>Ga0265296_1003162_pt1 | contig 15691 bp, 16 predicted proteins | sample MunlanPumphouse1_FD_189073 | JGI IMG/M metagenome (GOLD analysis project Ga0265296, IMG submission 189073) | Groundwater microbial communities from a municipal landfill in Southern Ontario, Canada - Pumphouse #1 | ecosystem: Environmental > Aquatic > Deep subsurface > Groundwater | place... | reverse complement strand
CATCATCTGCCGGAGGGTGCAAATGAGCAAGCAGCCCTTCCATTTCACCCTCGGCCCTGTTCAGGGTTTTGTCGCCCAGGCAAGACGGACGAGAGATATCTGGTCAGGCTCATATCTTCTTTCCTATCTGGCAGGCAGCGCTATGGTTGCTATCACTGATAAAAGCATAAATGGAAAGATTGAATTTCCAGATGTTGAAAATGACCCTTTAATTAAGGCAATAAAAAATCCTTCTTCAGTCAAAAATAACAAAGATGCCCCGGCAGCCCGCATCGGCTCGCTTCCTAATAGGTTCAAGGCAACAGCCGAAGACCCGAAGAAGGCGGCAGAGGCGGCGAAGGCCGCGATAAAAGATGTTTGGAATAAAATCGAGCAAGAGGTATGGAAAAAGTTTGAAGAAAAGACCAACGGATTTGTTACTGATGAAACAAGAAAAATCTGGAACAGGCAAGTAAAGATTAAGAACCAGTGGGAGATTGCGTGGGTTGTTGAGAGTGAAGGTGATGACGGCTATCTTCTTGACCAGCGGAAGAATCTCAGGAGCCATTTTGCAGAAGAGGAGCATGGAGAAAAATGCACCCTGTGTGGTGAGAGACAGGCGTTAAGCAAAGGCGAAAAAGATAGCCGTAATGATGTTAAGAAATGGTGGAAAGATGTCGCCGATGAATTTAATGGCGAAAAGGGATTCCATTTTCTCCGGGATGGCAGGGAAAGGCTTTGCGCTATCTGCACAATCAAGAGGATATTTCCGGTTAAAGAGATAACAAAGGCTGCCATTGGCTGGGATGTCTATCACAACTATCCATCCACCGCTTATATGTGCGCTATTGATTGGCTCAAGGTTGTTCTGGAGAAGGCAAAGGCAGGAGATGAAAATGTTAAGAGAGCTCTCGAAGAATTTATTAAAGTTACCACTAATGCAGGTGTGCCTTATGATGAAACAGACACAATAAACCAGATACCGTGGATACGCGAGTTTGTAAAAGAGCATAAAGAATGGGAACCTGTTTTAAAATTAAGAGGTGATGTCTTCTTCCCTGACTCAATAAACAATAAGGATGATTTTCCTCTAAAAAAAGATACAGATAATGACGAAACAAGAAAAGCATTATCTGAAAAGTTACAGGCTCTTACGAAAGCGGTCGGCCCCAAACCAACCCCATTTTATGCGGTTCTGCTGATGGACGGCGACAACATGGGCAAACTACTTTCATCATTCCCGAATGAACAAGGCAATATCTCAAAGGCACTGGCGGCATTCACTTCAAAGGTTGAAAACATTGTGGAGAGACAGCATCACGGCAAACTCATCTACGCAGGCGGAGACGATGTATTCGCCTTTCTGCCGCTTGATACAGCCCTGAACTGCGCCAAAGAATTGAAAATGGCGTATATGGAGGCATTTAAAAATATGGTGCCGAATGTGCCGGGCGCGTCCATTAGCGCGGGTATTGTTTACGCGCACATGAACACGGCTCTGCGCTCGGTGGTCAGGGATGCACATACTTTGCTGGACAAAACGGCAAAGGACAAATTAGGCCGTGATGCCTTTGCTGTTCGTGTGTGGAAGCGCGGCGGGCCGATACTGACCTTCGGAAAGAAGTGGGGAAAAGACGGCAGCGACTGGGTTTGTGCCGCTATAACATTGAAAGAATCCCTCAATAAAGGAGAATACTCCAAGGGGTTCCTTTACAGAGTGATAGAGCTTCTTGATGTCTTAAACTCCCTTGATTATGACAAACAGGTCAAGCTGCTTACCGCTGAATATCTCAAAAGCCGGGAAAAGCTTGGGTTGAGCGATGAGCCTGATAAGAGGCTGAAAGAGGCAGAGGAGAGGATAAGAAGATTGATAACTTTTTCCGAATATAACGGAAAGCTGTCATCAGACGGTTTACTATTTATCCGTTTTTTTGCCCAAAAGGAGGTCTGACAATGTCAAAGGAATGGCTTTTTGAACCCCTCGACACACTGTTTTTCAGGGATGGACTTTCCATAGACAGAGGAGAGGCAGACTATGTTGAATCCATATTCCCGCCCCATCCGCAGACCATGCAGGGTGTTGTCAGGAGCGCAGTCATCTTGTCGCATTGCAAAGATCCGAATCTCTTTGGTTCCGGCAAATGCGATACTTGCGAGGAAGAGAAATGTCCTCTGCCGGAGGCAATAGGTTCGCCAAAGGAGGGAGATTATAGAGCACTTGATGTTTACGGCCCATATCTTTACAAAGAGGTCAATGAAAAGAAAGGCAACCGTTATTTCCCCGCGCCTCTGGATTTGATGAGGGAAAAAGAAGGAGGCAGAAGGCTATTTTCACTTACTCCGGGAGAACATCCTGTTCCCTGCGATATTGGGAATGTCCGTCTTCCGGCAAAACCTAAAAACAAAGATTACAAACCATTTGATGTGGCAGGCGGATGGATACGGGAAGACGCCTTGCTGCGGTATCTGAAAGATAAGAAGATGCCTGCAAAAGATGAACTTCTTGCTGAAAAAGACTTTTATGAAAAGGAGCCGAAGGTCGGGATTGCTCGTGAGTATGCCACTCATAAAGTAGAAACAGGGATGCTTTACTCTATAGTCCCCTTGCGGTTTGAAAAAGATGTGAAGATAGGCTTGAGGGTCGGAGGCATTACCACAGAACTTGAACCGGACGGGTTTGCCACAAAGATCGGCGGCGAGGGCAGGATATGCGGACTGGCAATTTCTGATACGGAATATGATAACTCTTACGGCACATTGAACTTAAAAGATAGGGGAAAAGTCAGACTGGTTTTATTGCAGCCTGCTGATTTTGATGGCAGTTGGTTGCCGTTTGTGGCAGGCTTTCAAGAAAAACAACAAGACGATGGAACAACTTGCTGGGAAGGAACGATTGAAGGCATAAACGGCGTAACCCTCTGCCTTATCTCTGCCTGCATCGGCAGACAGCAGAAGATAGGCGGCTATGATCTAACAAAAGATACAAAAAAAGAAAGCGCAGTCAAACCGATGAGGAGTTATGTGCCTGCTGGGAGCGTTTACTTTTTTGAAGTAATAAACAACAGTGTTTCTGAAATCCCTGTGGAAGGCAAGGTCGGGAATAATACAGAAATAGGGCTTGGTCATTATCTTTTAGGGAGGTGGTAATATGCGTAAAAACGGAATCATGTTAGGGATGTTTGCAGAAACACCATTGCATCCCGGCACAGGAAGCACAACGGGCGTTGTGGATTTGCCTGTGCAGAGGGAAAGGCATACGGACTTTCCCATAATTCAGGCTTCGGGGATAAAAGGGGCGATGCGGGAGGTGGCAGAAAAGAAATGGCCTGCCATAAAAATAAATGGGAAAACAGAACCTAATCCAATTGTTTCCGTAATCTTCGGGCCTGAGAATTCAGATCATGCAGGCGCGCTGGCAATAACCGATGCAAGGATTCTGGCATTCCCTGTCCGCTCACTTACCAATGTATATGTTTGGGTAACTTGTCCGGCAGTATTAAGCCGGTTGAAAAGAGATACGGCAATGCTTGACAAAAGCACTTTAACAGAACTGCCTAACCTCAAACCCGCTGATGGTGAGGCTCTTGCGGTTCAAGGCAATGGGCAATTGATACTTGAGGAGCTTGTCTTTAATCTTAATAGCAAACAATCAGAAGAGGTTAAAAAATGCGTGACGGAAATAAGCAAATTCCTTCCGTCCAAAAAAGACAAAGACAAAGACGGAAAAGACATTTATGAAGCTGTCAAGGCAAAGATGGGAACTGATCTGGTTGTCATATCTGATACAGACTTTACCCATCTCGTCAAAAACGCCACACAAGTATCTGCCCGTATCGTTTTAAAAGAAAATAAAACCAGTGAGAATTTATGGTATGAAGAAAGCATTCCGCCTGACACGCTTTTTTATACACTCCTAATGGCATCAAAGCCTCGCATAAAATCAGAAGATAATAAGACAGACATTAAAGAAGCCCTGGGTGTTTTGAAAAAGGTCAGTGAAAATATAAAGGACTATTTACAGGTCGGGGGCAATGAGACAGTGGGAATGGGATGGTGCGCCCTGCAATATTATGGAGGCGGCAAATGAGTCAGACATTGGAACAAAAGCGGGCAAAATACGCCCTTGATGTCATAACCAAGGCAAAAGAAAACGACAGAGAAAAGAACGGTGAAGGTTATGGCCGACATGTGAGAAAACTGCCTGCCATGATACTGAATAACGGGCTTGGACAGGCGCTGGCATTTTTGCTGGCAGATGGCAAAGAGCCGTCAAAGAAGGTATATGAAGATATGCAAGAATGGTTGCGGGGAGAAAGCAAAGTTGACCGTCCACGCCGCATTTATGCCGGTTCAGACGAACTGATCAAATTGCTCATGGGTGGCAACCGTTCACAATATCTTCAAGCGCAGGATGAGACTTTAAAACTCCTTACATGGATGAAGAAGTTTGCAGATGCGTATTTGCCAAAGTCAGGGAGCTAAATTATGTCGGATGATATGAAGACACAGCTATCAAAAGCCTTTAATATTCCTTTGCAGAAGGATAATGAGAAGGGTAAAAAGGATTATCTTAAACAAGAAAAGAAAGGAAATCCAAAGCCGCAAGAAAAGCATGGAGGTAAAGATATGCCGCCTAACAGATACTTGCCGTTATATGACAAGCTCAAGCAAGAAGGCACAACGCCGCGGAAGATGGCAGACTCCGCCCACACCGGTCTTATCTTTGACAAATTCTGCGACCATTGGTCAGGACAGACGAAATGGAAAGAACAGATAGATACGCAAAGAAAACAAGATATTCCAAAAGCGACATTGAGTGACCCATCATGGAATGTAAATCCAAAGACATGGTTCTTGAATACTGTTGCAAAGCACCATAACGATCATAAAGTTACCGATGGCCTTTTAAAATCCTATCATTCCCGCCGCGATGCCTTGCTTGCTGCGCTAAAAGGGAAGTCTTACCCTTTCAAAACCTCATGGCGTTTTGTCAGTGGTCTCGGCATGGGGCATGTGCTTGAGACTGGATTTGTCTGGCATAGAATATTAGGCGTTCCCTATCTGCCGGGATCATCGGTTAAAGGACTTATTCGGGCTTGGGCTGATCCGAAAACTGATAAAGAAACCGGGGAACATCTCGGATGGGGTGATCCTGATGCATGGGAAGAAATGAAAAGGCTTTTTGGTGATGAAAAAGATATGGGAGCAGGGAGTTTGATTGTCTTCGATGCGCTTCCAGTAGAAAAGCCAAAACTTGAAGTGGATATTATGAATCCGCACTACGGGGATTACTATAGCAAGAAAAAGCTGAAGATAAAATTGGCAAATGGAAGAGAGCAAGTGATAGATACTCCTCCTGCTGATTATCTTTCGCCAAATCCGATATTTTTCCTTACGGTCGCTGCTGATGTCTCTTTCAAATTCGCATTGGCGCCGAGACCGGGGATTGGAAATTCAACGGATTTAAGCAATGGCTATAAACTGCTCAAGGAGGCTCTTGAAAATATCGGTGCAGGCGCGAAGACGGCGGTGGGGTATGGGTATTTTAAGGGTGAGCGAGATGAAGCGGAGAAGCGGAGCATATAAGTCCCGGTTTCCTGTGTTCGAGCTATAAGGAGGGAGAAATGGCTGAAAAATGGGATTGGAGCAAGGTTCGGGAAGGTGCGGAGGTGCCGATTGTATTTGTTTTGAATCTGGATGTTGACGGGTTCAAGGAGTGGGGAAAAGCGACACACCCAAAGAAACATCAGGAGGAACTTAATCAATTTCAGTCTGAAGTAAAAAAGACCCTGAGAGGCAAGCTGTTTTATCCGGCCAAAGAATGGACCGGGGACGGTTTTATCACCCTTTATAAACATCCTGATATGGAGGCAGATGAACTTATAGAAAAGGCCGAAAAAATTATCTGTCTGCTTCGGAAGTGGAATAGCCAGAAGAAGTTTGCAAAGCAGATAGGTGTTCGCATAGGGATTGCGGTGGGAACTATAATATTTCGGAAAGAGGTTGGGAGCATATCAAGCGAAGTAATGAAAAAGGCCGGACAATTTCAGAAGAGCTGCCCCGGCAAAGGCGGGATGTTTATGACCGACGGCGTCCATAGGTTTATCGGAAAGCAAGACCTGAAAGAAAGATTTTCCCCTACCCTCTTTATGATTGGACAGGAAATAAGGTCTATGTATTATTTCCCGCAGGACAAGGATGACCAAATCCCTCCTCTGGTTACCGACAAAGGCATTTCCAGGGAGATTGATTTGACAATGCTGTATGGGGGTAAAGAGCTTAAGGGAAAGTTCAGTGAATTGGATGCCTATCTTAAAAGTGTGGACGAGCAGGCCAAGGGAGTTCAGGATGTCATCCTTACAGGCCCGGCGCCTATATGGCTCTACCTCCGTGCAACACTGCGCCTGAAAGGCAAAAGCAAGTTGTTCTATAAAGACAGAGAGGGACATCTTTTCGAGATATTTGATCATGCGTTGGAATAACGTTACGGTAACACAGGGAGGCAATGATGAGTAACATAATTAATAATCTCTTTAGCGCTGAAAAAGCGCCTCCGTTTTTGTTTCTCTTGATGGTATATCTTATTGGTGTAACAACCGGCAATTTAGGGGATGCCCTTCAAGATTGGTTTAAACCCTGGCAAATTGCCATATTTGGAGCCGGACTGATGGTAATAATCATGTTGGTTCTTGATCCTATCCCCAGATTTGTAAATTATTTGATTCGGAAACGTGTAGAATTGGCCCCTGGCATAGGAGCACAGCCGGAAAGATATAAAGGACTTATTGTGTTAGGCAGCATTACAAAGGATGTTCGTAAAGAACCGATTTCTGCTGAAGTAGCCATCAGGTATCATTATAAGAACGAACGTAGCGAACAAGTTCTGCGGCATTGCTGGCTTTTGGCCAGCGGCAGCGCATCGCTCAAAGTAGTAGAACAAACGATTGAAAAATTAAAGTCTGAAGGTTTTTCAGAGGATTTATTTGAGACTGTATATATGTCCGGCGATGACGCCGACAAACCTATAGAAGTTTATAATGCTGTTGAAAAAATTTATAAAAATCTGCCCGCCGGTTTTAATGAATCCGATATTATTGCGGATTATACCGGCGGCACGAAATCCATGACCGCTGGACTGGTTCTTGCCTGCGCCAGCCCCGGAAGAAAGCTCCAGATGTTAAAGCCGAAGGCGTATAAGGATGATGGAACTGCTGACAGGGAAAAAGGTTCCGATCCAAAACTTATAAATATAAGCTTTAAACTTAAACAGGTATAAAATGCCGAGTTCAGAATCCAACAGGCTAAATACGGCTGTTGTTATAGATATCAATCTTCTTTATACCGGCACCGCCAAGCTCTCCGAGCTTGATTCTTATGTCGCAAAGGCCAAAGAGCTTGCAGGGGAAGGCAATGAGGTTGTGCTTACCGGCGCGGGACCGGTTTGGCTTTATCTGAAGATTGCTCATGCGCTGCATGGGAAGGCAAAGAAATTAATTTACCGTTCTCCTGTAACAGGCAATGTGGTTATTTTTGACCACAGTCCATACTAATCATGAATATGAAATTGCAAAAAAATAATGCAGCTTATGCTATTATTCCATAATCCATTCAGAACCCCTGTTGAAAACCTGTTAATAATTGTAAAATCAGGGGAGGTTCTGAATTTTCGGCTTATTTGCTCTTTGAAAACAGGGGATTACAAAGCAACTGTCTGAGAAGACATCCTCACAGGTGGGGACTGAAACTGACTTAAAAGTCTCTTGGCTTCGCTCATAAGTCTGAGAAGACATCCTCACAGGTGGGGACTGAAACATTTTATCTGAGTGCTCCTTCTATACGGGATATACTTTGTCTGAGAAGACATCCTCACAGGTGGGGACTGAAACTTGCTGTTGCCCATTGGTAGTATTGAGAGATTTCAGTCTGAGAAGACATCCTCACAGGTGGGGACTGAAACTGAATATCCAGCTTGGTATCCGACAAAAACATTGTCTGAGAAGACATCCTCACAGGTGGGGACTGAAACTATCCTGTCATACCTTATATATCTATTACAGGTCTGAGAAGACATCCTCACAGGTGGGGACTGAAACGTTATTCTTTCGGCAATTCCCGGAAATTTTTCTGTCTGAGAAGACATCCTCACAGGTGGGGACTGAAACAAACACTAAACTCATAAGCTTTAATATACGTCTGAGAAGACATCCTCACAGGTGGGGACTGAAACCAAATCACTCAACCCTATGCGGCAACCGCAAGGTCTGAGAAGACATCCTCACAGGTGGGGACTGAAACTTTGGGTAATTGCTGAAATCAACCGGTATGATGTGTCTGAGAAGACATCCTCACAGGTGGGGACTGAAACATAAAGCTGGCAGCTATTAGCTGTTAGCCAAAAGTCTGAGAAAATATTCATTTAAAACATTTTCCTTGAATTGTTATAATGACAGGTATTAGATGTGAAAGATTGCAGGATATTCTTTTATATATTGATTACGCAGATTCCGTCTTTATCTAAAGATTCATATGCCTTGCAAACTATGCGCATAATGAAGACTTACAGGAGGGGTTATGGAAAAGATAGTTTTAGAAATTCCGGATGAGATATTGATATCTTTAAAGGAAACGTCTTCTGAATTTTCAAAGGACATTCTTATGCTGGCTGCTGTCAAACTGTATCAGATGGGCAAACTGTCATCCGGAAGGGCAGCACAGCTTGCAGGTATTCCAAGAGTGAGTTTTTTACAATCTCTTGCCGGATACGGCGTACCGATTTTCGAACTGACGCCGGAAGAACTCCGGCAGGATTTTGAGAATGCATAAAAATGTAATCGTCAACACCTCACCGCTTTTTTATCTTCACAGGTTAGAATGCCTTTATATTCTTGAAAAACTCTACGGTGAAATTGTTATTCCACAGGCTGTTGTAAACGAGCTTCTGGAGGGGAAAAGAACCGGAGAGGATGTACCTGAAGTATCAAGCTATAACTGGATAAAGGTAGAGCAAGTAAACCTTCCCGCCTTTATAAAAATGATTCCTGATTTAGGACAGGGAGAGGCAGAGGTTTTAGCGTTAGGAGATGCGAAAAAAGAATCCTTGCTTATTATTGACGATGCATTAGGACGGAGAATTGCAAAACTTTATGGTTTTAAATTTACAGGCACAGCGGGAGTCTTGATAAGAGCAAAAGAGAAAAAACATATTACAGAAGTAAAATCCGTTTTACGACAACTGAAAGTAGCCGGTTTTTACCTCACTGATAAAGTTATTACAGAGATTTTAAAAGCTTCCGGCGAAGGCTAATGTGACAGACAGCCTAATGTTATATGTCAAATGAACCTGCGAACATCAACCCCCTCCAATCCCTCACCTGGCGTCGCCTTTCTGCCACTCTTATTAATATCCGCTCATCGCCTGCAATGAGCGCCCACCCGCTTACTGTATTTCAATCAATAATCAAAGGCACCTCTGCTTTAGCCGGTTGTCCTGATGAGCCTGAGATATTCTTTCACTTGAAGAATAAAGGGCATACCTACAGGATGAAGGAGTCTGACAAAATCACAATAGAGTTTCTTTTTTGCCGGCATACCTCTGAATTTGTAAAACAATGGAGTGAGGCTTTCAAGGCGTATCTTTCAGACCCTAAAACAGGCAGAAATTTTGATATCCTTGAGATGGGAAATGCAGAGGAAAGGACAATGAGCAAGCTCTTTTCAGAGCTTGGCGCGCTGCCTGACGAAGGAGAACTCTGCCTTGAGTTTTTGACGCCGTTGCCTTTCAAAATAGAGAAGGACAAAAACCGCACTCACATTTCAAGACAGGCGTTGATAAGGTTATTTGAGAAGAGATTTGCGAGGCTTTTCGGGAAAGAGATTGCCTATAAAGACACTGACGACAATTTTTCTGTTCTCCCGTATTACTGGAACTACACAGAAATAAAACACCATTCAAAATCACAGCCGGGACAGGTTCAGTATATCAATGGCTGTTTCGGCAAACTATACCTAAAGGGCAGTTTTAAAGACTTCCTGCCTCTTTTAGTTCTCGGCAGTGAATTGCATACCGGAGCAAAGCTCTCCAACTCTCAGGGATATTTTCTGCTTCATAAGGAGCCGCAGGCCTACTTCAAAAAATTCTTCCCAAATAAAAAAATGATACTGTCAGTCATCCGGGATGTGCTGGACAGGCATGATAACGCCTTGGAATCGCTCTCGGCAACAGAAAAATTCCCATTTAACGAAGAGGAATTTTCCGAAAACCTTTTTCAGCAGATAATCACAAATACATATGAGCCGTCTCCGAATACGGCGTTTCTCATAAAGAAAAAAAGCGGGGTCGAACGGCTGGTTGAGCAGCCAGGCTTCAGGGATCTGATTGTTCAGCAATATCTTCTCAAGATGGTCTCTGAACCGTTTGAACGCATGTTTGAAGAAGGGTCCATAGGATTCCGGAAAGGGATTTCCAGACAAAAATCCATAGACTTGGTTCAGGCCGCAATTGCGGAAGGCTGTCAATTTGTCATCGAATCTGACATAGAAGACTTTTTCCCTTCTGTTGCTCTTGAGCTGTTACAGGAGCTTCTGGCTCTCTATATCCCGCAGAATGATGAATGTCTGAAAAACGTGATGCTGAAATCCGTCAGAAACGGATACATTCTCAATGGAGCGTTACATAGCAGAATAAAAGGCCTTGCGCAGGGCAGTCCGCTTTCACCCATTCTTGCAAATCTCTATCTCGATTCCTTTGACGAGCAGATCAAGAAATGGGACGTGAAGATGGTCAGGTATGCGGATGACTTTGTAATACTGACAAAGACCAAAGAGGAAGCGGAAAGCATCTTATCCAAGACAGAAGCGTTTCTGTCGGAGCTCGGCCTCAGGATAAAAAAGGAAAAGACCACTGTCAAACATATCAAGGATGGATTTCAGTTCCTCGGAATGCAGTTTGAAAAGTCTGAAGTGCGGGTAGAACCGGAAGATGAGCTGAAACGTCTGAGAAAACCGCTCTATATAACAGAGCCGTATATGTTTCTGTCCTTGAACGGCGATGCTGTTGACATAAAGAAAGACAGGGCGATTATAGAGACCATTCCGCTTAGACGGATAAGCGAGATCATGGTTATGGAGAAGACGTCTTTCTCGACCGCCTTTTTGAGGGAGTGCACGGAAAAGAATATTCCTCTTACCATTACGCTGAACTCCGGCTATTACATCACAACGATTAAGCCTGATTCAAAGAAATTTTATGATATTTCCTACGAGCACGGGAAGAAGTATTGCTCTCTTTCCGAAACTGAAATCCTGTGCATTGCCAAAGAATTCGCTGTCGGGAAGATAAATAATTATATCTCGCTTTTTAAACAGAAATATGTGAAAGAGCAGAATCTCTTTATCGGCGAACTCGAAAGAGTGATACAGCGCATGTATCAGGCCGGAGATGTCCATCAGGTAAGAGGCTTTGAAGGCGCTGCGGCAAAGAAGATACATGAGAGGCTGAACGGTTTAATTGACGATGCTGTTTTTCACATCAAAAAAAGGGAGAGGAGAAATCCTGACAGAATTAATTCGCTTCTGAACTTCGGGTATTACCTCCTCTTCTCACGCATAAACGCGACCGTGAGGGCGATAGGTCTGAATCCTTACCTCGGCTTTCTCCACAGTCCTGAAGACAATTACGAATCTTTTGTATGCGACATCGAAGAGCTCTTCAGACCGAGAATTGACAGGTTCATTATCCGCCTGATCAATCTCAAGGCCATCACAAAGGATGATTTCAGTGAAACCGAAAGAGGTCTTTATCTTAAAAAGGACGCGGTCAAAAAATTTCTCAATCAGTTTGAAGCGGAGATGGAGAGAAAAACGTCGGCAAATACGCTTTCTCTAAAAGAAAGCATCTATGTTCAGACAATGGTTTTTAAAAACTATGCGCTTGAAAATAAACCGCTGTCGTTTTATGCCTGGAAGGTATGAGCGGCGTCTCCGATTACGCAGTTGTATATGATATAACTTCTGACGCAGAACGGGCGAGAGTGGACAAGGCCTTGAAGGGATTCGGGTTCAGGGTGCAGAAGAGCGTTTTCGAATGCAGGCTCAATAAGAAGGGGAAAGAGGATTTGATCGGGAAACTGAAGAAATTAAAGATAGAGACAGGATTTATCAAGGTTTACCGGGTTGAGTATTCATCAAAGGAGATAGTAATAGGTGAGAAGAAGGAGTCTGATATTGACGATGGCAACGCCTTTATTATATGAAGCATTCAGAACCCCTGTGGAAAACCTGTTAATAGTCTGAGAAGGCATTCCTGTCGGCAGGAACTGAAACTACTCCGATAATAGCTATAATCACTTTCTTAGGACATTCACTAAAAGACCGCATTATTTGTCATTCCCGCAGGTCGTAAGCGGGAATCCAGATGAACTGATTAGTAACCGCTTCATTGCTCTCCATTAAGCCGCCTTCAATCCCGCCAAAATATTTCAGAAACATTTCTTTTGATGACACCTCCTATAGCATGTCTTATGATGAAAATATAACTGAACAAACCGAAAGGTTCGAGCCTGGATAGGCCAAATAACCTACACCAGCTATAGCGGGTTCAAAAGGTGAGATATGCACATATATAATTTACCCAATATTGATGAAATTGAGAAGAAGCATAGAGCGCTTATGATCAAGACATTTGCAAAAAACATAAGGGATATCCGTCTGAGCAAAAAATTAACTCAGGAAGAGGTAGCTGCCGGCGCAGGGATTTCAGCGAAGTATCTGGGAGAAGTCGAGCGGCGAGAAAAAATGCCCACAGCAGTAGTCGTGTTTAAAATCTCTAAAGCCCTTGATGTCCCGATCTGCCGAATCCTCCCGGCAAGCCGCTGCCCGCGTATAAACGGTGATATGGAGAAAGAGATTAATGAATTATTCGCGGGAAAAGAAGAAAGAGATATACAAAAGGCAATCAAAATCCTGGAGGCTTTCTTTGGGTAAAGAAAAAGGAGGGTACTGTATGAAAGTAAAAAGGTATTTAGTTTTTAGTGTATCAATACTTATTGCATTTGTCTGGGGATGTTCACCAGCTTATCAGGCAGTAAAAAAGGGCGATGAACTGCTTGAAATGAAAAATCACTATGGCGCTGCTCAGGAATATCTGAAGGCCCTGAGCCATGAGTCTGACCGTAAGGATGCGAAAATGAAACTCTGCCAGATAGCCAGGCCGGCATACGATCAAAAGCTTGCGCTTGCAGAAAATTATGAGAAGGCTTCTGACTTCGAATCTGCTTTGCCGCACTACACTGATCTTTCAACCTTTCTTGAGAGAATAAATTCCTATGGTTGTCTAAGCTTCTCTCCGATTAATGCAAAGCAAAAGATTGTGGAGATGAAATCAGCAACCTCTGAAAAATATTACAGAGAAGCCGAACGTCATTTTACCAGCGGAAATTACACTAATGCCATTACAAACTATGAAGCAGCATTGAAGTATAATGCACCTTACAAAGACAGCAAGGAAAAGATAGCGGAATCCTACTACAGAATCGCCGCAAATGCAGAGAAGCAGAGAACCTATCGCGATGCGGCAAAAAATTATCTAAAGGCTAACAGTGCAATTGAAGGATACAAAGACGCCGCTTACAAAGCAACCTATCTCTACTATTCGCTGGGCGAGTATTTCCTCTCAAAAGACTTGTGCCGGAATGCCTGGAACGACTTCAATGAAGCATCAAAAATAAATCCGGGATTCAAAGATGTATCCGACAAATTAAGCAAATCCGATGCCTGCGCCATTTCTAAAATCGCCTTTGTAAGGTTTGACAATCCTACACGCAGAGATATAGCCGGCATGTCAATGGGCGACTTCATCTTTGATGAAATTAAGTCCAGGCTGCAAAAAAATTGCAGCAAATTTATACGCAGCTTAGACCGTGATGAACTGGAAACCATTCTCAGCGAACAAAAATTGGGGATGTCAGGTATTACAGATGAATATTCTACATTCAAGCGCCTTAAGGGCGTGCATTATTTAATCTTTGGAAAGCTGACACAGGTTAATTCTGTCCGCCCCGCGCCTAAAGAAGAAAACTTGCGGACTACGGGTAATCAAGGCTATGACTGTTCAAAGGGGTACGATAAAAAAGGCAGGGAAATTGTAGGCACATGCTACAGAGATGTGACGGTGTCTTATACAAAGCACTCGGATAAAATCTCTGTTTCATTATCAGGCTCGATCAAGGTAGTCTCTGTTTCAACAGGAGAACAACTTATCTTCCACAACATCACTGCCAACAGAAGCGACAGCGTTACTTATGCTGATATTACATCGGATATTTCTTCTGTCAGTATTCCCTCATCACTTAAAGACCTGGCAAATGCAAAAAAAGAATTAAAGGATGAAGACAGTATGGCAAAAGACATGGTGACTGCGATTGCAGGAGAAATGGTGGGTAAGATACTTGATAAAGTAGACCGCGTAAAGTCTGTAACGGACCCGGTTGAAATGAAGATATATCGTTGAGCTATTGAAAGATGCAAAAGTAAGTCCTACACTTTGTCATTCCGGATTGTTCGGTCATCCTCGGCGACTCGCTGGGGCGAGAATCTTTCCCCTCTTTAAAGAAGGATTCCCGGCAAGCGGGAATGACAGACAAATAGATTATGAGCCGAACTTTATATAGTTTTCCCAATAGTGAAAAAGCTCTTTTGTTGCCTTGATATCCCCAAAACAATATCTTGCAATATCAGTATACCTCTTGTTTGCAAACAGGTCTTTAATGTCATATCCTGTTATGCCGTCTTCCTTAGGGCTTTTAATGCCAAAGGTCTTGCACCACATATCAAGGCTGAATCTGCGCCTTGATGCGCCATAAAAAGTAAGCTGGTCCAGCAGGTCTATATGGGAGCCGTTATATCTGTTGGGCATGAGGTCTTTTGAAGGCTTTATCTTATGCACTGCAGAGCGGACCAGTATGAAAGGGCAGTCAAAACCTCTTCCATTAAATGTTATTATCTCTTTGTAACTCTTTACCGTGTTCCAGAATTTTCCGAGTATATCTTTTTCAGAACCTGTTTCAAACCTTATCCCATTCTCTTCAAAAGGCGCAATCGCTGTTTCAGGCGCCTGAAAATATACTGCGCCTTTATCTGTTTCAGGATTAAGCATGCCGATAGTAATTATCTCAGCGGTCAGAGGATAAAAAGACAGGCTTTCTTTGACGTCTTTAATCTCTTCTTCTGATTCGGCCCATTTCAGCAGGTACTCCTGGGTCCCTTTGTCAAGGGACTCAAAGTCCTTGCCAACAGTCTCTATATCAAAAATAATACGGGACATTTATTTTAGCGTGTAGCGTATAGGGTGTAGGGGATAGCGTGTACGTTCTTAGCGTCAGCTTCTACACGCTATACGCTGCTCCCTGCACGCTTCCTTTTTACGATGCCTTTGGCAGTTCCTTAAATACCTTCCAGGACTTAAGAAGGTCTATTGCCCTTTGAAGCTGAACATCGTCCTTTTCACTAATCTCTATAGGCGCCATTTCCTCGGGTTCTTTTGTCTTTTCATCGGACTGATCGTTCTTCAGATGCCTTTCAAGGTCTTTTTCTCTTATGACAGGATGTTCTTTGGCATCACCTTTTTGTTCCAGCTTTACGACGATATCAGGTGTTATGCCTGTTGACTGAATGGAAATCCCTTTTGGGGTATAGTAACGCGCAGTTGTAAGCCTGA
>Ga0265296_1003160_pt1 | contig 15699 bp, 12 predicted proteins | sample MunlanPumphouse1_FD_189073 | JGI IMG/M metagenome (GOLD analysis project Ga0265296, IMG submission 189073) | Groundwater microbial communities from a municipal landfill in Southern Ontario, Canada - Pumphouse #1 | ecosystem: Environmental > Aquatic > Deep subsurface > Groundwater | place... | reverse complement strand
GATTCCTCATGCAGATGAAAGAAATCGCTAACAAAATGATTGTCTGTAACATTCACAGATTCTTATTATTTCTCTCTGTTGAGGTTTTCTACAGAGCAGATTTTTCTTTAAATTGATTTATCCCTCTTAATTTGAGATGCAATCCAACCCACCCGTTGAAATCGTATCTGAATCTTACCAATTCATATCTGTTTATTTCCAATACGAATGTGAGTACGAACCGGCATGATGGAAAAAAGAGATCTCGTGCAAAAAATATCTTCACACCCGGTTATAATATTTTTTTTCGTGATCGTTGCGATCTCTTTTTTATTGCCCTATTTTTTTCCCGGCAACGGCTATATTTTAATCGTGCCGGGTGTTCTGTTTTTATTTTTTTTACCGGGCTTTGTAATCACAAATCTGATTTTTTCCAACAAAGAAATCCCTTCAATTATAAGGTATATTCTTTTTCTCGTCATCAGTACCACCGTTTTAACAGGTGTGGCAATACTGCTGACAACGTTGAAGATCCCGTTATTCAATCCCGGCATCCCCGTGATATCTCCGCTGTTTTTAGGTGTATTATTTGTATCAGTATGTGCTTTAATGCTAGGTGAACTACGACGATCCCCCTGTATCCGTTCTTCACCATCGATACCAGCGTCTGAAAAAAAATTCCTTTCAGATATCCGGTATTTTAGAAATGCATCTCATAATATCGACAAATTATCCATTTGTCTGCTTGCTCTCATCATTAGCTTACTTATTGGAGGATATTTTATCAGTACCACTAATCAGCCCGCCCCAAGCACGGAATTTTATCTGCTGAATGACGAGGGTAAAATCATCGATTACCCACTGACGATCTCTGCAAATGAAACGCCCTCCGTTATGGCAGGAATTGTAAATTATGAGCACACTCGTATGGATTATGTCCTGATTATTGTGCAGGATAACATGACACTCTCCCGCCAGAATGTTTCACTGAATGATAATGAAAAATGGCTGGAACGCCAATCTTTACCCATGATATCTGGATCCAATTCGGGAAAACAAAAAATTGAATTCCGATTGTACAAAAAAGATGAAATTCTGGAACCTTACCGGAGATTGCATATATGGATTACACAACAATAACCGGAAAAAATATCGTATATGCGCAATTATTTTTAGCAATCCTTGCCGCGTTGTTACTCTATTTATCAGGAGATTACCCGGTATTATTGATACTTTTTATAATCCTGTTTTTCATCCTTGCCTGCACACTTTTCCTGTCAAAGACTCCTCTCATAGGCCTGTTTTTTTTAGTAGTATTGGCGCTCTCCATTTTAATGCTACGATTCCGGTATCTCCCCTGGGGCGATCCTTGGTATGAATACCAGATGACTAAACAGATTATTTTGGGGAATTCGTTGGATCTGCTCAACTACCCTTCACAATTGCCCATTATCCATCTCTCTATTGCAGCTCTCTCCGTTTATTCCGGCATGGATCCCTTGATGATTCAGAAATTTTTTACTCCTGTTTTGAGTGCGTGTGGGATACTTGTTCTTTACGTATTTTTAGAAGAGTACACTACCAAAGACATTGCATTAATTTCTGCACTGTTCCTGTTGGTTGGAACCCCGTATATTCACTGGGCCAGCCAGGCAGTACGGGAATCTGTCGGGATAGCATTCCTGATTCTTGCGCTCTATTTGTCCTACCAGTCTATGAAAAAATGCAGACTGGATTATCTCCTCGCGGCTTTGTTTGTAATCCCCGGACTGGTATTGACGCACCATTTAGCCAACCTGATGTTTTTACTTGCCTGGCTGGCAATCTCGCTCTCGTATCTTTATTGCGTATGTGAAATGAAATCTGTAAAAAAGTCTGCCCTCTTTGCACTGGGTATCTTTTTGATTTATATTTTCAGCACATTTCTTTGGTGGAGCACTCATTTATCCGTTCAATATGGGGAATTTGAAAATCTTATGAATACATTATTCTTCACTCCCCTTGGGGTCGTATTTTTTATCGTTTGTATTATTACACTCTATATTCTTCCGATATTCTTGCCAAAAATCCTGTTGTTCATCAGATATTTCCTGGGAATAGTATTTTCCCGGAAAAAAGAAATTTATGCGGTTACTCTCATTATTTCAGTAATTTTCGCGGGGGTAATCTATAATTTTGTCATGGGGAAATCGTTTTTCATAACCAGTTACCCGGGTTTCATGCTGATAAATGGAATACTCATGGCACTTTTGGCCATTATCGGTATCTACTATTGCTTCAATTTTGAAAAATTTCCCCTGGTTTGCTGGCTGGGCACAATGGCACTCGTGATCGTTCTCACCATGGCAAAAATTGTACCTTTTGTGGATCCATTCAGGCTACTGGAATTTGTATGGATTCCCCTTGCAATCGTATCTGCTATTGGATTCGTCCAGATCATTAAAATAATGAAATCTGAAAGAATTATGGTACTTGTTGTCGCGAGTATTGTGACAATCAGTATCATCACTGCGTTCCCGTCAATGGTGTTTTTCAACACCTCATTTAATCCCGGACATCCGCTGTTTGATAACCGAAGCCAGGTAATATCGCATCCGGATTCTGAAATCTTGACAATTAATTGGTTAAAAACCAGTAACGTTTCCGGAATCATTGAGACCGATACTTACATTGGTTATGCTGGACGGGCATTGGTTAATGATGACAATGTGACGTGGCAGACTTATTTCCGGCCCGGCAATCCAGATGATCCAATAAAAGCGTATTACTATAATTTGCATCAAAATTACTACGCACTTGTTTCCGGTCGAATGCCAATATACTCAGAATTTGGAGAGGACTGGTCCAAAAACAAAAATCCCCTGAACCCCTCGGAAATTGAACGTTTAAACCAGGAACATAATCTCATTTATGATAACGGAGAGAATAAAATATTCTATAGCAATCTCTCTCTGTAATATCTGCAGAAAAAACGATTCTCCCTGAAGAGTGGTATTACCGTATGAACCGCATCATTTTAAAAAAAATAATTCCCCTTCTTATTGGAATTTTACTCTTGGGAATCCTTATCTTTACGATTCGTCCGGGGGATGTCCTGTCGGTATTAATTACTATAAATCCCGTTTATGTGATACTTGCATTTGTACTGTATTCATTCACTTTTTACATTCTGACCAAACGATGGCAGATGATTGTCGCCCATATGGGGATAGTCATCCCGACGCCCGTTGCGTATAAAGCGTTTGCCGGCGGATTTTTCATTTCCGATCTGACTCCCGCACGCGTGGGTGATCTTTCGCGAGCTCTTCTCGTACGGGATTACCTTGAACCAAAAAAAGGAACGGTCTCTGTTCTCATTGACCGGTATATTGATATTGTAACCATCTTCGTTCTTGGGATGCTGGGTATTGTTTTCCTGTCTGCTAAAATGCTTAATATATACACAACCGGGACGGTTATCCTGGTTTTAGGTATTATAATCTCAATTGCCATCCTTGTTCAGCATCGATCCCGGTTAAATGCCGTAATCCGGAGAATTAATTGCAGATCCCTTTCTGTGTTTTATGGAACTATTGATGAAACCCTCAATGAGTACCATGGTGACTGGCAACTGTATAGTAAAGCATTTTTTCTGACCATTTGTGCATGGATAACCCATGCTTGCCGGTTGATCCTCATTGGGCTTGCATTCAATTACTCCTTGCCATTTCTTCCGTTGATGTTTCTTCAACCGCTCATCAGTGCGCTTTCACTCATACCGATCACCATTGCAGGGCTCGGCTTTGTTGAAGGAGGGCTCACGGCCCTTTTATTTGAGGTAGGTGTTCCCGTTTCTATCGGTTTGACCATCGCTCTGGTTGACCGGGCAATTACCACTTTTTTTCATTTTATCGTGGGAATGCGCGCACTCACGAAAATAATTTGAAACCGGATTAAACCTTTTTTTTCACAACAATCTGATATCCAAAACAAAAAAACGAAAAATATTAAAACATACAAGATTCGTTTTATGAAAAAATGGGCTCTGTTGAAACCCTCAGATTAAATCCCTTTAAAGTGTCCATTCCACAATACGGGCCACATATGCGAGTATTGTGAAGGGTTTCAACAGAGCAAAAAAATGCCAATAAAATAGTTTTTTAATTATCACTATGCAGCGGATTCTCACTCCCGACAATCCAGAAGTGAATTTCATAGTTTGCAACATTATTGGGATCATTTGCCGGATATGCTTCAACTTCAACAGTAATTTTTTTGAATTCATAGCGATAATGTTCTGTAACTGTTTTTGACGAAGCGGTAATAATCCCGTAATTATTCTGAATTGTCCACTCGCTCTGGGAGAGATCGTATCCTGTATCTGAAATTCGTGCCCCCGCAATTTCTATGGCATCATTACTTTGACTAACTTCTAGCAAATTTCCAATATTAGTTTTGGTAGTAGTAGTAGTATGGAATGTCTCCTCTTTTGCAGGATTGAAAATCAGGGTTCCGTGGTCCTCCCCTACCGGTAACTGAACTGGATAATAGAGATATGATGGATCTGAGACCACCTGCGCTCCACTGCCGTCGTGTGAGAGAAGAAGTCCTAAGCCCCCATTATAGGTATTTTGTGTTTCCGAACTCGTAGTAGCGTTTGGGATCTTCATTAATGTCGGGCTTAATTTTATACCGGTAATTGCTATTGTCTTGTTGTATCGATCTTTTTGGGAGTTATCATCATTTGGTAGTGAAAAAAATCCGCTCTTAATAATGGTGTCCCCGGCAATTACATTATATTTATAATCCATTTTTTCGTTATGATGAGACGCTACCATGAATGAAAAGTCCAGAGGTTCTCCACCTCCTATTACATTCGGCAATTGGTCGCTATCCAAAAAAAATACTTCACTGAATCCTTCCCCAGAGAATAGTGTGGTACCTGAAACAAAAATGAGCAATATCCCCACAAGTACAATACCTGCGATACACGCTGCTATAAGTCCATACATGATGGGACGTTCTCTATAATCCATAACAATCCACATTGATGTTATTGTATAGAAAGATAAATACTGTTAATCATGAAATAAATATTCGGATGGAGAACGATCTGTGAATACCGCCCACGCTCCTGAAAAAACAATTCCCATAATCCGGTTTTATGATCTCCTTTTGGTTATTGGGTACACTCTCTTGTCCGTGGTATTTATCCTCGTGCCGCCCCTCAATGAGACTCCGCTGCGGGTCATTCTCGGGATACCGCTTCTCCTTTTTGTACCTGGTTATGTGTTTATTTCTGCGTTATTCCCTGAAAAAAAGGAATTCGATTCCATCGAACGCATTGCACTGAGTATTGGTATGAGCATTTGTATAGCGATATTTACTGGTTTTTTTCTCACATTCACCCCCTTTGGAGTCCGGTTGTCCTCTGTCCTGTTCTCACTAACCTCCATAACATTTTTACTGACCGCAATTGGTGGAGTGAGGAGAATAATCGCGCCGGATTGGAAAACCCCTCGTGATGAGGACGATCATCATAGGGATCAATCTTGAATTCGGATCTCATGCTATTATTTAAAAAAACCATCTCGACAGGCACTATTGGATGAATGCCAGAATTTTTTGAACCACACTGACGAATCCTCGGTAATTTTTAATTAACGAATCTGATTATCCGTTTAATTTTGTAATGCGATCTGGTTTTTGATTTTATCTGATCGATCACATTGAAAAACCAAATTTGTATTCATTAACACCGCCCGCCCACTTAAACCGGATTGAGGTCTGATAGATTTTTATTAGAGAATTTTCCTGCGATTATTCTGGCAAATACATTTCATTGCTCGTCACCGAATATGCAACATTTAATATCTCATAAAAAAATGGCTTAAAGACAACGGATGGATGCAAACACAAACCGCGGATTTACCTGCGAAGTCTCAGTAATTCTCCCGGCTCTCGATGAAGAACGCACCATTGGTCAATGTATTGAGAAAATCCAGAAGGTTTTTCATGACAATGCAATCAATGGCGAGATCATTGTCTCCGATGCATCAACCGATCGCACGGCAGAGATCGCCCAGTCTCTCGGTGCTGTGGTAATCCATCCGGTAAAAAAAGGATACGGAAATGCCTATCTTGAAGGATTCCGTCACGCACAGGGACGGGTCATCATTATCGGCGATTCAGATAATACCTACGATTTTTCCGAGATCCCAAAACTCCTTGCCCCCTTGAAAACCGGTGGTGCCGATTTTGTCATCGGGTCCCGGTTTAAGGGAACCATCCATAATGACGCCATGTCCCCACTCCACCGGTACATCGGGAATCCCGTCCTGACGTGGATGGTCAATGTCATCTTCCATACTCACCACTCCGACACGCACAGCGGCTTTCGGGCGATCACCCGTGATGCACTTGACCGGCTCAACCTGAAGACCGGGGGTATGGAGTTCGCATCGGAGATGCTGGTGATGGCCTCAAAGGAACAGCTGAAGACCGAGGAAGTCCCAATCAACTATTATCCCCGGCTCACCCCGTCAAAACTGCACAGTTTTGCCGATGGCTGGCGGCATGTCCGGTTCGTTCTCCTGATGAAACCTCTCCCCTTCATCGCGATCCCGGGAATGGTCTTTTCCATGCTCGGACTGCTCCTCATGGCATTTTTTTATACTCAGGGTGACATCGAATCCTCCCATCTCCATACGTTTATTCTTGGTGCGATCATGGTGATGGGTGGTATCCAGGTAATCCTCACCGGGTTTTTAATGAAGACCTATTCCGTAGTCCACGGGTACGAGAGAAAATCAGGTCTCATTGAACAACTGATGAATTACCACAACCTGGAGAAGTTCATTCTTGCCGGAATCCTGCTTACCCTGATCGGTATCCTGTTCGGCCTCAGTATTTTTATCCGTTGGATCGCGGTCAATTTCGGGGCGCTCTCCCAGATCTCCACCGCAATAATTTCACTGGTATTCATCGTAAGCGGCATCCAGATCTTCCTCTTTGCCGTCTTCCAGAGTATGATGCTCCTGAATGAAAATGATAATTAACCGTGCCAGCCATGAAGATCGCCTTTGTCTATGATGTCATTTACCCCTTCGTGAAAGGAGGCGTGGAAAAACGGGTCTGGGAACTTGCCCGCCGGCTTACTGCACGCGGTCATGAGGTCCACATCTTCGGGATGAAATACTGGGACGGAGATGAGACGATTGTTAAGGAGGGGGTAATCCTCCATGGCGTATGCCCGGCAAAGAACCTCTATGCCCATGGCAGAAGGGCGATGTGGGAAGCACTCTATTTCGCGATGCATCTCTTCCCTCCTTTAGCTAAAGAGCGATTTGACCTCATTGACTGTCAGCAGTTTCCTTACATTCCGAGTATTCCCGTCAGGTTCCTATCCATTGTCCGCAAGACCCCCCTGGTGATTACATGGCATGAAGTCTGGGGGGATTACTGGAAAGAGTACCTGGGATACAAAGGATGGTTTGGAAAGGCAATTGAACGGTACATCGCCTCCTTTGGCTCTAAAGTCATCTCAGTATCGTCAACAACATCCGCCCGGTTCAGAAAAGAATTTGGCCGGCATCCGGATATTAGCATTCCCAACGGGATCGATACAGCGAACCTGAAATCAGTGTCACCCTCTCCTGTGAAATCGGATCTCATTTTTGTTGGCCGGTTAATCAAAGAAAAAAATGCCAGTTTGCTGGTACAGGCACTCAGTATCTTGATCTCTGATCATCCCGATATACAGTTAATTATCCTTGGGGATGGTCCTGAACGGGATATGATCCGCTCACAGGTCCGGGATCTCTCGCTTGAGAGAAATGTGACAATAATCGGGTTTCTGGAAAATCACGATGTTGTTATTGCCCTCATGAAATCATCCAAAGTATTTGTCCTGCCATCCGCCCGGGAGGGTTTTGGGATCGCAGCCCTTGAAGCACTCGGGTGCGGACTTCCAGTCGTCACGATCAATCATCCGGCAAATGCAATCTGCGACCTGATCACAGAAATGACAGGGGTAATCTGCGACCCCACCCCCGAAGATCTCGCTCATGGTATCAGGGATACCTTACAGCACCATGAACAGATGCGGGATGCATGTCGGGCATCAGCAGAAGCCTATGAGTGGAACCGGATTGTCGATCAGGCTGAGCATTATTACCAGACCCTGATCGATCACAAAATCAGATAATCAGACCGAACCGGTAACCGTGTTTCCATTGAGCACATCATCCTCGGTCACCGCGATATATCGTGTCGTGCCGACGATATGGTAGAGACCATTAGCCTTCACATCGTGCGTGCCCCCGTCAGTAGCATACGGGACAATAAATTCTCCCGTATCGCTCTCTTGTCGGTAGACAAACGTTCGTCCGGTGTTTGTGATCACGGAAAGTTCGATGGTTCCCTCACCAGGGATACGGGCACCGTTGACATATTCGAAGATCTTCACCGATTTAATATCCGGGAGGGTTTCATAGCCCGAACCCATAACCACAGAGATATTATTTGAGGATTCATGGACAAGCCGGTAATGTGTCAGCGCGGGAACCTTTTCGATGGGCTGGTAAGGCAGACTGGAAAACAGACCTGCATACTTCATACCTGTCACTAAATTTTTTTCCTCTGGTACCATGACGAGTCCCGCGGAGTCTGACATATTGATCGTCTGCCGGTTCAGGATCACTCTTGCCTGTCCGTTCTGGTATGCAGTTTCACCGGAATCCGGAACCTGCTGGATCATATACTGGGTGTATTCTGCAGTTGCCGGTATTACCAGAGATCCATCAAACATCTGGAGTCGGACCAAGAGCGTCTGGAAATAGGCATCTCTCAGCAGGTGTGTTTTTGTCAGTCCCGATGGGTTGGCAGGATCCTTGATGAAGAACCATGTGAGATAGGGGGAGATATCCCCCGAATTGTCCACCCACGGAATGAGTGTCGGGAAGGTGTCCGTTGCCCTGCGCAGATCGGTGATCACATACCTGCCTTTGAATGCGGTCAGGATGGCATCTGCGGAATCTTCGTTCCCTGAAATGAAGAATGCCGCCGCACCATTATTACCCTCAAGATTGTTCTGGAACGGGTTGGTGATGGGAATACGCTTTGAGAAGAACGTGATCGCATGCCCTTCGCTCCACGGGGCCATGACCCCGTATGAACTGTTGGGGTAGGTGAATGTCTGCTGATCATAATCCTGGAAGTAATCGACCCCAGGTGATGGGGTGGAGGTTCTCAACCATTCCAGCGCCTCGATCCAATCCTGAGTTATTTCATGGTCGGGTGTTGCTGCCACATACGAAATATCCTGTACTGCAGATGTGGCAAATACCACTATTGCGAGGGCGGTGACCCCAACGAGGGTAATCCCTTTGATTATTGTATGTGGAGTGGCTGTGGCATCAGATCCCCGTGTGGTTTTTTTTGCTTTTCTCTCTTTTTTACTTGTATCACCACTTGCGTTTCCAACAACATAGTGACCGGAAAACCGGGAGATCCACAATGAAATCGATGTTCCTGTCGTATCCCACGACCACCGGATGGACTCGGAAATGCAAATCCCTGCGAGAAGTGCAACAGGGACCGTCAGGTACAACTGGAATCTCTGGTGGGGGAGAGTCAGCACCAGCATTACTGCAAACCATATGAGTAGAAACAGGTGTTCGTTCTGCCTTTTTCTCGCGGAATTCCAGATAAGGATCGCCAGGCCCCCAACCATCAGGAAAAGGGCAAGATTAAACACCTCATATGCCGCGGAAAATGTCCAGGGTTGTGTTTCCAGTACTGAGAATGAGTATGCAGAATAACCCCAGATAAGGGAGGTCGCCTGGTCTCTGAGGGCCTGGAATGCCGGGATTGTCTGGATAAAAATATAACCCCCGATCACGATTCCCGCAAGGGAGAGGAAATAATACCCCCGGTTCTTGTGAAAAATTCTCGTGAGACAATAGAACAACACCGTTTCGGTGATGAGTCCCAGCATCACGTACACATGTCCCTGCGAATAGACAATCAGGGAGAGACCTTCCTGATGGAACCCGAAGAGGGTCACAAGGATCGCAATAATGGAAAATGACAGTACGTTGACAAAAAGGAGATATGCGGATTGCTTCCCGGACGTGTAATCAACAATGTATTGGATGAACGTATAGATGCCAACAATAAGCAGGGCCAGAATGACCGTGGGTGAAGAAATATATCCTAAAAAGTACACGGCTCCTGAAAGGCCCGCAAGCAGAGTGGGGACAATGAGGGTTTTTGCATTTTTCAAATCAACCGAATTTTGTCTGGTTATTTCCAGCGCATAGAGATACGCAAGGAAAAAGAGTGTTATGAAGAATATTTCAGCGATATGGTGATCGATCAATCCGTAGGTGGACTGGATAAAATACTGGTATGAGAGCACAGAAATAAAACCTGCGGATACTATCCCGGCTTTCCAGTCCCAGATCCGCGCCCCCAGTTTGTAGGTGATAGGTACCATAATGGCGGTCATGATGGGCGAGATCCATCCTGCACTATAAATTATATCTGTTCGAGACGATGCGCCAAGAGCCAGACCGAGTATGGATGCAAGGAACGGGTAGAATGGACCCCAGTCGATGGTCTTCCCCAAGGGATACGCGGTCATTGGATCGAACCAGTTATAGTGGGGAAAGTGAGCAACCATCACTTCAATCTGTCTCATGGTGTACCATGTGTCCGGATCAAAGGTGAGATGAAATCCCTGGTTCTGGATAAATAACAAGGGGATCAGTCTCAATACAAGAGCGATTACCGCAAAAAGGAGTAGCGCAAAAAAAATCAGAAGCGGCCGGTTTATTTTACAGGTGAATGATCCCATTTTAGCCCTATTGTATCCTTATTCAAATGATATTAATGGTAAGAATAATGAATATTCCGAAAAATTTCTGAAAATAAATTTTGCTCACTTGACATACAGGATCTCTTTGACTTCGCTGGCACTCATGCCGGGCTGGAGCCTTTTCCCATACAGCAGTTCCAATGCCTTCTGGTCAATATAGGTCAGGTTGGTATTTGTGTTGTCCCCGCTGTAGAAGAGACTGTCCTGGTATGAATCTGAGTCCCCGACAACGCCCAGCGTGTAGTAAAGACTCCTGATCAGTGTGTGGTTGCGTACGTTGCCTTTGAGATTGGCATTGAGATAGATTGAACCCGGAACGATTCGTGCCGCGGTGATCCCGTCAATGATCACTTCCTTAATGGTGTGACCGTCTGACACATTGAGGGCAATACCGTTCATGCCGCTCTCCGGAATGAACCTGACGGAGATATCACCCCGGGATGTGTCCTTGATCATTGTAGACACCTGGTTGGTAGCGGACAATCCATTGAACTGGCGGGCAGCAGCCTCAAGATTGCGGATATCCCCGGAGTTTCCTCCACTTACTGCGATGATGATTCGTCCGTTGTTCGTTGTTGGATTCCATCGCTGGAGTAACGTATTGTCTTCACCAAACGCGATGTCGACGAGATGCAGTCTGATGGCATCCTGGGACGGAACAAGGGTCAGCTCGGGGGTCTGGGTGAGTGTCGGTGTTGCGGATACCGGGCCTGTGGTCATGGGGATGGTGGTTTCGGGAGTCGATGGTGCCGGATCCAATCCCGGGAGAACCGGGGCGCCGCCCGTCGATCCAAGGATAAGCCAGGCAATGCCGATGGCAAGAATGATGATCCCTGAGAGCAGGAATGCCGAGCCCGATTTCATAGGTACTAAGTTATTCCCCGTTGGACGTTAATGTTGCCCATCATGCCGCTATACAACCTGTATAGTGCATCATCTCACACCGGCATCGCGGTATAGATATTGTGTTTCGTTGATACGATCTTCACGCGTAACTGCCCGGATCGCTTCTCGCAGTTGTATATCGAAACTACGCGGTTGCGGGCCACTCCCAGCATCTCGCCATGGATCCAGCCCGGGGCACGGATCTCGACTGTCACTTTCTCGCCTTTGGCAAAGACCAGCGGGACAAACGGGCGCCTGACTGTGCCAAAGTCCCGCGCCGTATCGAGCCTTAAGACAAGGCCGGACTCCTTCTCCCACTCCTTGATACTCCGGTTGAAGAACTGCCACCAGTTCTGCACCTTCACACCCTTGGGACTACGGCCGTACCGGTAGTGTTCGAACTTCTGGATGCCAAGCGGGGGGAACCGTTTGCCTGCCCCGCATTCCTGCGCAAACCGGATCAGCCGGGGGATCTCGGCATCGTTGATCCCCGGCATATAAACCGGGGCGATGAGGAGATCGATCCGGCTCTGTGCAACGGCCCGTGCCGCTTCCGTGACCTGCCCGATATCGAACCATTCAACACCGGCCAATGTTTTTGCCAGTTCCGGATCGAGAGCATGAAGTGAGAGGTTGATCCGGTCAAGCCCGGCAGATTCAAGAGCTGCGATCTTTCCTGCATCGAGCAGGGTGCCGTTGGTCTGGAGCGAGATGGTCTTCACGCACGGAATGTTCCGGAGTGCTGCCACCAGTTCCGGGAGCCGGGCATACATCAGTGGCTCGCCCGGGGAATCGATGTGGCATTCAACCCCTTCACCTTTGAACCGGGCGATCTCATCGACCGCTGAGAGCAGGTACTCCAGTTCCACCTCGTAACTGCTGGCCCGGGTCGTGGATGCCGGGCCGGCATCGACCGAGCAGAACGGGCAATTTAAGTTGCAGCCGCAGCTCGGGCGGATCTGGAGGATGTTCGTGCCCCGGTCGATGATGCCAAAGTAGAGGGAGCCAAGAAGGGGGATCTCCGAGGCTTCCGTAATCTTGATATGGGCCATAAAAGGAAACGGCGATAAGAGGCCGTTTAACAACTCCCGGAACGGAGCCGGTACCCGATCCACTCGTCCTGGTCGAGCACCGGGGCCGGGTTCTCCATGTGGGCAAAGACAAAGGTGAAACTTTCCTGATCCATAATACTCCTTTTGCTCTTCTCACAATACCGGGCAAATGCATCGTACATGGCGGTAAGGGGAATATGTGCCTCGGGGTCGGGGACCAGGACATCCTCGTGGAACCGCCAGATGGATTCGAACTCGATGTCGTCGTCCATAAGGGGTTTTGCAATGATCTCGTCGACTGCAATAACGGCATCCTGCTGGCGCGAGATGCGTTCAAGATCCCGGTAATAGTCGGAGACGAGGGTCAGCCCCTGCCTGAGATCGTTCAGATCCTGTTCGAGGTTCTTGATCTTCTTATCTGTGGTATTGATCTTGTCCGGAGACTCCATTGCTCGTGAATCTCTCTTGTTTTTCAGGGTTTAATAATGTGTCCGATGGGAGATCCGGTGGCGGGAGCGGGACTTCTCTGGTTTAGTCCCGGTTGGAGAGCAGGTGACCCGCGTATACGCACTGGCCGAACGAGACGCAGCCATCGCCGAGGGGATAGTCCCGGCTGGTGATGCACACGAGACCCTGTGCAGCGATCTCCTGCTCGATGGTGCTACGGATCGCATGGTTGTATGCAACGCCCCCGCTGAGCGCGATTGTCTTCATTCCGTCCCGTTCCGCTGCCCGGATGGCCATCCGGGTAATCCCCCGGGCAAGGTTGTACTGGAACGAGGCGGCGATGTCACGGACCCGCTGACGATCATCCGATGATGATGAGAGCAGTTTTTCAAGCGCTGTTGCCATGAGTGCCCGGCTGGAGAGCGTTTCGCAGCCATCACGGGTTGAGAAGGTAAGTTCCCATTCCTCCGGTGTTCCCTGTGCTGCGGCGGATTCGAGTTTCATTGCAGGTTCGCCATCATACGTCCGTTCCCTGCAGATCCCGAGTAGGGCTGAGGCAGCATCAAGCACCCGGCCGGTGCTCGTGGTCTCTGTGACATTGAATCCCGACGCAACCTGCTTTTTGAGCACCCCGAGTTCCACATCCGGCCAGCCCCGGGACGAGAGGAGCGAACGGACCTGCTCGTCCGGCAGGATACCGTAGAGCATCCGTTCCGGGAACTTTGTTGCAAGGTCTCCGCCCGGCATTGCCACCGGTTCGAGATGGGCGACCCGTTGTAAGTCCGGCACCTGCCCGGAGAAGATCTCGCTGCCCCAGACCGTGCCGTCGTCCCCGTATCCCACGCCATCGATGGCGATGCCGATACAGGGCTCCGTGGTCGTTGCAGCAATGTGGGCCCGGTGGTGCTGGACGGGAACCAGTTCGAGACCGTGTTCGCTTGCGATCTCGCGGGCGAACCGGGTGGAGAGGAACTGCGGATGGAGGTCGTGGGCCACCACATCGAACGTTGCCCCGAGGATCCGCTGGAGGTTCCGGACGGTCTCTTCGAGATAGTCGAGTGTTGCGGGGTTCCGCACATTGCCCACATGGGGCGAGGTGACGGCAAAGCCCGACTTGTAGATGGTGGCATTCGCGTTCAGTTCCGGGCCGACACCGAGGATGCAGCGGTTCCCGAGATCGATCGATGTCCGTTTCGGGGCAATCCCCCGCGAGAGCCGGATGATGTACCCGTCCCGGACCACCGAATCGTCGCACCGGTTCACGATCGTCCGGTTGTGGGAGAGGAAGAAGTCAGCGTCGCGGGAGAGTTTTGCCATCGCCACATCAGTCTCCGTGATCATCGGGTAGCCTGGCATGTTTGCGCTGGTCATGATCAGGATCGGGTGTTTCATGTGCGAGAAGAGGAGGTGATGGAGACCGGTGTAAGGGAACATGCAGCCGATCGTGTGCAGGTTGCTGATAGTGGCGTGGGCGGTCGGGTCGCGTTTGTCCAGGACCACAATCGGGTGGATGGGGCTTTCGAGCCGCTCACGGTCCTCCGCGGAGACGATGGCGAGCTGATCGATGTGGTCCGGCCGGACCATGATCGCAAAGGGCTGTTCGATCCGGCCGAGCCGGTGCTTGAGTTTGTCGGAGGATTCCTCCACGCACGTGAGATGGAATCCTCCGATCCCCCGCATGGCGAGGATGAACCCGGCATCGAGCAGTCCGGCCGCTTCCTTCACGGGATCGGCGCATTCAACCGGGTGGCCGAGGTCGTCGAAGAGGGAAAGTGCCGGTCCGCAGCTGGCGCACGCGATGGTCTGGGCGTGGTGGCGCCGGGAGTGCGGGTTGCTGTACTCCGCGGTGCAGGCAGCGCACATCGGGAACTCTTTCATCGATGTCCGTTCGCGGTCATAGGGTATCTCGCTGATGATGCTGTACCGGGGCCCGCAGTTGACGCAGGAAGTGGCCCAGTAGTTCTCGTACCTGCCTCCGTGCGAGAAGATGTCGGTGATGCAGGCATCGCAGATCGCGATGTCGGGGGGGATCATACCGGAGAACGAACCGGTGGCGCTGGGGAGGATAAAAAAACCGTCAGGAATGGTTGCATCGGTTTTTGTGCATACCACGGAATCGATCCGGGCAAGGGGCGGGCCGCGGGAGACCGCGGCACGGAACTCGTCGAACCGTGCGCCCCGGGCATAGATCTCCACCTCGCTCCCCAGGTTCTTCACGGTGCCGGAGATCCCAAGAGTTGTCGCCTGTGCAAACACAAAAGGGCGGAACCCGACACCCTGGACAATTCCCCGGACCGTAATTCTGCCGTTCTGCATGATTTCGTCGCAAAATTTTATTGATGCCTAGAGCGATATAATGATAGGGTTTTTTCTGTGCCGGGCCATATTCGCATCGTCAACGATCCAGTAGAGCTTGTTCCTCTCCTGATGACATTCAACGATCCATCCTTCAAGAAGGTCTATGAACTCCTCAATAAG
>Ga0265296_1003159_pt1 | contig 15702 bp, 14 predicted proteins | sample MunlanPumphouse1_FD_189073 | JGI IMG/M metagenome (GOLD analysis project Ga0265296, IMG submission 189073) | Groundwater microbial communities from a municipal landfill in Southern Ontario, Canada - Pumphouse #1 | ecosystem: Environmental > Aquatic > Deep subsurface > Groundwater | place... | reverse complement strand
AGTGCAATTATTTCGTCGGCGTCCCGCTGATGAGCTACGAAATCCTCGTCAGCCCCAATCGCCACAAATACGACCTCTCGACGTGCAAAAGCTATGCTGGTGGCGGCGCGGCGCGCCCGCCCGAACATGTCCGGCGGCTGGCGTCGGAGATGGGCGAGGCGAAGCCTTTGCTGGGTTACGGCCTCACCGAAACCAACGCCGTAGGCTGCGGCATCATCAACGAAAATTACGTCGCCAAGCCGATGTCGACCGGCCCCGCGTCGAAGCCGCTCGTCGATCTGGCGATCCTCGACGACAATGGCGAGCCGGTCGCGCAGGGCGGCGTCGGCGAAGTGTGCATCCGCTCGGTGGCCAATTTCGAAGGCTATTGGAACAACGAGGCGGCGACCAAGGCGGCTTTTTTCGACAATGGCTATTTCCGTTCGGGCGACCTCGGCTATCTCGATGAAGACGGCTATTTGTTCATCGTTGACCGCAAGAAGGACATCATCATCCGCGGCGGCGAAAATATCAGCTGCCAGGAAGTCGAAGCGGCGATCTACGAACATGCCGAAGTCAACGAATGCGCGGTGTTCGGCCTGCCCGACGAACGGTTGGGCGAATGCGTCGGCGCCGTCGTGTGGACCAAGCCCGGCAGCGGTGTGACCGCCGAAGATCTCGTGTCCTTCCTGAGCACACGGCTGGCGCCTTACAAGGTGCCGTGCAAGATCTGGATGGCGAGCGACTCGCTACCCAAGCTGGGCAGCGAAAAGATCGACAAGGTCAGCTTGCGCAACCAGTATCGCGCCGAATATGCCGCGGAGGTCGCCGCGTAACTTTTGGCGAGAAAGGAGCGAACCGGGATCATGGCCGAGGCTGAAACTCCCGTCGCTCCGTCTGCGCCCGCCCCGCTGGCAACGGTGCGCGTCTATCGCCACCGGTTGCCGACGCGCATCTGGCACTGGGTTAACGCCGTCACCCTGCTCATCCTGCTGATGAGCGGGCTGATGATCTTCAACGCGCATCCGCGGCTCTATTGGGGCGAATATGGCGCGAATTTCGACCGCGCCTGGCTGGTGATCGGGTCGACCGCCGACAGCGGCTATTTGCGCATCGGGTCGCTCAGGGTCGAAACGACGGGCGTGCTCGGTCGCTGGACCAATGCCGAGGGGGTCGAAAAAACCTGGGCATTTCCCGGCTGGGCGACGATCCCGACGAGCTATAATCTGGCCGACGGGCGACGCTGGCATTTGTTCTTTGCGTGGGTGCTGGCGATCAGCCTGACGCTGTATATGCTGTGGACGGCGATCGGCGGGCATTTGACAAAAGACCTGCATGTCCGTCGCAGCGAATGGTCACCGCGCCACATCTGGCACGACATCAAGCAGCATGCGCGGCTGCGGTTTCCGAAGGGCGAAGCCGCGGCGCGCTTTAATATACTTCAGAAACTCTCGTACATCGGCGTGATCTTTGTCCTGCTGCCGCTGATGATCGCGACCGGCCTGACCATGTCGCCGGGGATCAACGCGGGCGCGCCGTGGCTGCTCGACCTGTTCGGCGGGCGCCAGTCGGCGCGGTCGATCCATTTCATTGCGGCGTGGGCGTTGGTTGCTTTTTTCTTCGTGCATATCGCAATGGTGCTGCTCGCGGGTCCGGTGAACGAAATCCGGTCGATGGTGTCGGGCTGGTTCCGCCTGCCACCCGAACGAAAGGACGGCGCATGAGCGAATTTGTCATGCCGCGGCGCCAGCTGATCGCGCGCGCGGGCGGCCTTGCGGCGACGCTGCCGCTGCTGTCGGCCTGCGACGCGATCAACGACGCGCCCGCCGTGCGCAAGATATTGTCGATGGGCGAGGAGATGAACCGCGCGAGCCAGCGCGCTCTGATCGACCGCAACGCCCTGGCGCGCGAATTCACTCGCGCTGACCTGTCGCCGATATTCCGCGCCAATGGCACGCGCTTGCCCGCTGGTGCCGCCTATGCCGCGCACGTCGCCCGCGGTTTTGCCGATTGGCGCGTCGCGGTCACCGGACTGGTTGCGAAGCCGTTTTCGCTGTCGCTGGCTGATATTCGCGCGATGCCGCAGCGCACCCAGATCACCCGCCACGACTGCGTCGAGGGGTGGAGCGCGATCGGCCAGTGGACCGGCGTGCAACTCAGCCGCATCCTGACCGCCGCCGGGGTCAAGGACAGCGCACGTTACATCGTCTTCCGCTGCGCCGACCGCATCGGCGATGCGCTCTATTATGAAAGCTGCGACATGGTCGATGCGCGGCATCCGCAGACGATCCTCGCCTGGGCGCTCAACGATGCGGTGCTGCCGATCGCCAATGGCGCGCCGCTGCGGCTGCGGATCGAGCGCCAGCTTGGCTATAAGCACGCCAAATATGTGACGGGTATCGAAGCGGTCGCGAGCCTCGACGGCATCGGCGCGGGCAAGGGCGGCTATTGGGAAGACCGCATCGATTACGAATGGTATGCGGGGATATGAACTGCGCCGTTATAAGCCAGGACGGCAAAGTTCAGTAAAGTTCAGCCCAATGGCGATCCCCGCTCGGCGCGCTCAACCAGACACTGCGGTGGGCGCGACGCGGCTCGTCGTCAGCTTATTCCATGGTCAAATATTGTAGGAAAGCGATATTTTCGTTCGCAATGACGAGGCTTACAGCCGAGCGATCAAGCCCATCACGCCGGATAGCGCTCGTTCATGACGTCCCAGCTCAGCGCAACCAGCTTTTCGAGCACGTCCAAATCGACATCGGCGAGCTTGTTGACGTAAAGGCATGATTTCCCGACCTTATATTTGCCAAGCTGCGCGAACAGCAGGTCCGCCTCGGGCTGGCGGTCGCAGTAATGGCCCATCAGATACAGGGTCAGCGCGGCCTTGCGCGGGCTGAACCCGGCGCGGCACATCGTTCCCGAATGGCCGCTGTCATAGGTATAGTCATAGCTGCCGTAGCCGATGATCGACGGCCCCCACATTTTAGGGTTCTGCCCGGTCACGCGGCGGTGCATCGCATCGATGATCGCGGCGTCATCGCGTCGCCGCGCCTCGGGCATCGCGGCGATGAAGTCGGCGACTTCGACTTCGGTGGCTTTGGTCTTGATTTCGGTCTTGCCCATGATGTGTCTCCCGCCGTCAGATTAGCGGCTTGGCGCGCAGAATCCAGTCACCGGTGGCGCGCCGCGATCTGTGCCGCCAACGCCGCGATGTGGCGGCGGAAGCTGGCGGGGGCAACGACCTCGACCTCGGCGCCCAGCGCCAGCATGGCGCGCGCGCCATGGTCGCTGTCCTCGACCATCATCGCCATCGCGCGCCAGCCGTCGGCGGCCGGGGCGTCGGCCGCGGCGACGGCTTCGGCGCCGCGCGGTGATTGCGCCGCCAGCCGCTTGCATCCGTCGGGCGAGGCCCGGACGGTTGCGCGCGTCGCGAACAATTCGCTCTCGAACCGCCTCTGTTCGGTCTGCCACCAGCGCGCGAGATGAAAATCGACGGGGCGGTCGAAGGATGTGGTGCCGGTCGCGAGCCGGTCGATGTTGGCGATGCGAAAGATGCGGGCCTTGCCGCCGCCGTGCGCAACCAGATACCAGATGCCGGCTTTCAGCACGAGGCCGAGCGGATTGACCATCCAGTCGCGCACCCCCTGCCAGCTGCCGTAGCGCATCGACAGGGGGCGCTGGTCGAGCACGGCGCGGGCGATGGCGGGGAGGTGCGGCAATTCCTCGCCGCCGCGATACCAGTCGACGGCGTCAAGGTGGAAGCGCGTCGCCATGCGGTCGACGAGCGCGCCGCCCTCGCCCGGCAGCGCCGCGATCAGCTTGTTATGCGCAGCGCTCGTCGCCGCCCCGATCCCGAGTTCGCTCGCCGGACCCGGCAGGCCGATCATTGCCATCGCCTCGGCCTCGTCCGCCGACAGGCCGGTGAGCTGGGTGCGATAGCCGCCGAGCAACTGGAACCCGCCGCCGGGTCCGCGGTCGCCATAGACCGGCACCCCCGCCGCCGACAGCGCGTCGATGTCGCGGTAAATGGTGCGTTCGGACACCTCGAACTCGGCGGCGAGACCAGCCGCGGTGAGTCGCCCGCGGAGCTGCAGCAGGATGAGGATCGAGAGGAGGCGGCTCGCGCGCATTTTTTCACTCTAGCAGAAAATAACTGACAGAAAATGTCAGGATAGTGGACGTAAGCATCGTGCAGGAGGGAATGCCCGATGTCTGATTTTACCGTCGCCCCCGCGAAGGCGGGGGCCGCTGTCGGTCTTTGCAGCGCCGGAGGCTCGCCACTGCAGGCGGCCCCCGCCTACGCGGGGGCGACGGTCGACCGGCGAACCCTGATCACTTTTGCAACAGGAGCGCTTATGTCCAGCCTGATCCCCGCCGCCGTTTCCGCCGCGATCAACCCGGCGCCCGTCGGCAAGTCCGGCGACTTCGATTTCCTGACCGGCGAGTGGCGCATCCACAATAAATTTCGCGAAGGTGAAACATGGATCGAATTTCCCGGCGAAGCGACCGTCGTCGCGATTCTGGGCGGCATCGCCAGCGTCGAGGAACTGCGCATTCCCGCGCGCGGCTTCTCGGGGATGGGCTTGCGCCTGCTCGACGTCGAAAAGAAGATCTGGTCCGACCATTGGGTCAACGCCAAGTCCGGCGTCGTCGCGGTGCCGGGCCAACTCGGCGTGTTCCAGGATGGTGTCGGCACCTTTCTGTCGGAGGGCAAAGGCGCGAACGGGACGGAGCTTTATCGCGGCGTGTGGGACCGGATCAAGCCGAACAGCTGCCGCTGGTACCAGGGAACATCGCGCGACGGCGGCAAGACGTGGGATGACAGCTGGTTCATGGACTGGACGCGCGCCGTCTGAAGGGGGTGGCTGACGCGGCGGGGGCCACCGTGCTGCCCCCGCCTTGTGTGCTGTGCGATCAGCGGCGAGCGCGCTTTCCGGCGAGTTCGGCGACGAGCGCCGGGGCTGGCCAGATTTTCTCCAGCCCTTCCTGGATCGCAGCGGTCGACACCGCGACCGTCCGGTTCAGCGTGCCGTCGTAGCCGAAGTTGCCGCCCAGCGAGTGGATATTGCCGTCGAACGCAGTCCCGATCACGCTACCATCGCGCGCGATCACCGGCGATCCCGAATTGCCGCCGATGATGTCGTTCGTCGTCACGAAATCATAGACAACATTCTTGTCGATGCGGGACTCGGCTTTGACGAACCCATCGGCGAGATTGTACGGCAGCTGTCCCGTCGCACGGTCGTAAGTCCCGCCCATCACGGTGGTTGACGGCACCGGTTTGCCACGCTCGGTCCACCCCTTCACCTGGCCATAGGACAGCCGCAGCGTGAAGGTCGCGTCGGGATAGAGCTTGTCGCCATAAGCCGCGAAGCGGGCCTTTGCGAGCCGCGCCTGCGCCGCGGTGACCGGCGCGTCATAGTCGCGGTCGAACGCCGTCTTGATTTCGCGCGAGCGCGGATCGAGCTTGGCGAAGAAGCGGATCATCGGATCGTCCGATGCCGCGATCGCGGCCGCGCCGCCTTCCCACAATTGCTTGCGATAAGCGGGATCGGCGAGCTTGCTGCCCGTCACCAGCCGTTCGGCGAGCGCTTCGGGGCTTTCCTTGCCGAGCAGCGCCTGGATGTCGGCATTGTCGGCGCCCAGATATTCGCGCGCCTTGCTCGCCCAAAAGCTGACACCTAGCTCCTCAAGCCACGGATAGGTCGGCACCGCATCGGTCAGCCGCTTTTCAGTCAGTGGCAGCGCCGAATCGGTGAAGCCGGGCAGGCGTTCGTTGTTGGGCTTGGCGCGCTCGGTCGCTGCGCGCACCAGCGTCTGCGCATAGCCCGCCAGCTTCGAATAGGACGCCGGGCCGCGCTCAAGGAACACGCCGTCGAGATAGGTATCGCGGCGCCCCGCCATCGCCGTGTCGATTTCGGTCCACGGATCGCCGATTTCGGCATTGCCCTTTGTGCGCGCGCGCAGGTCGGCCTCGTCCGCCGCCATCTTCGCCGTGAAAGCGGGGTCGTTCAGCGCGCGGAACTGGCCCGATTGCGCCTTGAAGCTGTTTTCATAGCCGAACAGCGTGTCACCGCCTTCGCGGGTCTTTTCAGGGCTGCCTTCCATCATGGCGATCAGCCGCCCGCGATATTCGGATGTCAGGATCAACGTCAGCGGCAGGCGCTCGGCGCGCTGGAATTCGCGCTGCGTTTCGGTCAGCAGACGCTGGGTCGAACCGGGGTTGCCGACGACAAAAGTGATCTCGCCTTCCTGCGGCGCGCGCGGATTCCATTTGAGGTGGGTCGGCGTCGCGACGGGCTTGCCGTCCTCGTAAGCGCGCAGGAACGCGGCATCCATCGCATAGCGCGGGAAGTTGAAATTGTCGGGATCGCCGCCAAAGAATGCGGCCTGGAATTCGGGCGCCCACGCGATGCGGACGTCGCTATATTTGCGATATTGATACAGCTTGTACTGGCCGCCGCCGAAAAGGGTGACGACCTGGCACCGCGTCTTGGCGCGATCGGTGCAGCCCGTGGCCTCGATTTCGGCAATGCGGGCGTCGCGGGCCTTGACCAGTGCCGCGCCGGTTAGCGACCCGATCACGCCCTGAATGTCGCCGGTCACGTCGGTGATCGAAGTGACGACTTCGGCCTGCTGGCCCGGGCATTGCCGTTCGCGCGCGCGGTCGGCGGGGTTGAAGCCGCCGGCGACCAGATCGCTGTCGGCGGTGGACAGATTTTGCAGGCAGCTGATGACGCAATGGTGGTTGGTCAGGATCAGTCCCTCGCTCGACACGAAAGAAGCCGAACAGCCGCCGGTCAGGCGCACCGCCGACGCCTGTGTCCGCGCGAGCCATTGCGCGTCGGGCGCCCAGCCATAGGCCTTGCGGATCGCGTCGGTGGGGACGCCGTCAAAGGTCCACATGCCCTCTTCGGCAGCGGCGGGGGTGGCAACGGCAATGGCCGCGGCGGCGACAGAAGCGAAAGCAAGGGTCAGGCGCATGAAAATCCTCATCCGTGTGATATGGTATCATTTGATACTAGCGACGGTCGCCCGCGCGGCCAAGGAGAATGTTGTGGTAGCGCATCGCGGTTGCACCGCGGCGGGCAGGCTGCTAGCCGCGCCCGCGTCTGTTCTGTGCCAAAGGTGCCATCATGTCCGAGTCCTTCAAACGCGTCGTCCTCGCCTATTCGGGCGGCCTCGATACCAGCGTCATCCTGAAGTGGCTGCAGGTCACCTATGGTTGCGAAGTGGTGACCTTTACCGCCGATCTGGGGCAGGGCGAGGAACTCGAGCCCGCGCGCGCCAAGGCCGAGTTGATGGGGATCAAACCCGAGCATATTTATATCGACGATCTGAAAGAGGAATTCGTCCGCGACTTCGTCTTTCCGATGATGCGCGCCAATGCGCGGTACGAGGGCGATTATCTGCTCGGCACCAGCATCGCGCGGCCGCTGATTTCGAAGCGGCTGGTCGAAATCGCCCGCGAAACCGGCGCCGACGCGGTGGCGCATGGCGCGACGGGCAAAGGCAATGATCAGGTGCGGTTCGAGCTGTCGGCCTATGCGCTGAACCCCGACATCAAGGTGATCGCGCCGTGGCGCGAATGGGATCTGACCAGCCGCACCGCGCTGATCGCGTGGGCCGAACAGCATCAGATTCCGGTGCCGAAGGACAAGCGCGGCGAAAGCCCGTTTTCGACCGACGCCAATCTGCTGCACACCTCGAGCGAAGGCAAGGTGCTCGAAAACCCGTGGGATGAAACCCCCGACTATGTCTACTCGCGCACCGTCAATCCTGAGGATGCGCCCGACACTCCCGAATATATCACGGTCGATTTTGAACGCGGTGATGGCGTGGCGCTGAACGGCGAAGCGATGTCGCCTGCGACGTTGCTCGCCGCGCTCAACGACCTTGGTCGCAAGCACGGGATCGGCCGCCTCGACCTCGTCGAGAACCGCTTTGTCGGCATGAAATCGCGCGGCATGTACGAGACGCCGGGCGGCGAAATCTATGCCCGCGCGCACCGCGGCATCGAAAGTATCACCCTCGACCGCGGCGCCGCGCACCTCAAAGACGAGCTGATGCCGAAATATGCCGAGCTGATCTACAACGGCTTCTGGTTCGCGCCCGAACGCGAGATGTTGCAGGCGGCGATCGATCACAGCCAGGAAAAGGTCAGCGGCACCGTCCGTCTGAAGCTGTACAAGGGCAATGCCAATGTCGTCGGGCGCAAGTCGCCGAACAGCCTCTACAGCGAACGCCATGTGACGTTCGAGGATGACGCCGGCGCCTATGACCAGAAGGATGCCGCGGGCTTCATCAAACTCAACGCGCTGCGCCTGAAGCTGCTCGCCAAGCGCGACCGCTAAGCGGTCTGTCGCCTGTCCACGATCCGTGGCAGGCGCCGAGAAATCAGTGGCTTCCTGTTCGGGAAGGCTCCAGAACCGGCCCCGGTTGATCGGGTGACGGGAGAAGCGCGGCGATGCGATTGTTCGATTTTTCGTCTTGGCAAAGCATCGGTACCACGCTGCTCGGTCTTGCGCTCTTCACGCTGATCGGGGTCGGCATCCGGCTGATGGTGATGATGACGATCCAGCAGCGCCGCGAACGGATGAACCGTCAGATCAATGAGCGGCTGCGCACGTTGATGGCGGCTTACAAGGTGCTGGGCGGCTCGTTTACCGGCGATCTTACGGTCGATCCGCGACATCTGCGCGACATGCGGCGAACTGTGCCCGTCGAGGACGAGGCCGCGCCGCCGATCGACTTGTCGGGCGAAGGCGCGCGCGAGGAATCGGGCGAAGGCGAATCGGACCGGCCGCGCCGGATCCGCGATGCCGTCGAAGCGGCGCTGTCCGACATCATCCTGCTCGGCACCGAAGACCAGGTGCGGCTCGCCAGCCGCGCCGCGCGCGAGCTGGCCGACGGGCGGCCCGTGCATGTTCACGACCTGGTAATCGCACTGCGCGATTTCATTCGTCAGGCTCTCGATCTCGACCCGGTACCTGACGACGTCGTCATCCCGCTGCAAGGTCCGACCCGCCCGTCGAGCGGTGGCGGCAAGGGCGGCGGTTCGGGGCGCGGGCAGGGCGGTGGCGGCGGACGCGGCGGCGGCATGGGCGGCGGCGGGATCGGTATGGCCGGCGGGCTGGGTGTCGCCGGGGGTGCAACAATTGCCGGGGGTGCTGCTGATGCGGCGGGCGGAGAAGCTGTCAATGAAACGCAACCGAAATGAAGGGTTAGCATGACAGACGGACCTACGCTAAGGCGCGATTCGTGACCGCGACCCGCTTCTTTTCTGACAATGCCGCGACGGTTCATCCGGTGGTGATGGAAGCGCTGGCGGCTGCCAATCATGTCGATACCGCTTATGATGGCGATGCGCTGAGCCAATCGCTCGACGCGACCTTTTCCGATCTGTTCGAGACCGACTGCGAAGTCGTGTGGATCCCCACCGGTACCGCCGCGAACAGCATCATCCTCGCCCATTTTGTGCGGCCATGGCAGGGCATCCTTTGTTACGAGGAAGCGCATATCGAGGTCGATGAATGCGGCGCCCCGACCTTTTATTCCGGCGGCGCGAAACTGATGACGTTGCCGGGGCGCGGGGCCAAGATCGACGCCGAAGCCTTGAAAGGACGGATCGCGGGCATTCGTAAGGATGTTCATCAGGTTCAGCCCGCGGCGATCAGCATCACCAATGCCACCGAATATGGTCTGGTCTGGCGGGCCGACGAGATTGGCGAGATCAGCCAGATTGCGCGCGCCAATGGCATGAAACTGCACATGGACGGCGCGCGCTTCGCCAATGCCGTCGCCTATCTGGATTGCGCCCCCGCCGATGTGACTTGGCGCGCCGGGGTCGACGCGCTGTCGTTCGGCTTTACCAAAAACGGCGCGATGATGGCCGAAGCGATCGTGTTTTTCGGCGGCAGCGGCGGGCCGGGGGTGCGCGAGCTCAAGAAGCGCGGCGGCCATCTGCTGAGCAAGGGGCGGTTCGTCGCGGCGCAGATTCGTGCGATGCTGACCAACGATTTGTGGCTCGACAATGCGCGTGCGGCAAACGCCGGGGCGGCGACGCTGGCGGCGGCGTGCGGCGACCGGCTGATGCACCCGGTCGAGGCGAATGAATTGTTTGTGCGGCTGACGCCGGACGAGGCTGCAAAATTGCGCGGCGCGGGATTCGATTTTTACGATTGGGGCGAAGGCGCCGCGCGACTGGTAGCCAGCTGGGATCAAGACGCCGCCGCAGTCGCGCCGTTCGCCGCTGCGATCGCGGCGCTGTGAGTGCGCCGCCCGGACTGCTGACGCCGCGCGTCCTTCTTCCGTTTCTTTTCGTTACCCTGATCTGGGGGTCGACCTGGATCGTCATCACCGGACAACTCGGCGTTGTGCCGCCCAGCTGGTCGGTCGCCTATCGCTTCTTTGTCGGCGCGGCGGCGATGTTCGCCTATGCCATGTGGCGCGGCGAACGGTTGACGCTGTCGGGGGCGGGCTGGGGCTTTGCCGCGCTGCTGGGCTTCGCGCAGTTCGCGTTCAACTTCAACTTCGTCTATCGCGCTGAGCAGCACATCACATCGGGGCTGGTTGCAGTGCTGTTTGCGCTGCTGATCGTCCCCAATACCTTGCTTGGCCGCCTGTTCCTGAAAACCAAGGTCGAGGGCCGCTTCCTGCTTGGCGCGGGAATCGCCATCGTCGGCGTGGGCATGATGATCCTCCACGAATATCGCGCCGCAAATGTGGGCGCCGGAGAGGTTCTGATCGGTACCCTGCTGACGTTGTGCGGCGTGATGAGCGCTTCGGCGTCCAATGTGATGCAAGGGACCAACATCGCGCGCGCACAGTCGATGGTGGTGATGATCGCGTGGGCGATGCTGTTCGGGGCGCTGGGCGATGCGGTGTTCGCTTGGATAACCACAGGACCGCCGGTGATCGAAATGACCCCAAGCTATCTCGGCGGGGTATTCTATTTGGGCGTGATCGCGAGCGCGGTTACCTTCCCGCTCTATTTCAACATCATTCGCGCCGTCGGGCCGGGGCAGGCGGCGTGGTCGAGCGTGTTGATCCCGATCATCGCGATGGGCTTTTCGACCATCTTCGAAGGGTATCGCTGGGCGCCGTTGTCGATCGCGGGCGGCGCGGTGGCGCTGATCGGCTTGGTGATCGCGGTGGCGAAGCGGCCCGAACGACCGTCGGTCAGCGGCAATATGGTTGCGGTTCCGGTGGAGCGCGAGACATAGGCTCTGCTCAGGTTGTCACAGGTGTGTCGTTTCGATAGGACGGTCGCATGAAACGTCTCGCCACTACGCTCGCCCTTCTTGTCACCCTCCTGTCTGCACCGGCCGTCGCCCAGACCGCCTGCCAGCCCGGCACCTATGCTGCACCTGATGGCGATTTCGTTGTGCTCGTGCCGCTGCCGTCGATCCCCGCGCCGGGGCTTCGTTACCTGTTTCGCGACGGCCGTCGCGGGGCGACGTCCGATGCGGATGCGCCGCTGCTATGCGGCACCGGCGAAGTGAGCGTGCAGGCCCGGGCGTGGAAACCGGTTGCGTTTCGCGAGACGCCGACGACATTTGACAGCGTGGGGACAAAGATGTCGGGTGTGCTGATCGAGCCGCCGACGATTGATCCGAAGCGACCGCTGGTGGTGATGGTACATGGGTCAGAGCGGACGTCGCCCATCGGCGGTGTCTATGGCTATGCCATGGCGGCGCAGGGGATTGCCGTGTTCGTCTATGACAAGCGCGGAACGGGTGGTTCCGAGGGCGAATATACGCAGAATTTCGAACTGCTTGCCGCCGATGCGGCGCATGCGCTGGATCAGGCGCGGAGCATGACGACGGGGCGTGTGGGCCGCGCCGGGTTCTTCGGCGGCAGCCAGGGCGGCTGGGTCGCGCCGCGCGCTGCGACGTTGACGAAAGCGGATTTTGTTGCGGTCGGCTTCGGGCTGGTCGCGTCGCCGATCGAGGAGGATCGCGAGCAGTTGGTGTCGGAAGTGCGGGCGGCGGGGCTGGGCGATGATGCTGTGCAGCTCGTCAACCGGCTGTCTGCGGCGACCGGCAAGCTGCTACTGTCGAATTTCGCCGCGGGTTATGAGGAACTGGATGCGGTGCGGCGCGACATGGCTGGCAAGCCGTGGGCAGCGACGATCGCGGGCGAGCATAGCGGCGCGATGCTGCGCATGTCGAACGACGAACTGCGCCGCGTCGGCCGCGCGCGCTTCGACAATCTGGAACTGATCTGGGACTATGATGCGCTTGCGGCGCTGAAAAAGCTCGATGCGCCGCTGCTCTGGGTGCTGGCGGGCGAGGATCGCGAGGCACCGATCGAAACGACGCGCGGCGCGCTGCTTGGTCTCGCCAAAGACGGCAAGCCGGTCGATGTCTATCTCTTTCCCGACACCGATCATGGCATGTTCGAATATCGCACCAATGCCGACGGGTCGCGCAGCGGAAGGCGGATCACCGACGGCTATCTGAAGCTGCTCGGCGACTGGGTCAAGGGCGCGGCGAGCGGTCCATACGGTCGCGCCGAGCACCTGACAAAAAGCGTCAGCCCGCGCTGATCCGCTCGATGTCGGCGCCGACCGCCTGAAGCTTTTCTTCCAGCCGCTCGTAACCGCGGTCGAGGTGATAGACGCGGTTGACCTCGGTCGTTCCCTGCGCGGCCAGCCCCGCGATGATCAGGCTCATCGAGGCGCGCAGGTCGGTCGCCATCACCGGCGCGCCGACGAGGTGATCGACGCCGCGGACTACGGCGCTGCGACCGCGAACATCAATGTCGCAGCCCATACGTGCCAGCTCGGGGACGTGCATATAGCGGTTCTCGAAGATGGTTTCGGTGAACAGGCTGGCACCCTTGCCGAGCGTCGCCATCGCCATGAACTGCGCCTGCATGTCGGTCGCAAAACCCGGATAGGGTGCGGTCGACAGGGTGACGGGTTCGGCGCGGCCCGACATCGCAACGCGGATGCCGGTCTTGGTTTCCTCGACCGTCGCGCCTGCCTGACGCAGTGCCGACAGCGTCGCTTCCATCTCATCGGCCTTGGCGCCGACCAGCTCGACGTCGCCCTCGGTAATGACGGCGGCGCAGGCGTAGCTGCCCGCTTCGATGCGGTCGGCCATGACGCGGTACGTCGCGCCGTGCAGGCGATCGACGCCCTCGATGGTGAGCGTTTCGGTACCGATGCCATCGATATGCGCCCCCATCGCGACCAGGCAGTTGCACAGGTCAACGATCTCGGGCTCGCGCGCCGCATTTTCGAGGACGCAGGTGCCCTTGGCGAGCGATGCGGCCATCAGCGCATTTTCCGTCGCGCCGACCGACACGACGGGAAAGGTAAACTTGCCGCCCGCAAGGCGGCCGCCGGGGGCAACGGCCTTCACATAGCCCGAGGTCAGCTCGATCTGGGCGCCAAAGGCTTCGAGCGCTTTGAGATGCAGGTCGATCGGGCGGTTACCGATCGCGCAGCCGCCGGGCAGCGACACGGTCGCTTCGCCGGCGCGCGCGAGCAGCGGGCCGAGGACGAGGATCGACGCGCGCATCTTGCGGACGATGTCATAGGGCGCGACGGTCGACGTGAGCGTCGTCGTGCGCGCGGTCATCACGCGGCCGAAATCCTCGGGCCGCGAACCCTCGATCGTTGTGGAACAACCGAGCTGGTTGAGCAGGTGGCCAAAGCCATCGACGTCGGCGAGCCGCGGCAGGTTGCGCAGCGTCAGCGGCTCGTCCGTGAGCAGCGCGCAGGGCAGCAGGGTCAGCGCCGCATTCTTGGCGCCGGAGATGGGGATACGGCCCTTGAGTCGCTGGCCGCCGCGAATGACGATTTGATCCATCGGCTGTCTTTAGCGCACGGGCGCGGGTGCGCAAGCGGGCGTGCCTTTCGCCGTGGCGTTCTGGTCCGAAATGTGAAACTATCCGGCACGATATCCGGTTCGCACACGGGCAGTGCGAACCGAGGCGGCTTTTCACGGGGGAGAAGGTCATGCGGAACAGACTCGTCACGATCGTTACGTCAGCGGCGTTGATCGCCAGTCAGCTTGCCGTCCCGGCGATGCCGCAATCGACCTATCCCTATCCGCCTGGTGGGCCGCAAATCCAGCCGCCGCGCCCCGGCGACGGCTACGCGGGAACGCTCCGCTGTGAATCGCGCAATAACAAGATCCAGCGCTGTAATGTCCGCACCGACAATCGCGTCGATCTGCTGCGCGTGATCGGCGGTCGCTGTTCGAAGGGGCGCGACTGGGGATTCACCGCGAACCAGATCTGGGTATCGGGCGGCTGCCGCGCCGAATTCGGCTATGGCTATGCCAATAACGGCGGCTATCCGACCCCGCTGCCGCAACCGGTCGATGATTATGCCGGGACGCTGAACTGCGAATCGTGGAACTATAAATATCAGCAGTGCAATGTGCCGACGAACAACCGCGTCGAACTGACGCGCAAAATTGCGGGCAAGTGCAACGCGGGTCGGCAATGGGGCTATACCGCCGACTATATCTGGGTCGACAAGGGCTGCCGCGCCGAATTCGCCTATGGCTATCGCAATGTGCAGCCTACCCGGCCCGATAAGGACAAGGGGCCGAGCACCGGGCTGATCATCGGCGGCGTCGTCGTCGCCGGCGGGCTGCTCGCGTTGCTGCTCAGCAAGAAGAAGAAATCGGCGGACGGGGCGACCGAGGAAAGCGCGACGACGCACCCGCCGCGCGGACCGGCGACGTTGAGCGCGAATCTGAACGGCCTGCCCAGCGCCGCTCGCCCGTCGGTGCAGAATTGCATGACCGACGCCGCGCGCCAGATCGGGGTGACCGGTGGGACGAAGCTGTCATACGATAAGCTCGTCTCGCTCGAACAGGGAAATGGCGGCTGGCGGATCCGCGCCGCGATGACCGCGACCTACCCCGACGGTGCCAAGGCAGTCGAAATGTATTGCCGCGCGACGCCGAGCGACATCATCCAGCTCGATTTCTCGTAGCGACGGTTTCGCTCCCTTTTTCTTCGTCATCCCGGCGAAGGCCGGGATCTCCACGCGGCGTCATATCGCGACGGCGAGATCCCGGCCTTCGCCGGGATGACGATATAAGGGGCTGAATTTACGCCAACAGTGCCTCTTCGACCTGGCCAAGCCGGTCCTTCCCAAAAAACATGGCATCGCCGACGAAGAAGGTCGGGATGCCGAACACCCCGCGCGCGACCGCGGCTTCGGTGTTGGCGACCAGCTTGGCCTTGATCTCGGGCTCTTGGGTGCGCGCCAGTAGCGCGGGGCCGTCGAAGCCGTTTGCCGACAGGAACGTCGCGATCACTTCGGGATCGTCCATCTTCAGCCCGTCTTCCCACATCGCGCGGTTCACGGCGTCGATATAATCATCGAGCACGCCCTCGTCGTCGGCAACGATCGCGCCGCGCATGATGGTCAGCGTGTTGACCGGAAAATGCGGGTTGAGGCGGAATTTGCTCAGGCCATGTTTTGCGATGAAGCGCCGCATCTCCAGATTTTCATAGGCGAGCTTGGCGGGGGCGTCGGCATATTGGATCATCGGCGCCTTGTTGCCGGTGGCCTTGAAAATGCCACCGAGCAGGCAGGGGGTGACGAGCAGGTCGGCGCCGGTGCGGTCGAGTAGTTCGGACAGCGCCTTCATCGACAGATAGGCGTTGGGGCTGCCGAAATCGAAGATCAGTTCCAATGTCTTTTGGGCGGTTTTGGTCACCATTTTTCTCCCCAGGGGCGAAGGTCGAGTT
>Ga0265296_1003157_pt1 | contig 15706 bp, 10 predicted proteins | sample MunlanPumphouse1_FD_189073 | JGI IMG/M metagenome (GOLD analysis project Ga0265296, IMG submission 189073) | Groundwater microbial communities from a municipal landfill in Southern Ontario, Canada - Pumphouse #1 | ecosystem: Environmental > Aquatic > Deep subsurface > Groundwater | place... | reverse complement strand
AAGAGTCCGATGATGGGGAGGTGGAGCCACAGCCACTGCATCCAGGAAATATGGATTCCCAACTGCTTGTCAAATAGTCCTACCATGAGGACATTGGGCAAGTGCGCGGTCAGGAAGAGAATGCCTCCCACCATGGTGGCATAGACAATGCACGAAATGGCGATGGCCCTTTTGGCGTTATTCTCCGGTTCCGTATCTCCAAAGAGGTGAATGACGCCGTTGACAATGGGCAGGACCGTGGCCGACCGGGCGTTGGCCGCGGGGATGGCCAGGGATAGGGCCATGTTGGTGGTGAATAAGCCGATGATAATCTTACTGACCCGGGAGGCCTTCATCCAGGACAGGACCGTTAGGGCAATGCGGATGTCGAGTTGGGCGGCGCACAAGATGGCCGCAAAAATGAAGGCCCCCAGGGTCATGAAACTGACGTCCAGCACGAAACCGCCGAAGGCCTCCGGGATCTTGGGGACGGCCTTGGTCACCACCAGCAGCATGGGGATCATCAACCCGGAGACGCCCACCGGGATGGCCTCGGTCACCCAGATAATACAGGCCCAAACGATGATGGCCAGGACCGCTTTGGCGGTGTAATTAGGAACCACGGCAGAAATATCGAGGCCCCAGAGAATGAAGGCCCATGAACCCCAGGCTGCCAGGTAGCCGATGATGGTCTTGCGGGGCAGCCGTCCTTGGGCTTTGAGATTAGCGGTTAAATACCCCCAAATACCTTGGGCGGCCTGTTCGTCTCCGGTTGCCGGCGCCCCACCCGATCTTTCCATGATTCCTCCAGATTTTCACTGTAGCTGCACGGAGTTTAGGTGGATAACCATTTTTTTTCTGTCGTCTGGAAGACACCCCGGCTGACTATTCACAAACCAGGCTTAGCGTCTCCCGGTGCTTCAGAGTGGTGATCTTCGGAGGAATGGTGCTAGGTCCAGGGCACCAGGGGGCAAGGGGCAAAATTTATCCCGGAGCTAAGTTGTGAGCTGTCCCGGGACTGCCCCGGTTTCTTCGTGGGGCTTATCTGTGGAGGCGGCCAGTAAGTCATGGAATAATCCCGACCGGGCTGCCAGGTCCGCCGGGGTGCCCGTCTCCAGGAACCTGCCGTGTTCCAGGCAGCAGATCCAGTCGGCAAAGTGGGAGATGAACTCCACGTCGTGGTCCACCAAGAGGACCGTGAGCCCCTGGCAGGCCTCCTTGAGGACCGCGGCCACCTGGGCCCGGCCGATGGCGTCGATGCCGGTGGTGGGTTCATCCAGCAAGAGGATGGCGGGGTGTAACAAAAAAGCCCGGGTTACTGCCAGGAGGCGGCGTTGCCCCCCGGACAGGCCTTCGCTGCTGGCCCGGGGGAGCAGGTAATCCAAGGGGCGGGTGTGGGGCCCCGCGGCGTTTTCCAAAACCTGCCAGAGTCCGGTGCGGCGGCACGCGGCTTCCAGTTCCCCGTCCGTAGCCCCGGCCTTGGCCAATTGGAGGTTGGTGCGGATAGTGTCGGCCACAAAGAGGGGGAATTGGGAGACTTTTGCAACCTGGCGGTGGAGGCTGGCCAGGGTGACCGCGCTGATATCCTGGCCGTCCACGCGGATCCGGCCCCCTTGGGGGTCCCGGACCCGGGCCACCAGGTTGAGCAAGGTGGATTTGCCCATGCCCGCCCGGGCGACGATGGCGGTGACCCGGGCCGGGGCAAAGGAGTAACTCAGGTCATCCAGGATTTTCTGGCCTGCCGGGGCATAGGCGAAGGTGAGGCCTTCCAGGACCAGGGCGCCCTCCCGGGGAGAGAGTTCCACCGCTCCCTCCCTTTCCTGCACCTCCGGTTCCGTCTCCAGTATTTCCACCACTTTCTCCACCTGGGGCCAGGTAGTTTGGAGGCCGGTGAAAAACTGGATGAACTCCTGCAAGGGGCTCACGGCCTGGGGCACGAAATAGTAGATGGCCAGGATGGCGCCCGGAGCCGCGGGATTGCCGGATTGCAGGGCGAAAAAGACCCCGTAGATGAGAAAGACCGTTTGCAGGAAGACCGGGGTGCTGGCCTGGAACTGGGTGGCGATTTCATTGCGTATGGCCGCGGCCAGCTTGAAGCGGATCAGGGTTTGCAGCCGCGCGCCGAAGGCCTGGGACCGCTGGGGTTCGGCATTCATGAGTTGCACTTCCAGGGGCAGGGCCGCGGAGTTGGAAAACTCGTTGGCCAGGGCCGTCTCACTGTCCCGCACTTTTTCGAAGGCCCGGCGCAGCTTCGAAGAGAGCCACCAGCCGCCCACCGGCATGATAAAGATAGTGGCCAGCAGGGTCGCCTGAATCCAAAACGGGGTCTTCCCCACCGCGGCCAGGTTGTTGGCCAGGAAGATCATGGCGGTCACCAGGCTGATGCCCCGGACCACCGGGAAGGAGATGAGATCCCGCAACAGCATCTGGGCCCCGGTGGAGAAGCGGGTGACGATGAGCATGGTCTCGCCCACGTCATGGGTCTGGTGGTATCCGGACCCCAGGGTGAGAAGCTTGTCGTGGAGGCGTTGTTGTAACCTGGCCACCATCAGGTTGTCGGACCAGGTCATGAGCATCCGGTCCAGAAAGCGCAGGAGGATGAGGAGCAGGGCCAGGGTGGCGAAGACGATGGCCGCGACTTTAAGATTTGCGGGCAGAAGGGAGGAGAGAAACCCGCCGCCGGCCGGGGCCGCGCCGCCCCCCATCAAGGAACTGCCCAGGCCCGAGACCACGGTGGCCAGGACCTGAATATTGTATTGGGTCAGGATTTGCAGAACAATGGTCAAAACGGTGTTGGCCAGAAACCAGCCCAGGGCCACGGACACCACATACCAGCCCCAATGGAAGAGTTTCCGGTAAGGCACCGCGGCGGGTGCAGCCAGGGGCATCCCCTCAAGGGGCATCCCTTCCAGGGGTTCCCCCTCTTCCGGGATCATACCGCCGGGAGAGTCGGCCTTCTTGGTCTCCATGATTTTATCTTCCTTCACCGCGCCTGCTCCTGAAAGAAAATGTCCCCTGTGGTGCGGGGGCTAGATAAATTGCCCTCCAAACCCTCGCAAACTGCTTAGGAAAGTTCCAAGTTCCAGGTTCCAAGTTAAATGCATGGCCGCTGAGTATCTGCCTAATCGTTTTATGATTTACGGGTGAGCCGCAGGCCTATGAGCGACTGCCTGAAAAAAACAACAAAGACGGCCCTGATGAGCCGTCCTGGGGGGCACCGGGAAGGGAGGGGGAGCCGGGTGCCTGCCCCCGGCTCTCCCCTGGGATCTCAACGCCGGGCTGCTAGGCCCTAAACAGCCCCCCACAATAGCCGCAATTATAATAGATATAGCGCCTGGAGGAGATGAGGGACCTGCCTACATGGCCGCAATAAGGACAGCGGGTGTAGCCCCAATAAGCCTGGCCCTCCACATCGACATTGGGCGGAGGCCCGGCGATCATTAAGCCGACGGTGGCCGGGTCTATGTTCTTCTGTTCAGCGGGTTCGACTTTGGTGCCAGTTTTGACCGTGATTTCCTCAGACATGTAGCCCTCCTTTGTCTAACTCAGGTTTGGGGATGCCGGCCGGGCCGTCATTCGGCCCGGAGTCGCAGGGGATGCCTTTTTAACAGCTGCCTGTAGAGCAAAAAGTTTCTTTACCAGCCCCGGGTAACGGACGCCGCGCCACCTCCTTCCGGTCTCCTCCTTTTAAAACCAGGGAGCCGCGGGGTCAAGGGAGTTAGATAAATCCTCCGGCAATAAAATCAGGTTCTGAATACCGCGCCGCAACTACTACAGCGGTAATATTTCCCCACGTCCGGGGAAACGCCGCACCTCCCGGAACCGCCGCAGTAAGGGCATTGGATCAGGGCGCAGAAGGTCTGGCCCTCCACTTCCGCACTCCCGGGGGTATCGGCAAGCAGCACCACGATTTGGTGCGGTTCCAGGTCCTTCACCTCTGCCGCCTCAACCTTCTTTCCCTTTGTCACCTCTAACTGGGCGCTCATATCTTTCTCTCCATCGGACGGGTGGCCGTACTGAGATATTATATATATTTGATGGATCGGTGCCGCCTAAGTTAAGGGTAATCCGTCCGGGACAGAGTTCATAATAAAGAACTAAGCACCGGCTTAAAAAGTGTCAACAGCCGTGGCTAGCCTGGCCGGGATTTATGGGCGGCCCCTGATAAATCCTGTCGGCCATGGTCTGCCCCGGCAATGGAAGGCTATCAACCCCAGAATCAGGGGAACAGGTTCAATCCCCCGGTGGCTTAATCGACCTGGTCTTCATGCCGCCCCCGGGACCATCAAGGTCAGGGGTTTCCACCTTCCGGTTAGTTCTCCTTACCTGGGGAGTGAGAGGATCACTCCGGATTTTACCCACGGTAAACCTCAGGCCCCCGGGCCATTGCTCTTCCTCACCGGATTCCACGTAATTAATGGTGAGAGAGGCCCCGGCTGCCGTGTCCACCACTCCCCCGGCATAAAGCAGGGTTCCCAATTCCAGAGGTTTGACGCTCCCCGGGCGGGTGACCGTAACCGTTCCCGAGATGGCCGTGACGATGGCGCTATAAGGAACCCCCTCCGCCAAAACCGGGGGCGGCCATAACAGGACCAGCAGCCACACCATGAAGAAATACATCTTTCTCCTCCATGCATCCCGTTAAACGTGGGTTGCCCGGCTCCTGGCCGCAGTTTAGCATGATGCTCCGTAAAACTCCACCATCACCCCTCCCCGTGGAGGATGAACACCGCCCAGAAGAAGGGTTGGGGGTATTTGGCCTTCATGGCCCGGCGGGCCAGGTCCATGGCCTCGGCCCGGGGCTTGCCCTCCTGGAGTAGGCCGTAAAACCGGGTCATAAACTCCACCGCCTCCAGGGAGGCCACCTCCCAGAGGCTGACCACCACGCTCTGCGCGCCCGCGTGCTGGAAGGCCCGGGAAAAATTCACCACTCCCTCCCCCTCCATCACCTTGCCCCGGCCGGTGAGGCAGGCGGACAAGACGATCATCTCGGCTTTGAGCTGCAAATCCAAGACCTTGCTCAGGGTGAGGAAGCCGTTGTCCCGGCCTTCATTACCCACCTGGCCCAGGAGTATGAAGGGCTCCCGGACGCCCTGAACCCGCCCGGGGAAGTCGGCGTGGGTGGCGAAATGGAGGTAGCGGTAGTCCTGCACCGGCGATTTCTTAAAAATAGTCTCGTTGGCCTGGAGGTTCAAGAGGACGTCGGGGGGCGCGGCCTTAACCCCCAGGAGCCCGGCAATGGCCCGGACCTCATCTTCCGTTTCCGGGAGGGGTTCATACCGCAGTTCCCGGCCCTGACCGCCGCCCCGGGTGATCTGGCCCCACTCCTCCCGGTCGGCCAGGGCCCGGAACGCGGCCGGCCCTCCGCCCCGGACTCCCGCCGCCGGGGTCTTGCCCCCGGGCCCCGCGGTGCAGCGGGGGTCCTGGGGGCTGAACACCGGATTCCCCAGGGCAAACAAGAGCCGCCCGGCCCGCTCCTCCTTCAGGGTTCGTTTCAGGGCCAGGACCGCGGCGGACTGGTAGTAGCTCAGGGTGAAGCGGTCCCCCACGAAAACGCTGTCCTGGAGGCCCGTCCCGGCCCGGATGACCAGGGCCTCAAAGGGCACAAGCCCCAAGATGCCGTCCGGGACGATAATCACCCGGTCCTTTTCCCGGACCTCCCCCAGGGCCCCGGCCAAAAGCAGGGAGTAAAGTTCCTGGGCCTGCTCCAGGGAAAACCGGTCGGGCCGCCGGTTGATGAGGGGCCCCATGAAGGCCTTGACCTTGGCCTCCAGCGCCTCCCGGCCCAGGGGGATCTTGACCAGGTTCTTGACCCCGCCCTTCCGGACCACGAAGACGAAACTGGCGTTTTCCCCCAGGGCAAACTCCAGGAGCGTCTCGTTTTCCTTCAGGGGCAGGGCGGCCGCGGGGAGGGGCTGGGGGTAGTGGAGCGCGGCGTAGGCCGGGTATTTTTCCCGCAGTTCCTTAATCAGGGCCTTGAGTTCCGCGGCCAGGCCCGCCTTCCGGTCCTGCACCTCTTTCACGGCCTCCTCCCCGCCTTTCGAGGCCTGCTGCCACTGGTTGTCCAGGGCGGCCAGACGGTTCAGCAGGCCCTCCTCCCGCTGCCGCAGCTCCGCGGGAATCTCCGCGCGACTTTGCTGCCGGGCCGCCTGGGCCATGGTCTCCAACAGGGCCCGGGCCTTGGTGCCTTCGGCAAAGAAGAAGGCCGCGTCCTTGGCCTCCGGCCCGTATTCCTTAAGTTCCCCAGGCAGGGCCTCTTTTTTCAGGGACATCTCCGCCAGGGCCGCCACCAGACTCCGGTAGGGCCGCACGAACCCGCCCGGGATACCGGCCCGGAAAAAGCCCGCCCTTTCCCCCGGGGCCCGGCGGCGCAGGTCCTCCGCCCCTTCCACCGCCCGGTGCAGGGCCAGGGCCCCGTCCCCGAGCCTGCCTACCCCGGCCAGGGCCGCGCCCATCTGGGTATAATACTGCACCTGCTTGACCGGCAGGTCCCGCCACGTGGGGCTGCGGTCTTGCAAGAGCTTCAAGGCTTCCCCGGGTTGCCCCCGGGCCAGGGCGACTTCCACCAGACCCGCAATGTGGCGGCTCTGCCGGAAATAAGCCTCCGCAGTCTCATAGTCTTTCCGGAGCAGGTAGAGGGAGGCTAGATTATTGATAGCAACGTTGTGGGAATGCTCCGGCCCCAAGGTTTTTTCCCTGATCTTCAGGGAGCGTTGATACAGAGGCAAGGCCTGGTCATAGGCGCCCATGACCATATACAACAATGCCAGGTTGTTGAGGCTGGCCGCGGTGTCGGGGTGCTCCGGCCCCAGGGTCTTCTCCCTGATCTCCAGGGCCCGCCGGTACAGGGGCAAGGCCTGGTCATACTCTCCCATGACCCTGTACTGCACGGCCAGGTTGTTGAGACAGAGCGCAGTCTTGGGGTGGTCCGGCCCCAGGGTCTTTTCGACGATTTCCAATGCCCGGCGGTATAAGGGTTGAGCCTGGTCGTAGGCGCCCAGATCGCTGAATATCTCGGCCAGGTTAAACAGACTGTTGGCGGTGTCGAGATGTTGGGGGCCCAGCGCCTTTTCCCTGATCCCCAAGGCCCGTTGATACAGTGGTAGGGCCTGCTCGTAGGCGCCCAGGTCCCGATGGAGCCCGCCCAGGTTGTTGAGGCTGTTGGCGGTGTCGGGGTGCTCCGGCCCCTCTGCCTTTTCCCTGATCTTTAAGGCGCGTTGATATAAGGGCAGAGCTTTCTCATAAGCCCCCATGGACTGCTGCAACAAGGCCAAATTATTGAGACTGGTCGCGGTCCCGGGGTGTTCCGGCCCCAGGGTCTTTTCCGTGATCTTTAAGGCCCGTTGATACAAGGCCAAGGCCTGCTGGTAGTCGCTCCTGGCCTGATAGAGCCCGGCCAGGTTGCCGAGAGAGACGGCCGTGGCGGGGTGTTCCGGCCCCAGGACCTTCTCCCTGATCTCCAGAGCCCGCTGGTAAAGAGGCAGGGCTTGATCATAGGCGCCCAAGGCCTCTTGTAACCAAGCCAAATTGTCAAGGCTGCCCGCGGTGTCGGGATGCTCCGGTCCCAGCACCTTTTCCCTGATCTTCAAGGCCCGCTCGTACAGGGGCAGGGCCTGGCCGTAGGCGGCCAGATCCACATACACCGCGGCCAGGTTGTTGAGGCTGGTGGCAGTCAGGGGATGTTCCGGCCCCAAGGCCTTTTCCCTGATCTTCAGAGCCCGCTGGTAGAGAGGCAGGGCCTGCTGATAGCCGCCCATGGCCTGGTGGAGCGCCGCCAGGGTGTTGAGGCTGTGGGCGGTGTCGGGATGCTCCGGCCCTCGAACCTTTTCTCGAATTTGCAGGGCCCGCTGGTAGAGGGGCAGGGCCTGGCCGTAAGCGCCCATATCCTGATAGAGCGTGGCCAGGTTGTTGAGGCTGGTGGCGGTGTCGGGGTGGACCGGTCCCAGGATCTTCTCCCTGGTTTGCAGAGCCCGCTGGAAGAGAGGCAGGGACCGGTCGTAAGCTCCCGCCATCCGGTAGATTCCGGCCAGGTTGCTGAGGACGATAACGGTATCGGGGTGCTCAGGCCCCAGGGCCGTTTCAAGAATTTCCAGGGCCCGCTGTTGCAGAGGCAGGGCCTCTTGATAGCGTCCCGCCTGGTAGAGCTCCATGGCTTGCCGGCTTAATCTTTCTCCTTCTGCCAGGGAATGCTCTTCTCCTCCCCCGGCCCCTGAGGCCAGGAGACTAAGACAGAGCAATGCCAGGAGCAGCCGGACTCTTTTCATGACAGTTCTTCGTGGGCCTTGGCCCCACCGGTAAATTATGAAAAGTTGGTAGGGCGGGCGTCCTCGCCCGCCACTTTAGTCCGCACAGGCTGGAAAGCCTGTGCTACCGATACGAACTTTCAGAACAGTCCCTCATGGGCCATTGGCCCACCCATAAAGCATGAAAAGGCTGGTGGGGCGGGCCTCCGTGCCCGCCATGCCGGGAGGCGGCCAGAGACGGCCGCCCCACCTAATCACTGCGATTTATTAGCTTTCCAAGCAGTAAATTTGGTGCGTAGGACGCACCCTACAAAATTTTTCGGAACAGGACCTACCTTTTATTCTTAATATATTTGCGTCTTGCTTTGCGCCTTGGCGTCTTTGCGTGAGGCTAACCTTGAACCTTGAACTTGGAACTGGCTTGCTAAACCCGGATGCCGTCCAGGGCATAGAGGGTGATATCGCTATGCCCCTTGACTTTGGACTCACCCAGGTGCCTGGCCGCCACCCGGTCTTTGACCCGCTCATAGGCCGTACTGCTCAGCAGGATCATCTCGTGGAATTCCTTGGTGAGTCCTTCGATGCGCGCGGCCAGGTTGGTGTTATCCCCAATGGCCACGTAAGCCATTTTTTTGATGGAGCCGATGTTCCCCACAATGGCGTCGCCCACGTGAATGCCGATGCCGATACGTAAGTCCTCCATGCCGCATTCCTGCCAGACCGCCTTTAACGCGGTGATCTTCTCCCGCATCTGCACCGCGGTCTGCACCGCGTCCATGACCGGGTCGGGCGCGGCCACCGGGGCGCCGAAGAAGGCGAAAATGCCGTCTCCGATCAATTGGGACACCGTGCCGTTATTGGCCAGGATAATTTCTGTCATTTCCGTATGATAGCGATTAAGAAAATTGACGATTTTTTTCGGATCGTTTTTATGGCTCTCAGAGTAGGGGGTAAAATTACGGATATCCGAGAAAAACAACACTACCTCCCGCTGTTCCCCCGCGGTCAAATCCTTAACGTCCATCTCCACGATCCGGTCAATAATATTTTCCGGGACAAACGAGGCAAAACGATTTCTAATCTTTAACATCTTCCGTTCTTTGGTGTAATAGTCAAAGATCGTGGTCGCGCCGTAAGCTAACAACACCGCGGACATCAAGGGCATCAGCCGGATTACATAAAGCCGGTTAAACGCCAAAATGGCGATTAAGACCAGGACGCCCGTCTCCAGGAGACAAAGAAGGGCCCCGGGGAGGGGCTTGCGGTTATAGCAGCAAACCACCGCCAACAGCGACGCCAGGAAAATATAGACCGCGCCCGCCAGGGTCCCCGGCTCTTGGAAAAAACTGCCGGAAAGCAAGGTGGTTAAGGTGGCGGCTTGAATGAACACCCCCGGGGTCCTGCCCCGGTGCGGAGGAGAGGAGTGGTACGGTGGGGTCAGGTGGCGATCCTCAAAAGAGAACATGGTGCCGATAACGACCACCTTGTCTTTAAACCGCTTTTTCCCCTCGGCATTTTGGGAGATGCCCTGGTGGACTTCCTGGAAGGAATAATGGGGAATTCCTCCCGCCAAGGAATAATCGATCATGATAACGGGGCCGGGAGGAGATAAAGGCTTGGGGGAGAATTTTTTGGCCAGCAGGTAAGGAAAGGAGTCGTATTGCTTGTCTCCCTCGCCAAACTGCAAGCGCTGGCGGCGGATGAATTCATCCCGGTCGGCGGTGAGGGTAAAAGCAGCCAGATTGTCCCGGCCCGCGGCCAGAAAATAGATGGGGAGCGGCGGACTGCCCGAGGAAGAAAAGCCGATAACCACATCCACCCCTTGTTTTCTGGCATTTAACAGAGTCCGGGTGTAGATGCTTTCATAGCCTCCGGCAACCCGGCCTTCCAGGGAGATGGAGGGCAGCTCGATGTCCAGGCCGATCACCTTGGCGCCGCACTTTACCAGGTAATCAACCACTTCCGTAATGTAGGTATGGTAGAAGATCAACGGTTGGTTGATCTTTTTGTAACTCTCCTCGTCGATGACGATCAGGACCACGTCCTGGGCCGCATTTCCCGGAGGCGGGCTTTTCCAGAGGAATCTGCTGTCAATGCTCCTGAGTTCCAGGATATTCCAGGTGCCCGCGCCAGGGATGATTTGCTGATCGGTGACCAGAACCACCCCGGTGGTGCAGATGGCCAGCCACAAATAAAGGGTCAGGAATTTACGCAGCATAATCCGGGGCAACCACTTGCTTTCAGGGCGTTAAACTGCAAGGTGCAAAGCGCATCTGCATCAATCGGGCTTCCCTGTCTCTCAGGGGTTCGCTGTCTTTCCCCCCGGCCCGCAGGACGGCGTACTGCGCCGCGGCCTCGTCATACAAATGGTGATCCTCAAGAAAGAAGATGAACGCCAGCCGGGTGGGGGTGTCCCCCGGGCGGTTCGCCAATTGCCCGGCAAATCTCTTTTTCTGTTCAGTCAGCGGGGCCATCTCTTTTTCTCCCGGGAGAGAAAAGCAGCTCCGCCTTTTGGCTATGACCTTGCCGTCCCGCCGGGCTTCCACCTCCCAGACATAGCGGCGGCCCCAGGTTAGGGCAGGCTCCCCCTTGGGAAAGGGCAGCGCGGTTTCCGGGGAGGTCCGCTGCCACAGCGGTTGATTCCCCCCCGGCGGATACAGGGCCACCCGGTAAAGGTCCGCGCCGCTGACCGCGCCCCAGGAAAAACGGGGCCGGTCTTCCAGGGTGGCGCTGTTGGCCAGGCCTTTCACCCCCATGGTGGGGAGGGCCCCTTCCTGGGACCTTTCCCCTGATCTGCCTGCCGGCGCGGCGCCGCTGGGCAGGTCCCCCACTTCCAAGGTCTGGGGCTCCAGTTCCTGGGGCCCGCCCCTTAACTTGAGGCCACCCGGGGGCCCTTCTTCAGGCATATCCACCATTTTCGCGCCCCCCGGGGGAAAGGCCAGGGTTGGCAAGGCCACCTTCCGGTTCATTCTCTGGCAATGGGGATGGAGGTGGTCACTCCGGGCTGTGCCCACGATAAACTTCAGGTCCCCGGGCCATTGTTCTTCCTCGCCGGATTCCAGGTAGTTAATGGTGAGAGAAGACCCCGGGGCCGTCTCCACGACCTCTTGGGGATAGAGCAGGCCCCCCAGTTCCAGAAGTCTTTGGTTTCCCTGACGAATAACCGTGACCTTTCCCGAGATGTCCAGGACGATGGCGCTGTAAGAAACTCCTTGGGCACCGGCCAAGGCCGGCAGCAGCAGAACTAGCAACCAACCGATAAAGAAATACATCTCCCACCCCTGAAATAAGCGTCCCATTGGCAAAAATCCCGGCCGCCGGTTGGCCGCCGGGAGAACTCCACCCCCCGGCCCACCAACAGCAAGCGCCCGGGCCCGGCTTTTAACCCGGCTCCGGAGTTCTTCCCCGGCATCCTGACGCGGAAACTTTGGTCATCATTCTTATTCTATACTTATCTCTTAGATACCTCCATGGACAACTAATTAATGAAAATCTTAATCCTGGGCCTCAGTCAAGATTGACCCATTTCTTACTGCCTCCCCACCAGGTCTGCCGGTGCTGGATGCCGTCCTGGCCCCCGGCCGGATTGTAGTTGAACTTTTCCATGATCACGGCCTTACCGGCCACCAGGTATTTACCCAGGTATGGTCCGGGCTTTAAAACCCCGGCCCCGGCGTTGAAGTCCCGGGGGAAGACCACCTCCACAAAACTTGAGCTGCGGGCCGCCACCTGCCTGTTAATCTGATACTTGCTCCCGTCCGGGGCCTGGACCTGGAAGACCACCAGGTAACCCACGGGCATATCCCCATTTTTATCCCGCAGACCGAAGAGGATGCCCTGGGGCGTGGTTTCCAGGTTGGTCTGCCAATTGACGGACATGATGGCCTTCGAGCTGACGCCGCCTTGCACCAGGGCCGCGCCGGCGAAAATGACCGTGGCCCAGACCAGCAACGCCAGGATAACTAAGGGTTTTTTCATGTCGCTCCCTACTCCCCTGGAGCCGATTTTCCCATAAGTTAACCATCCTTGTCCAGGAAAGGGAGCCCCTTCCCGGATTTGTTATCTAGATATTGTCTAATCTAATTTTTGCCGTCGCAGCCGTAGCAGCCGTAGGGCGGGAAAGCGAAGCGCATCCCGCCGTCAGTAAGCTTAGGGCGGAAAAACGGCGTTTACAGAAGGGAGAACCAGGCATTTGGCAGCGACGCTTTTGGGAACGCGTCATACCGAGTTGCGGTCAAAAGAGTAACGATGTCATTCTGAGCGCAGCGAAGAATCTAGATTCTTCACTTCGCTTCGCTCCGTTCAGAATGACAAACTCAATATTACCTCTTTGACAGCAACTTGGTATCATCCGTGATGAGGGTGGCTATGAGCGTCAGTTAGATTACATCCACTGACATCCGGTAAAGCACGGTCAGGTTGCGAGAGTCTCGGACCGGCCGTATTCAAGCTTTCAGCGCTACCTGGATCGCGGCATTTATAACTTTGAATGGGTGGCGGGTGATACTGTTCGAAATCTAGAGAAGGGATAATGCTAATGGCGGGATTGGCGGGATGCGCTTATATAGCGAAGCTGTCGAAAAAGCCTCTGTGATCACATCGTGATCTGGTTTTAGGAATACTTGGGGCTAAGGCGCTTTAGGATCTTTGTGATCCTTGTCTTTTCTTATGGTTAGCAGCTTCTGTAGCCCTCCCCCTCGCCCCGGTTTATGCATAGGCCAGCCCATAGTTCATGATCTTTTCTATGTTATGGACCAGGGAGAACATCAGCCATTGGATATTCACCTTGATCTTCCCTCTTAAGGTGAACCGGTCTAAGCGCTTGTTAATCCGGATATTAGCAAAAACGGGCTCAGCGATGGCCAGCCGTTGCGGGTAGATTCGGCGTCCTTGTTCGGTGTCGATTTTCTCCACCATCTGTTTGGAAAGACTCTCTCCGAGGGGAACTGACAATTGTTTGCGTTTGGCACCAACTCCATAAATACATTGAGGTCTGAACGGGCAAGTCTGACAGTCGTTCTCGGAAGCAAAATATTTGCGGTAAAGGTAACCATGGTTGAGAACTTGCTTGACCGCTAATTTCAAAATTTTCCCGTTAGGGCAGATATATCGGTCCAGGGCCTCATCATGATGAAAATCTTTTAAAGTAAATCTTAGCATCTGGCGCCGTTTCTGGGTGGCAAACCTCGGGTCCCGGTTCCGGAACTTTCTATCGGGAATATAGGCGTCCAACCCCAACTCCTGGCACTCTTTCAAATTGACCTGGGTATGATAATTGCTGTCGGCGGTGAGGACCTTTCCCTTAAAGTAATCTGCCTCATGGCCGATGATCTGTAAGTTTTCGAGGGCTCCGGCTAGCATGGGCGGGACATGGCCATGGTCTTGCCCATCACCGAAGGCCTCACCATGCACAATGACTTGGTGTTTGGCATCAATGAGGGCTTGGCTGTTATATCCTTGGACAGCCCCGTGGGAGGTCATCATTTTGGCCGAGTCGTTGTCCGTAAGATTACTCTGTTTTTCTCTACCAGCCGCACCCTGTTTGGGCTGGTTCTCGGCCAGCCAGGTCTCAATCAGCTCTGCCTTTTTTTACAACTTCTCCACCAGCTGCTGCCGATTGGCGCCGGAAGCCCTGGGCCCAGGAGGTTCATCCGGCCCGCGGTCGGTTTGTATCTGCTCTGCCAGCAGTTGCGCCACTTGGGCCTCGATCTTCTGCTTTTTCTTATGTAGCTCGGTAAAAGTGCCGCTCAACTCTTTCGAGGCGTTGGAAGGCAACTTGCAGCCATCCAAGGCAAACATGGTGCCCCCCAGCAAGTTCATGTCTTCACAGACCAGCAGCACATCTCTAAAAAGGGGCAGAATCTCATCCTTCATGGAAGAAACAAACGCGGCAATGGTGCTGTGATCCGGATGCTGGCCGCAGGCTAAGGCCATAAAAACCACATTCTCCCGGCAGGCCAGCTCGATCTTCCGAGAAGAAACCAGTCCCCGGGAATAGGCCAGCAAGACTACTTTCAAGAGGACCTTGGGATCGTAGGCGGCCCTGCCGGTCTCATCATTGCGGTATTTGCCCTGAAAGATGGACATATCCAAACGCTGGTCCACCAGGGTATGAATGGCAAACTCCAAGGTGCCAGACATTAACTGGTCTGCCAACGAAACAGGAAGAAGAACCCTTTGACGATAGTCATAAGCTTTAAATTTGGCCATGGCTTATCCGCCCCCAAAAGTCATTAGCCAAGGGTAGCACACAACGGCTATTTATTAAAGATTATAATCTGTTAGACGTTATTTTTGGGGTGTAGCATGAAGACAAACACCGGTAAAGAATTGATCGGGAGGTACCTTTTTCGACAGCCTCAGCAGATATCGCCCTCTATTAAGTAATGGAAAATAAAAGATCATTTTGGCAATAATCCGGGGGTTCTCCGCCCTGGTCCGGGCGAAAATTGGACAAAAGGGCTAATTTTTTCTAATTACATATGGGTTGCCTGACCGTAGCTTTGTTTGAAGCCACGGCCAGGCAAAGACAAATTATTAAAAATCCTTAGACTCTTTGTAGTCCAGAGGAATCAACTGCTCAGGAGAAACTACCCTGGATTGCCCGAACTTTCTGGCAGGCATCTTGACAAACTGAGACCTGGGTTGGACAACCGGTCTGGTTAGTTCCACCTCTCTATGCCTACCTGTCTTACCATTACTGCCTTCCACCAAGGTAATCAACTCCCCAACGACGCCTTTCATATGTTGCGCCTGTGATGATAATTCCCCTGAGGCGCTGGCGGTCTCTTCGGTATTGGCGGCGTTTTGCTGCACCACCCTATCCATTTCGGACACAGCCTTGCCAATTTGATCAATACCCTGAGCTTGTTCGGAGGAGGCCGCAGCAATCTCCGTTACCAATTCCTTGACCTTAACGGTGCTGCCAGACACCTGGGCAAAGTTCTCTGCTGTCTGGCTGACAAATTCCGCCCCACCTTTAACCTTGTTTACTGTGGTCTCGATTAGATTCGCCGTATTCTTGGAGGCCTCGGCAGCACGCATGGCCAGATTTCTAACTTCATCCGCCACTACCGCAAACCCAGCTCCCGCCTCCCCAGCCCGGGCCGCCTCCACCGCCGCATTCAGAGCTAACAGATTGGTCTGGAAGGCGATCTCATCAATAGTTTTGACGATCTTGGCGGTCTCCTCACTGGCCGCTGATATGTCTTTCATGGCCGTCGTCAACTCGGACATCGAGTGAGTGGCCTTATCCACTACTTTGCTGGTCTCGTTCATCAGGGCATTAGCCTGATTGGCGTTGTCGGCATTCTGCCTGGTCATGGAGGACATCTCCTCCAGGGACGAGCTGGTCTCCTCTAAGGCCGCGGCCTGTTCCGATGATCCTTCAGCTAACTGCTGGCTGGCCGAAGATACTTGGCCAGATGCTGAGGCTACCTGATCAGCCCCTTCGCTCAGGCTTATGATAATTCGCTTTATTGGTC
>Ga0265296_1003156_pt1 | contig 15708 bp, 14 predicted proteins | sample MunlanPumphouse1_FD_189073 | JGI IMG/M metagenome (GOLD analysis project Ga0265296, IMG submission 189073) | Groundwater microbial communities from a municipal landfill in Southern Ontario, Canada - Pumphouse #1 | ecosystem: Environmental > Aquatic > Deep subsurface > Groundwater | place... | reverse complement strand
AAAGTAGTTTAAAATTATTGAAAAGAATTTTAGTTTCATTAATGATCTGCATGGCTTATTTTGCAAATATTGAAATAAGTTTTTCTCAACTGCCTCTTATCACCGACAATACCGGAACTCAGGGCAAAGGAAACGGACAAATTGAAATAAGTAATGGCGTAGGGTTTCACAACGAACACAGATGTATTGAAAATTCGTCTGAGGTTTCACCTGTTTTCACTTTTGGTATATTCGATAATACAGATGCAATAGTTGGCTATCCTTTTTTGTTTTCAACTATTCAGGATGATACTTCAGAATCAAAAATAGCAGGATTTTCTGATATCAGTCTGGAAGTTAAATATCGTTTTTTACAATATGAGGTTATCTCTCTTGCAATAAAGCCCGGGTTTTCTTTTCCTACCGGCAATTATCATGAAGGTCTTGGTAGTGGCAGGGTTAGTGAATCTTTTTTCCTTATCTTAACAGCAGAGTTTTCTTCCATGTTTATTAACGGAAACTTAGGATATTTAAGAAATGAAAATAAATGTGGTGATGCATTGAATATATGGCATGCTTCTGTTGACATAGATTACAAATTAAGCAATGAGTTTCATTTTGTTCTAAATTCAGGAATAGAAAAAAATCCTGACACCATTGTCAAAACAAATCCGGTGTTCGGACTATTAGGATTATATTACTGTATAAGCGAAAACTGTGAAATAAGCCTTGGCTACAAGCATGGCTTTACAAAACCAGAAACAGACCATGCATTTATTTATGGATTAACTTTAAGATTTTAAAAAATAATTTAAGGAGAAATTATGCACATTCCCGATGGCTATTTAAGCCCGCAAACGTATATTCCTTTGGCGGCAGCATTTGTAGCAGTAACTGTTATAGCAGTTAAAAAAGTTAAAAATGAAGCTTCCTCACGTGACGTTCCATATCTCGGAATGGCAGCAGCTTATCATTTTTTTATTCATCAAATAATAATCAGAAATTATGAATAGTGAAATTATAGCATTAGTAATTACAGCAGCAGCTCTCGGATTTCTGCATACTCTTGCAGGCCCTGATCATTATCTTCCATTTATTGTAATGGCTAAAGCGCGTAATTGGTCGAATTGGAAAACCATCCGGATCACCACACTTTGCGGTATCGGCCATGTGGGAAGTTCTATTATTATAGGCGTAATCGGAATTATTTTCGGATTGGCTGTCGCTAAAATTGAAATATTCGAAGGATATCGCGGAAGTATTGCAGCATGGCTTTTCATACTCTTTGGCTTAGTATATTTTTTATGGGGTTTATGGAGAGGTTTAAAAAATAAGACACATAAACACATTCATGTTCATGACGAAACGAGCGCCCATATTCACGTTCATGAACACGAACATGGACATAATCACTCTCATAAAAAAGAAGAAAATCAAATAAATCTCACACCATGGATACTTTTTACTATTTTTGTTTTCGGCCCTTGTGAACCGTTGATCCCATTGCTTATGTACCCTGCCTCAGAACAAAGTAAATTAGGGACTGTAATTGTTGCTGTTGTATTCAGTGTAGTAACCATATCAACGATGCTTGTAATGGTTTTTCTTCCTTTATTCGGCATAAAACTTTTACCTATGAAATTTCTCCACAGATATATGCATGCCATAGCAGGAGCAACTATACTGATTTGTGGAATTAGCATAGAATTTCTAGGGTTATGATATTTTTAATGTTTTTCATAAACATTGAAAAAAATTGCCAATGAAATGTGTTTTTGTTCGCCGTGGCGAATTGAATATCAGATATTTCAAAGTTTATTAATCTGTTTTAAATATAATTCCGGATAAAATAGACGCATAGAAAAGAAAAAATGCTTATTTTTATACTTTCAAAATAAATTGGCGTTTTAAATTTTTTGCTTTGCAAACGGACAAAATTAAACTACGGATATTAGGAATATCTTATAGCCAGTCGCAATCTGGCGCTTATGCCTTGATATTGGTGGAAAACGAAGGTAAAAGAAGGCTTCCAATAATCATCGGAAGTTTTGAAGCCCAGTCTATTGCCATTGAACTGGAAAACATGAAGCCTACAAGACCACTGACCCATGATCTTTTTAAAATATTTGCCGATACCTTTAAAATTACTATACGGGAAGTTATCATTTACAAATTTGCAGACGGAATATTTTTCGCAAAGATTGTTTGCAATAACGGGAAAAATGTGATTGAGATCGATTCCCGCTCATCAGATGCTGTTGCGATCGCCCTAAGGGTGCGTTGTCCCATATACACTTTTGAATCCATATTAAATGCGGCCGGAATAATAATGGATGATGAACCCTCTGATATTGCCGGAACGGAAGAGAACAAAGAACCAATAAAAAAAGAAAAATCAGCTGGTGAATCAGAATATGCAAATATGACATTCGCCATGCTGGAAGAACTTCTATCTGCCGCCATAAAAGAAGAAGCTTACGAAAAAGCTTCCCTTATCAGGGATGAAATTAATAAAAGAAAGAAGAAAAAATAAACAATATTTAATTCAGAATTCAGAATTCAGAATTCAGAATTGGAAATTTTTAATTAAAAATCTCTTCTGATGAGACAATATCTGGATCTGATGGATCATGTGCTGAAACACGGCACAAAAAAAGAAGACAGGACAGGCACAGGAACTATCAGTGTTTTCGGGCATCAGATGAGGTTCAATCTTCATGATGGGTTTCCTCTTTTAACTACAAAAAGACTTCACCTGCGTTCAATTATTCACGAATTGCTTTGGTTTCTGAAAGGCGACACAAACATAAAATATCTGCATGATAATGGAGTGACCATCTGGGACGAATGGGCTGACGAGAATGGTGAACTTGGCCCTGTTTACGGACAGCAATGGCGTTCGTGGGTAGCCGGTGATAAAACAATTGATCAGATATCGCAGATCATTCAACAGATTAAAAACAACCCTGATTCAAGACGCATTATTGTTAGCGCATGGAATGCAGGTGAGATAGATAAAATGGCGCTCCCCCCCTGCCATGTCTTATTTCAATTCTATGTAACAGAAAATAAACTATCATGCCAGCTATACCAGCGAAGCGCCGATATTTTCATTGGAGTGCCTTTCAACATCGCTTCTTATGCCTTATTAACAATGATGGTAGCACAGGTTTGTAACCTAAACCCCGGTGATTTTATTCACACTTTTGGTGATGCACACATTTATTCAAATCACATAGAACAGGCAAACCTGCAATTATCCAGGGAAGTAAGGCAGCTGCCTCAAATGATCATCAATCCGGAAGTGAAAGATATTTTCTCATTCAAATTCGAAGATTTTAATCTGGTAAATTATAACCCGCATCCACACATCAAAGCTCCGGTTGCTGTTTAAAAAACTAACAATATTATCCTCATTTATTCGCCCGTCATTGCGAACTTGCCTTCCGGCAGGCAGGCGTAACGTAGTGGAGTGAAGCAATCTCGTTCACGGTGCTATAATGAGATTGCTTCGTCCCGCACATGCGGAACTCGCAATGACGCATTGGATTTGCGTAACATTAAGTAATAATTAAAAACCTTACTTTATGGAAAGACTGATTCTATTTGGAATTTTAAGTGTTCCGGTAATTATAATATCATGGAAAACTTTATTTAACATTAAAAGTCATGGGTTTTATCGTTTTTTCAGCTGGGAATGCATCTTATGGCTAACCATAAGTAACTACAAATTCTGGTTTGATAATCCTTTTTGTGTTAAACAAATTTTTTCATGGCTTATATTATTATATTCTTTATATCTGATAATCGCCGGGGTAAAACAAATGAAAAAAGCAGGAAAACCACAAGCCGGCAGAAATGATAAAACTCTTTACAAATTTGAAAAAACCACAGAATTGGTTGATACAGGTATTTTTAAATACATAAGGCATCCTTTGTATTCGTCATTATTGTTTTTAACATGGGGGATATTTTTAAAAAACATGACAACCGAATTATTGATAATTTCTTTTTTATCAATATCGTTTCTGTATCTTACAGCTAAATTCGATGAAAATGAGTGTGTAAAATATTTTGGAGAAAAATATAAAGAATATCAAAAAAGAAGTAAGATGTTTATTCCATCTTTATTCTGAATAATAATAACTTTGCACTTAATATACTATGCTGCAAAACCTTGCATGAAATAAAAAAAAATTCATTATGAAAAAAAGAATATCCATAATCGTTGCAGTTGCCGAAAACAATGCCATTGGTAAAGAGAATAAACTACTTTGGCATATATCCGAAGATCTTAAACGTTTTAAGCGGCTAACAAGCGGGAACACTGTAGTGATGGGGAAAAATACATTTTATTCTTTACCTCTCAAACCTCTCCCAAACCGCACCAATATTGTTATTACTGATATTCCCGGTGAAAAGATAGATGGATGTGTAATGGCTTATTCCATTGATGATGCAATAAAAAAGTGCGATGATAGTAAAGAAAATTTTATCATCGGAGGAGGTTCAATATACAGACAATTTCTGCCACTTTCAGATAAACTTTATTTGACAAAAATTCATAAAAATTTTGATGCCGATTGTTTCTTCCCTGAAATAAATTTCAATGAATGGAAACTCATGAGCCGTGAAGAATGCAATGATAACGAAAAAAATGATTTTTCCTATTCATACCTTATTTTTGAAAAACTACAAACAACATAAATTTATTATTTTTGCCACAAACCAAACAAAGAGGAGCGCATTATGGGTATTAAGAATCGTCTTATATTGATGAATTTTTTGCAGTTTTTTATCTGGGGATCGTGGCTTCTTACTATTGGTAAATACTGGTTTGATAATAAACATTGGTCAAATACCGAGTTTGGAGTAATTTTTTCAACTATGGGAATAGCTTCGTTATTTATGCCTGCCATTGCCGGCATTATAGCTGATAGATGGATCAATGCAGAAAAGCTTTATGGAATTTTTCACATCATGGGCGCATTAGTTCTGTTTTGTGTACCTATAGTGAATGATCCGTCAACAATGTTTTGGGTCATGCTAGTAAATATGTTTTTTTACATGCCCACTATTTCTTTATCGATCACGGTTTGTTACTCTTCATTAAAAGCAAAAGGAAAGGACATAATAAAAGAATATCCTCCTATAAGAGTTTGGGGAACGATTGGTTTTATATCTGCTTTATGGGTAATAAATCTTTTGCATTGGGGGCATTTACCATTACAGTTTTATTTAGCTTCTGCTGCTGCATTATTTCTTGGATTATATTCATTTACTATGCCGAAATGCCCGCCTCTTGGAAAAGGACATAAAAAATCATTTGTAAGCGCATTGGGGTTAAATGCATTTGCTCTTTTTAAAAGCACTAAAATGGCTTTATTCTTTATTTTCGCCATGCTGCTTGGCGCTTCCCTGCAATTAACCAATGCTTATGGTGATACTTTTATTGGAGACTTTGCCAAAATTCCAGAATATCAGAATTTATTTGCAGTGAAATATTCAGAAATAATAATGTCAATCTCACAGATTTCTGAAACACTTTTTATCCTCGCAATTCCTTTTTTCCTGAGAAGGTTCGGAATAAAGAAGGTTATGCTAATGAGTATGGTTGCATGGATATTAAGATTCGGACTTTTTGGTTATGGAAATCCCGCTGAAGGTTTATGGATGATTATTCTTTCCTGTATTATATACGGAATGGCTTTCGATTTTTTCAATATCTCAGGTTCTCTTTTTGTTGAAACACAGAGCGATCCCAGTATCAGAGCTAGTGCGCAGGGACTTTTCATGATGATGACAAATGGCGTTGGAGCGGTTATCGGAAGTCTTACTGCCGGTATCATAATAGATAAATATTTTCTTATCAACGGCGAAAAAAACTGGCATAGCATCTGGCTTGCTTTTGCAGCTTATTCGCTAATAGTTGCAGTTTTATTTGCTATATTTTTCAAACACAAACACGACCCCAAAGCGGTGGAAAATTTTCATCATTAATTAGAGTCTGTATTTTATACTACAAACGGGATAAAATGCGCCATTTTTTATAGTTCATAGTTTGTTAGTTTGCACCGTTCACTGACTAAGCAACTATAACAAATAACTGAAAAACCATAACTAATGACTAAAAACTAATAACCGTAAGTTCAACTAATAAATACAAAGTTTTTTCTTTTTTACTCTTTCATAATCTTATCAAGTACAACGCCTGATTCGCGGATGATTTTTACAAAATATACCCCCTTCGCACAGGCTGAAAGATCAATCTCAAATCCGGCTTTTGATGATTTCTTATTGAAGTTATTTGTAAGTATTGTTTTACCGCATACATTCTCAATTCTTACACTAAAATCCTCATTAAGAGGTTTATTAAATTCAACATTTATTTTACCGCTTGTAGGGTTCGGATAAATTTTCAGAAATCCGGATTGATTGTCCGGCGAATTTATTCCCAAAGGTAATGCATGCACTGATGTTGCATAATTGCTGGCAGAAGTAGCGGTCTGGTTATCAAAACTTGTGACGGTATAATAATATGCGGAATCGGGATAAACAGAATAATCATTGTAAAATAAATTGCTTGTGGTGGCGATATATTGCCAGTATCCGTCATTATTTGCACTCCTGTAAATTCTGTAACCACCCACAGGATATGTTCCCTGAGCACTGGCTGTCCAGCTAATTGAATAGTGGTCGGAATAGTAACCAACCGTTAATCCAGATGGTACAGATGGAAGTATTATCTGAAAATCATAAGCAGCTACCAATTCAGCGAATCCGACTCCTTCAACAGGAAGGTTGTTTACCGTACCCTGAAGTATAGTTCCTCCTTCCCAGAATTTGAATAACGTTACATTAACAACCTGGTTGTTTATTTTGGGAGTTATATCAATATTTACTCCCTTATCGGGCTCAATGAAACGCCATCCGTTGGAATAATATACGCTGTTGGCAGAATCAAACCAGTAACCCGTTCGTTCAAAGAAAAAAGAAGAAGAAGTATCTTGTGTATTATCAGCATAAATGGCGCTTACCGTTCTCCATTGTGGCTGATAAGGAACGCTTGTTGAGTCGGAAAATATTTGCCAGATGTTGAATTCAGAAGGAGTTTGCGGTATACCGAGTGTGGTATTGGGCTTATCTGCTTGTGCGCAGAACCATTCATATTTATTATCGCTGTTTATACCCACCATAAAAGGGCCCCACTGGCGGTCAATCCATGCTATGCCGGAAGTGATATTGTCATCCACTCCGTTATACCTGATAGTGCCTTCCGCTTTCATATTGGTATAGGAATAATAATAGGATGAGTCGCCCTGACCACCTATTGCAATATATCCATTTCCGCCTACTACCAGAGGATAACGGTTACTGGTAACCGTTACATCTAATCCGTCATCATTTACCGGCTCTTCTGCATGAAAAACGTATTGAAATGTTATGTTATCGGTTGGATGAGTCCAGTTTGAATAATCGCTGATCTGAAAAGGGATATTATATGTTAGCTCCCAGTGACCGGCTTGTTGGGAAAAAACAAAAGGTGTTTGGTTTACATCAGTATGAAAAGTGCCTGAAACAAGATCTGCTATATTAAAGATACGCATAGTTGCAGGTTTACTGAAATAACATAACATGACATCATATTCTTTAAAGAGTGGTGCCGAACCAATAAGGTGCATATTTAAATACCACCATTCTGTTGTAGTGCTTAAATCCGTGTGTTTACCGTCATCATCGGGAAAAATAAGCACGCTTCCGGGTGGTGAATAAGGATAGGATTGCGCAGATGCAAATGATCCTCCAAAAAAAGAAATAATAATAAAAGCAAGGGGAAAAAACCATGTTTTCATATTTTTGCTGAATTTAAGTTCGAAGTGCAACAAATTTACAAAAAATTTCATTAGAAGTTAAATGGCAGAATATTATTTTGATGTGCTGGAAATATTTTATCATTATCAAGAGTTCCATATAAACCAATTAGTCAGGCAGAGCCGTCTCGCCTCTCGTCGTGGTCAAAACGAAACAGGTATTGCGAGACGTGTCGAAGCCGCTATGAATATTCACTCTTCGACACAGACGCTAACTCACAAGCCCGCGCAATGTCTGGCTCTGAGTGACATTGGGGTTTGTAATTTAGTAATGAATAATAGTTTGATTTTAACTACTAACGGAACGTAGCGCATCAAAATAATATTCTGCCGTTATAATATTTCAACTTTCGGAATTGCAGCTATAAGTTTTTTAGTATATTCTGTTTTTGGATTTGCATAAATCCCATCGGAATCACCATATTCCTGTATTTTCCCGTCTTTCATAACGATCATTCTGTCCGACATAAATTTTACAACAGAAAGATCGTGAGAAATAAAAATGTATGTAAACCCAAATTCGTGTTTCAGCTCATTGAGCAGATTCAGCACCTGCGCCTGAATGGAAACATCGAGCGCCGATACGGATTCATCGCAAATAATGAATTCGGGATTTAAAGCCAGCGCTCTTGCAATACATATACGCTGCCTTTGTCCGCCTGAGAATTCATGAGGATAGCGGTTGAAATGATTTTCTGACATATTCACTCTTTCTAATAATTCTATCACTTTGTTTTTTCTTTGTCTGTCGTTGTTATATATTTTATGAACCTGCATAGGTTCCATGATAGCGCTGCCAACAGTAATCCTTGGATTAAGGGAAGAATAGGGATCCTGAAAAATTATCTGAAGGTTTTTCCTGATTTTGCGAAGCTCTTTTAAAGACAGGTTTGTAAGGTCGGTTCCTTTATAAATTATCTTTCCGGCAGTAGGCTCAGCAAGTCGTAAAATGGTTCTGCCAAGTGTTGTTTTGCCGCATCCCGATTCTCCGACAAGTCCCAGTGTTTCGCCGGGAAAAACATCAAAACTCACGTCGTCAACAGCTTTCACATATTCACGGGTCTTTCCAAATATCCCGGTTCGAAGCGGGTAGTACGTTTTGATATTTTTTATTTCAAGAATCGGGCTGGCTGAGTATAGCCGGTGATGAAAAGTTGCGCGCTCTTCTTTCGTGATCACAAGTCCGTTTGTAAGTTCATCAATGGTAAGTTTTTTTTTAAAAATATTTCCTTCCTTATCTTCGTCCATGAAATCGGAAACTACGGGAAGTTTTTTTAGTCTTCGTTTCATGGTAGGCCTGCAGGCGAGTAAGCCTTTCGTGTATGGATGCTGAGGATTTTCAAAAATATTTTTTACCGTGCCGCTTTCAACAATCTTTCCTTTATACATCACAAGTGTCCTGTCGGCAATTTGAGCGATCACACCCAGATCGTGCGTGATAAAAATAATGCTCATCTGATGTGCCTGCTGAAGCTTACGCATGAGTTCAAGAATTGTTTTCTGAACAGTAACATCAAGGGCTGTAGTGGGTTCATCGGCAATAAGCATTGAAGGGTTGCACGACATGGCCATGGCGATCATTACCCTTTGTTTTTGACCTCCAGACAATTCGTGAGGGTATGCATTAAAAATATCCAAAGGTCTTGGCAGCTGCACTTCTTCGAAAAGACGGATCGTGCTTTTTTTGGCTTCTTTGTACGAAAATTTTAAATGCAGCCGTATCGCTTCAACAACCTGTTTACCGCACTTTATAACAGGATTTAGTGATGTCATGGGTTCCTGAAAAATCATGGCTATTTCTTTTCCCCTGTATTTACGCATCTGTCTTTCAGGTATAGAAAGCAGATCAGAGCTACCGCCCTGCCTGTCCCTGCCTACCGGACAGGCAGGCGGCAGGCAGGCGTTGTTAAAAATAATTTGTCCTCCTGTGATTTTACCCGGAGAACTGATAAGCCGCATGATTGACAAAGATGTTACGGATTTTCCCGAACCGGATTCTCCGACTATACCAAGCGTTTCACCTTTGCCCAAAGAAAAACTAACGTCATTCACCGCAATTATTATTTTCCCATCGGAGGTGAATTTTGTTACTAAGTTTTTTACTTCAAGTAAAGAGTGTTCAGACATTTTTTGATTGAGAGATGCTAAATCAGCATGTTATACAAGGAACTACGAACGACAAACAACAAACAAATTTATTTCTTCTTCGGTTCCGACCATTCTACTTTATAATAGTCGGGATATTCTTTAAGAACACGCTTTATCCATTCAGAGCCATAGCCAACACCTTTGGGATGACGACCGCCGCTTTTCCCGTCATTGATATACCCATCATTGTATTTGGTGATGATATATTCGAGCAATTCTTTCCAGCGCTGAACAACCATTTCAGCATGTGATACGGAATAATCACTCAGGTACTGAACGGCAAGTTTATGGTCTGTTTTTTCCAGTTCTGCGGCTGTTTTTTCTACTGCAGGCTGCATAGCGAAGAAATTATCCTCTAATTCTTTCTGAACCGCCCGAATATCCTTAATAATATAAGAATATTTTGTATAAGCATAATTTGCCACAAGGTTAAAAATCCATGTAGCGGAATTCCAATTGAATTTTGTAACATCAGCTTCAGCATAAGATTCAGGCATTTCCAGCATACAGCAATAAAGAGGCATATAGCAATTGGAATATGTATCGTCAACGCCATACCAGAAAACGCCACCAATTGCATCAGGCAAAAAATTACGCGATTGGGTAACAAAACTGAAAGCTGTCTGCTGGGTTGAAACAGGTCGTTCCCATCCGTATTTAGTAATAGTGTCGCCTGGAGCCTGCCAATAGAGACCTTTCCAACGATAGGGGCAGCCAAATGGTCCTGCCATAAGTCCTTTTGTCATATCGTAATCTGTTCCTTCAAAATGATCCCTCATCAGCGACATCACATCCTGCACGCTGAGTTTTTTATCAGGTTTAATAAATAAAGGATAAGGCTCTGCGCCTTTTACACCTCTCCAGTAATCGGATGAAAAATTCTGCGAAGGAGCTGCACGGCTGAATATTCTCCATACACGGCCTTCGCAAAGGAATAAACCTTCTGGCGTTAATGGGCAATATGCATCAACAAAGCTAAATTCCTTACCTGATTTAGAATCCCAGTAGCCCATCTTTTCGGCAAAAGAAAACAGATCAGTGGCATACATACAATTATCTTTGTCTTTAACCGGAACTTCACGTATCCTTGCCTGATTGGCATGTGTACAAATATATCCATCTGGCACTTTACGGGCTGCCCATACGGCGCCTTTTTCTTTTTCACCCTTTCCGATGATCTCAAATATCCATGCTTCATCAGGGTCGGAAACAGATATTGATTCTCCCTCGCTGGCGTAGCCGTATTGAGCAACAAGTTCAGTCATTACCTGTATAGCTTCTTTCGCTGTTTTAGCCCGTTGCAATGCAATGTACATCATGCTGCCGTAATCAATGATGCCATTTGGTTTCCAAAGCTCTTCCCTGCCGCCATAAGTGGTTTCACCAATGGACACCTGATGCTCATTCATGTTGCCGATTACTTTATAGGTGTGTGCAACCTGTTTGATTTTGCCAAGAAATTTGCCGGTATCCCATTCATAGACTTCAAGCGAATCATTCGGTCCCCAATCATTGGCTTCCATAAAATACAAAGATTCCATAAAGCCTCCTGCATCTGCATTGTAAGTGATCATCACCGAACCGTCCTTGGAAGCGCCTTTTGATACCAATATATTCGTACAAGCTTTCGAATATCTATATCCTGAAAAAACAAAAGTCAGGAAACACAAAAAGAAAAAAGTTTTTTTGCTCATATTTTATATGTTTTTGATTACACGATAACCTTACTTACTATTTCTGCGAATACAATTCAATGATCTTTATTATCACATCAACAGCCTTCACCATGCTTTCCACTGGAAGGTATTCGTATTTTCCGTGAAAATTATGCCCTCCGGCAAAAATGTTAGGGCATGGGAGTCCCATATATGAAAGTCTTGCTCCATCAGTGCCTCCGCGAATAGGAACAACCTTAGGCTCTATACCAACTATTTCCATGGCTTTTCTGGCAGTTTCAACTACGTGAAAAACTTTTTCAACCTGCCCGCGCATGTTGTAATACTGGTCTTTTAATTCAAGGACAACAGTATTTTCGCGGTATTTCTTATTTATATAATCAACGGTTTGTTGAATAAAAACTTTCCTGGCTTCAAATTTTGCCCTGTCGTGATCACGGATAATATATTGTATGCTGGCGTTTTCAACGGTTCCTTCCATTTTTATCAGGTGATAAAAACCCTCGTAATCCTGTGTAAATTCAGGTCTTTCATTAACCGGTAACATGCCGTTGAATTCCATGGCAATGAGCATCGCATTGATCATTTTATCTTTTGCATAACCCGGATGTATGTTCCTTCCGTTAAAAATAACTTTGGCGTGAGCAGCGTTGAAATTTTCATATTCCAATTCGCCAATGCCGCCACCATCCAAGGTGTAGGCAAATTCGGCATTAAACTTTGCCACATCAAATTTATCCACACCGCGACCTATTTCTTCATCGGGAGTAAAGCCAATTTTAATTGTTCCGTGTTTTATTTCGGGATGCTTTATGAGATAATCAACAGCGGTAATGATCTCGGCTATACCTGCTTTGTCATCGGCTCCAAGCAGTGTGGTTCCATCAGACGTAATCAGTGTCTGTCCTGCATATTCCTTAAGTTCGGGAAATTCTTTGATGTTGAGAATAACATTATTTTTTTTATCAAGAACAATATCTTTTCCGTCGTAGTTTTTCAGGATCTGTGGATTTACGTTGGTTCCTGACATATCCGGGCTTGTATCAAGATGTGCAATGAAACCTATTGTCGGTATTTTTTTGTCAGTATTGGCAGGGAGTGTAGCCATCAGGTAACAGTTATCGTCGAGCGAAACATCTTTTAATCCCATGGCAAGCAGTTCGTCGCGCAAGGCTTTGGCAAGGTCTAATTGTTTTGCAGTGCTGGGGCATGTCTGCGAATCTTCATTGGATTGCGTATCAATCTTCACGTATTTAAGAAAGCGGTTAAGAATTTCGTTTTTCATATAATTATAAATTAAAATTTTATGCTAACCTGCCTGCCGGTAGGCAGGGTAGGCAGTGGCGCAAGGTCGCCAAGTAAAAAATTCTAAATTCGAAATTAATCTCCTTCTTTTGCCCTGAACGACTCCCAGATAAAGTATGCAATAAGCCCGATAAACGCAATTAACGCAGTAACCTGAGCGCCAACAGAACTATCATCGCCCCATACTTTTAAATTCAATACTTCACCATCGCCTGAGAAGAAAATAATAAATGCGCCGATAACACCGAATAATGCAGCTCCGGCAATAAACCCGGAAGCTATCAGGATGCCTCTCTGAACACGTGAATTAGCAAGTTTTTTGTTCTTAGAGCTTTTTGTAAACCAATGATTCAGCAACCCGCCTACAACAAGGGGAGTATTCAGGTCGAGCGGGATAAACATACCCAATGCAAATGCAAGTGGGGAAATTTTGAGCCAGTTCACAAGAACTGAAATAATGGCTCCGATGCCAAGCAATACCCAGCTAACCCCGCCTCCCGACATCAGGGGTTCGATAATAGCAGCCATAGCGTTTGCCTGGGGCGCTGTCATTGGCCGTGTATGTTCGGGTGTTTGAACAAAACCATAAGCCTGGTTCAGAATAAATATTACAATACCTACGGTTGCAGCAGAAATTAAAGTTCCCAGAAATTTGAAAGATTGCTGTTTTGCAGGTGTGGTTCCTAACCAGTAACCGACTTTTAAATCGGTGATGAAGCCTCCGGCCATGGAAAGCGCGGTACAAACAATTCCTCCGATTATCAGCGAGCTTACCATTCCCTGCCAGCCTTTTAAACCAACGGATACAAGAACTACCGAAGACAGGATAAGTGTCATGAGTGTCATGCCTGAAACAGGATTTGTACCTACTATGGCGATAGCATTTGCAGCTACGGTTGTAAACAGGAATGAAATAATAAAGATTGTTGCCAGAGCCACAATAGCCTGAACCAAGGTAATCTTAACTCCAAAGATCAGGAATAAGAAAACAGCAATCAATGTAAGCAGCAGGAACAACATTACAAACGACATTTTAAGGTCTTTCTGGGTTCTTTCCACTTTAACTTCGGCGTGAGCTTTTGTTCCTATACCAAAAGCCAGCTTAAATGCGCTTCCGATAACTCCTGATGATTTGATAATCCCGATAATACCTGCCATTGCAATAGCGCCTATACCGATCGGGCGTACGTACATTTTAAAAATCATTTCAGCAGTCATGGCATCAAAAGGATTAATGCCTCCGTTTGAAGCGACAATATTCCCGATTTCATTAACTAATGGGATAAAAACCAACCATGATAACAAAGAACCTACTGTTATGATAAGCGCAAATTTAAGCCCCACAAGGTATCCAAAGCTAAATATCAATGCGCTGACATTAAATTTGAAAACCATTTTCATTTTAGTGGCAAGTGTTTCGCCCAAGGGGATAATACGAGTTGTAATTACTTCGCTCCATAGTTTGAAAGCGGAAAAACAAAAGTCGAAAATACCTCCGATTAAACCGCTGATGATAAGTAATCTTGCCTGACTGCCGCCTTTTTCGCCTGTCATAAGTATTTCTGTCGTTGCAGTAGCTTCGGGAAAAGGAAGCTTGCCGTGCATCTCTTTAACAAAGTATTTGCGGAAAGGAATAAGGAATAAAATCCCAAGGAATCCTCCCAATAGCGCTGCGAAGAATATCTGCCAGAAATCAACTTCAATTTCGGGATATTTTGCCTGAAGAATATATAATCCGGGAATGGTAAAAACGGCGCCGGCAACAATTACTCCCGAACATGCGCCAATAGACTGTATAATCACATTCTGCCCGAGCGCATTTTTCTTTCGCACAGCAGCAGATGCTCCGACAGCAATAATAGAAATTGGAATTGCCGCTTCAAATACTTGTCCTATTTTTAATCCAGAGTATGCGGCAGCAGCCGAAAAGATCAAAGCCATCAGTAAGCCCATTCCTACCGACCACCATGTTACTTCGGGGAATAACTGACCGGCGGGCATTACAGGTTTATACTCTTCACTCTCTTTTAATTCGCGGTACGCGTTTTCGGGCAGACTTTTAGTTTCGGATAAGTGTTCTGACATAATATTTTTTTTGAAAGGTCTAAACTATAAAATAAATTTGAAACCGGATGAAAAATTTTAAAAATGGTAACTACTCAGCCGATTTAAAACGTTAAAAGCAAATATATGCCACAGATTACACAGATTAAAATGATTTTTTTTATACCTGATGTTACCCAAACGGAATACGTCATTGCGAAACCGACGAAGGAGGTGAAGCAATCTTGAAACGATATATCAGGATTGACATGACACTACCTTTGGTAGTTAAAATCTGTGGCAAAATTTAGTTTTACGACTTTTTGGAGTGGACTTTTGTTTTTATTCTTAATTTTGGCAGTAATAAAAAATAACAGTTTGGTAATTTTTTTTGAACGCAGCGATTATCAAGAGATTGCTTCGTTTCACTCGCAATGACGGAAATAGCCGTCGTCATTGCGAATCCGACGAAGGAGGATGAAGCAATCTAAAAAATTAACGAACTATCGAAAAACGCTGATAAAAATAAACAATGAAAACTCTTTATATTGTGCGCCACGCTAAATCTTCATGGGCTTTTCCCGGACTTCCTGATATAGATCGCCCTATTGTTGATAAAGGCATTAACAATACAAAGAAAATTGTTATTGAGATGAATAACAGGAAAGTTCAGGTAGATCTTTTGA
>Ga0265296_1003154_pt1 | contig 15714 bp, 16 predicted proteins | sample MunlanPumphouse1_FD_189073 | JGI IMG/M metagenome (GOLD analysis project Ga0265296, IMG submission 189073) | Groundwater microbial communities from a municipal landfill in Southern Ontario, Canada - Pumphouse #1 | ecosystem: Environmental > Aquatic > Deep subsurface > Groundwater | place... | reverse complement strand
TAAAAAATACATCACCCTGAACCCCTTTTACGATTTCAAAAAAGGCTTTAAAATTGGCTACCATCGCCCAGCCAGCAAACAGAGCAACAATTCGACACAGTATTGTTATATCATCCTCGCTTAACTTATCTTTTTCATCGATCAAATAAACCAGGTACAAAAATACAGCGCTCAGCAAAAGCAAGGAAATATTTAAAGTTATAAGGCGGCTTAACACGACCAGGACAACAAAAGCCACTAGACTGTACAATAATGATTTGCGCTTTTCCATTTTTACTCCGAATTTTATTTTAGGTTATTAATTACTAAATCCGTAATTTGAAATATTGCCACATAGCTAATCAACGATACAATAAAATACCATAACAGTTTACCGAACTTAACCCTCATCTCATCAAAATACAAGATTATTCCATAAACCAGAATTAACACGAAAAACAGATACAGCGCCAAAGAAAAAATTACTAATTCAAACGGCACATAGTAACTAACTGCCTGCTTGAGAAGAACATAAATAAAGGCGGTCTGAACAACAAAATTCCAAAAGCCCACGGAAACCGCCGCCATACGAATACCTAACGATCTAGCTAAGTCTCGCTCGCAAACTTTAACTGGTTCGTCAATAATCTCCTGGGCAATCTGTTTTTTACCCGCAAAGATACGAGCCAACCCTAGGAGAATAAAGGCTGCAATTCCCAACATATAGTCCCATTCTAGATTAAAAATATTTAAAGATATTTTTATCAGAATTAAGGAGCTAATGCCGAAAATCAAATTCTGGACTATTAACCAAAATTTGTTTATTTTCATTTTGTTCCTCCTTCCGCCTAAGTGCGGAAATAATTGATTATTTTATGATTTTTGGCTATTTTCCAATTTTTAAAAGACGCTTTTAGTTGCTAGAACCTTAGTAGAAAATTGGCAGGTTGTCAAACTGTCGCTATTACCGCTAAAATGACGGTATGAGTTTATATCTTTACAACACCCTTACCCGCCAAAAAGAAGAGTTTACGCCGCTAAAGAAAGGCTTAGTGGGGCTGTATACTTGCGGGCCAACCGTGTACGCGCCGGCTCATATCGGCAACCTGCGCACTTATATTTTTGAAGACGTGCTCAAACGGGTACTCTTATACAATGGCTACAAAGTAAAACACGTAATGAACATCACCGACGTCGGCCACCTAACCAGCGACGCTGACGAGGGCGAGGATAAAATGGAAAAAGGTTCGCGTCAAGCCGGTAAACCCGCCCATCAACTAGCTGACGAATACACCAAACTGTTTCAGGAAAACCTGCGCGAGCTTAATATTCTACCACCTGATATATGGTGCCGCGCGACTGACCATATTAACGAACAAATAAAACTTATCGCGACTTTGGAACAAAAAGGTTTTACTTACAAAACCAGCGACGGGGTTTATTTTAATACGGCCAGATTGACTGATTATGGCAAGCTGGCGCAGTTGGATATTAAAGGGCTCAAGTCCGGCGCCCGGGTGGAGGCGAACCCGGAAAAAAAGAGCGCTACTGATTTTGCTTTATGGAAATTCTCGCCTCCGGGACAAAAGCGCCAAATGGAATGGTCCAGCCCGTGGGGAGTTGGTTTCCCCGGTTGGCACATTGAGTGCTCGGCCATGTCAATGAAGTACTTGGGCGAAACTTTTGACATTCACTGTGGCGGCATAGACCACATCCCGGTTCACCATACCAACGAAATCGCGCAAAGCGAAGCCGTCACCGGCAAACCGTTGGCTAAATATTGGCTGCATGGTGAATTTTTAATTATAAATGATCAACGCATGGGTAAATCCGAAGGTAATTTAATTACCCCTGAATCACTCAAAGAAAAAGGCCTTGGTCCTCTGGCCTATCGCTATTTTACTTACTTGGCTCACTATCGTTCGCCGCTAAACCTATCTCTCACCGCTTTAGAAGGCGCGCAAAAAGCCTGGCAAAATCTGCAGGCCAAAGTTGCCATGTTGCCAGCAGCCAAGGGTTCATGCGCTGAATTTGAAGAAAAATTTTTACAAGCCGTTAACGATGATTTAAATATGCCTCAGGCCCTGGCCATAGTCTGGCAAATGCTTAAAAGCGACTGCCCTGAGGAGGCCAAAAAAGCCAGCTTAATAAAATTTGATAAAGTGCTGGCCTTGGGTTTAAAAAATATCAAACCTTTAAAAGTGCCGGCCAATGTCAAAAAACTACTAGCTGAAAGGGAAACCGCCCGGCAGAATAAAAATTGGCAGCGAGCTGATGAATTGCGCGAGGTTATAACCCAGCAGGGCTTTAAGGTTGATGATACCGAGGCCGGCCCGGTGATAAAACCGCTGTAAGAACTAGCTCTGGCTGCCCAGTTAACCAACGATTATCCATTCTCTATCTATAGGACTTGCGCGTTTGCCGTCATCCTGAAGCTGATGTCCATCAGAGGGTAAACTCCAGCGGGAATCTAGACTGTTTGTTTTTTCTGGATTCCCTCCGCCAGTTGGCGGATACGCGGGGAATGACATAAGGTGATAACCCCGTGACAGAGGCTACGTTGAAATTACAAGTTATAATCAAATATCGACATAAAATGAAGCTCCTCGCAGCAAAGCTGCGAGGTATCAAAGCGGAATTCCTCCGAAGCCAACCCCCCTTCGGAGAAGGCTACGGCGGGGTTCCCCTCGCGCCTTCATCCTCGAAACAAGTTTCGAGGTATTCGGCGAAGGGGAATAAAAAAGCTAACTACATTGAGTCAGCTATTATTTATATATGGAGAGGAATTTTTAGAGCGGCTACTTAGGATAGCTAAACACAAAACCGGGTGAGTAATGCGCTTAATAATCCAAATAGCAGAGAAATGAATTCCTCTCCGCCTATTCTTTTACCTCCTTTTTGTGAGAGATAAACGAAAAATTATTTACGACTGGAAAACTCAAGTTTCTTTTTACTCTTTCGCTCTCTAATCAAGCGAAGTACAAAATAACCAACAATAAGTATAAACAATGCACCTGCCCCCACCCAACTAAATAGAACCTTCCACATGACCAACACCTCCTTCAATTTTTTATTTTTTATTCAAAATAATTAAATTGTAAAGGACAGTTTATATTTTTATTTCCTTTAAAATTTAGCGGACGAGGGCGCTGATTACACACTTCGGTAGGTTTCCGTCCTTGGTAAGACAAACGGAAAAGAGGATTTACAGATTGGCTCTTTAATTCAGCGCCTCCTAGACTTGAAACTTAAAGTCTTACTCGTCCAGTAATTAAATCTTGGAAAATTAATAATCTTCGTTTATAAATTTAAACTAATCCTTTTTTTAAAAATTGTCAATAAGTGCGTTGACTGCTAGACTAATTAACCGTATGGACAATTTTTGGCTAAAAATTCCCAAGCCCATAATCGCGCTGGCGCCCATGGCCGGCGTGACTGATTCGGCTTTTCGGCAAATGTGCAAACTTTACGGCGCCGATGTTATTTATACTGAATTTGCTTCCTCCTACGCCTTGGTTTATGACAATAAAAAAACCCGCGACCTAATCGCCTTTACTGCCGGCGAACGGCCGGTGGTAGTGCAAATCTTCGGTCGCGACCCGGAGATATTTTTTAAAGCTGTTAAAATATTGGAGGAAATGGGCTTTGACGGCATTGACATAAACTTTGGCTGTCCGGCTTACAAAATAGTTAAAACCGGCGGTGGGGTCAGCCTGATGCGAAACTTAAATTTATGCCGCGAGCTCGTGCAAGCCGCCGGTGAGGGCACTCGCCTGCCAATATCAATAAAAATCCGCGCCAGTATAAAACGCGGCCAAGACACCAAAGATAAAGTGGAAGACAACAGTAATCGCCCGGACAGCCAAGCCGGCGGCAACAGCGTGGTAACGGCGCTTGATTTAGTTAACAAAATAAAAAATCTACCAGTGGCGGCCATAATGATTCACGGCCGTTCGTTTGAACAGCCGTTTGACGGCGAACCTAATATGGAAATAATCAGCGAGGTTAGAAAAGTCTGGCCCGGCGTACTGATAGCCAATGGCGGCATTTACACCCCGGAAAAAGCCAATGAAATTTTAACTGCCACCGGCGCCGACGGCGTTGGCCTGGCACGCGGGGCCTGGGGCAAACCCTGGCTGTTCCGACAAGTTAAGGATTATTTTGCTACCGGCCGTTACGAAACTTTTGACTGGCCCAAAATCAAGCCGCTTATTTTACAGCACGCGCGCCTGGCTTTGGCCACCAAGGGACCCTACGGTATAATTGAATTTCGCAAACATATGAGCTGGTATGTAAAAGGTTGGCCCGGCGCTTCGCGGGTGCGGCAAAAACTGGTTCAAACCAAAACTATTGAGGAGGTTGAAGAAATTTTACAAAATGAAGCTCCGCGGCTGTGATATCTAAGCGGAATTCTGCCGTAGTCCCGCCACGGCGGGACGAAGGAGAATAATTAAAGCCGCTCATAGTATGTGAACGGCTTTGGCGTAAAATCTTTTGAATTTAGGACTTACGCGTTTGCCGTCATCCTGAAGCCGATGTCCATCGGCTGAAGGATCTCGGCTATATCTAAGCGATTTTCGAATGAGATTCTTCGGCCTGCTGCCTCAGAATGACACAAAAAGCCCGAATCGCGTAAGTCCTAGAATTATTTTTTACAAGTGCATTTTGGCGTCAAAATACACCACCCAACCAACAAGAACGGCCGATATAATCAACCATAACACTGCCACTCGCTGAAACGTTTGGTTCATCTCTTCTGAAAAACCATTACTTGATATACGCCATATTATTAGGTAAATTACCGCTACCATGGCTGGAGTGATTACAGAGTAATGAACCGGATTCTTTTTTTTATAGTATTTATTGTCCTCTTTAATTTTACTATGGACAGCCAACGTATAAAAACAAATGCTTATTAAATTAAGCACTGTATTTGTCCACAAGGACATACGTGGCCAGCTTTCTAAATACGCACTTTTAACTGCCAGAATAATAGAAACTGCGGCAGTTATAATTATAATTACACGAAGTGCTTTTTGGTTAAAACTAATTCCAAACATCGTTGCCACCTCTTATTGTTAAATTGATTTTTATTTGTTTATTTTAGGACTTACGCGTTTGAGCCAAGTTCGAGGCAAAACCGAGCATTGGAGCGAGCCGTAGTAAAACTACGGTGAACGCCAAGCGGAGGTTTTAACGAAGAAATTGGCCAAAGCCGCTTGAGGGGTCGGGCTGCGCCAGCCCTGCAAGCGGCAAGCGCGTAAGTCCTATATTTGTCTAAATTAAAATCCTTTATTCTTTACTCAAAAACTTTTTCAATATATTTTTTAATTCTATTTTATTATTTTCTAAATCCGAATCAATTGTTTCAGTTTCCGGCTGGCCCTTTAATTTATCCGCTTCGGCCGGAATAACAGTATTCACCAACTCATCATAAATATCACTTTCCGGGTAATTATGCATCTGTATAAACCTCAATTGGTTTAAAACTTCCGGCGCTATTTTGTTGCCCTGATCAATTAAATTTTGCAATTCAGATTCAAGTTTAATTTTTTCATTACTGACTTCGTCTGATTTTTCAAAATCCACATTGATACCCATATTGATTAAGTTACTAATTAGATTCTAGGAATTTTAGCACTTCTGTAAAAAAAATCAAGGCCTATTTTTTAGACCTATTTTTAGCTGTTTTTTAGCTAATTATTGACTTTTACCGCATTCAGCGATAGTATAAACTCATACGCGATTGGGGCAGCTACCAACTGCCCGCTTAGCCTAAGCTAAGCCAGGAACCCCGCCAGCTGGCGGGGACTAAGCGTAAGCCAATTTGAAAGCGGTCCCGACTTGCCCCGCAATATGCGGTGGCCGTTGGCGGGATAACTTGGGTGGAACCTCCCCACCTTTACTAAAGTCAAAATACTTTTTAATAATCAACCGTTATTTTTCCTGGTTGATAACTAAAAGAATTTGACTTAAAAGAGTAAAGATGGGGACCCAAACGATTATTGTTCGTTTGGGTTATTTTATTTTAAAATATTAATTACGACTTTATGAAGCAAACAGAAACTTCAACTCTTGACGCCAAGCGCCATTCCTTAGCACACCTTTTGGCCGCCGCGGTTTTGGAATTGTGGCCAGACGCTAAACGCACTATCGGCCCGGCGGTGGACAATGGTTTTTATTATGACTTTGATTTTAGCTCACCCATTAAAGAAGATGATTTACCAAAAATTACAGCCAAAATGCGCGAACTTTTGCCCAGCTGGAACAAATTCGTACATCAGGAAGTAAGCCCGGATGAAGCTAGAATAGCGTTCCAGAATAACGAATACAAGCGGGAATTAATAGACGAAATAGTCAACAAGGCCGAACCCGTCACGCTTTACACTTGTGGTAAATTTACCGACCTCTGCCGCGGCGGACATGTGAAAGATATGTCTCAAATCCAATCGGAGTCTTGGAAACTGGATCGTCTGGCCGGCGCTTATTGGCGCGGTGATGAGAATAACAAAATGCTCACCCGCATCTACGGCCTGGCGTTTGCCACCAAACCGGAACTGGACAATTATCTGGTACAACAAGAAGAAGCCAAAAAACGCGACCACCGCAAACTGGGAAAAGAGCTTAAGTTGTTCACGTTCAGCGACTATGTCGGCCCCGGCCTGCCGCTCTGGCTGCCTTACGGTACGGTGCTGACGGAGGAACTGGAAAAGCTGGCCAAAGAAACTGAATTCAAAGCCGGCTACCAACGCGTGCGCACGCCGCATATTGCCAAGGAAATTATGTATAAAACTTCCGGCCACCTCCCTTATTACCAGGACAGTATGTATCCGCCGATGATAACGCGCGAAGACGGCCATGACACAGTTTATTATCTCAAGGCTATGAACTGCCCGCACCACCACCAGATTTACGCGGCGGAGCGGCGCAGCTACCGCGATCTGCCGCTGCGCCTAGCCGAATACTGTGCGGTCTACCGTTACGAAAAATCCGGCGAGCTTATGGGCCTACTGCGGGTTCGTATGCTAAATATGAATGATGCCCACATTTACTGCACGCCGGAGCAATTTGCCAGTGAATTCACAGCCGTCAACGATATGTATATAAAATTTTTCAAACTGTTTGGCATTACCAAGTACGTTATGCGCCTGTCAACCCATGACCCTAAAGAACTTGGCAAAAAATATATCAACGAGCCGGAATTATGGAAGCAGACCGAGAATTTAGTCCGCCAAACACTACTGGATAGCAAAATCAACTTTGTTGAAACGCCGAACGAGGCCGCTTTCTACGGTCCCAAAATTGATGTTGAGGTCTGGAGTTCAATTAACCGCGAGTTTACGCTGGCCACCAACCAGGTTGACTTTGCCGTGCCTAAACGGTTTGGCCTAACTTACAAAGACCATGACGGTCAGGAAAAAACTCCGCTTTGCATACATCGGGCGCCCTTGAGCACGCACGAGCGTTTTATCGGCTTTTTAATTGAACATTATGCCGGCAACTTTCCCACTTGGCTGGCGCCGGTACAAGTTAAAATTTTACCGATTGGCAAGGCTCATCAGGATTACGCCCGCCAATTGCAAGCCGTGCTGACTGATAAATTTATCCGTAGCGAGGTTGACGATGCCAACGAAACCATTGGCAATAAAATCCGCAAGGTTGCGGCTGAAAAAGTGCCTTATATAATAGTAGTGGGCAATAAAGAAATAGCCAGCGGAATACTGGCAGTAAGAAAACGCGGCCAAAGCGATACTGAACAAGTCAAAACCGAACAATTTATAGAATCATTACTTAAGGAAATTGCCGAGCGCCGCTAAATCTTAACTGTTAGTATAAAAGGACGACATAGATTAAGCTAGTCGTCCTTTTTTTAATTCTTTTATAACATTCCGTACACCGTTAATACGGCGAACGCCATACGCAATAAACAACCAGCGGCAAAGGCTACAAAAAACCAATTGTCTATACGCCACCAAGGATACCTTTTTCTAATCTGATTGTAGGCAACTGGACCAGCCAAGGCTAATACGGGTGGCCAAGGTATTATCGCGACAACAAATAATCCCACATATTCAGTACTTATAGCATACATCACTAACTTCTCCCTAGCTTTAGTCATCTTTCTATACGGCGTTTCGTATATAAATGTAAAACGGCCCAAAAAAGTTATCAACGAAAACTTCTTTTTGTTAACCTGTTTTGAAACATTGAGTTTAAATAATTTAAATCTCAAGATTATGCACCACAAAAGAAACGCGATAGGAATTATCATTAGTTCTTGATGTTTATCACCGGGGTCAACTATTTTTAAACACACAACGGTAAGTACTGATAACAAAACTATTATATACATTAGTAGCTTCCGATGTGCTCGCCAAAATCTTATGATAATTATCCTCAACAATCTAAACAATCTTATGCCACCCCTAACCAGAGCAATCTCAATAAGAACTTTTATCAACATAATACACAGTGACACAAAAAGAGCCCCCTCAATATGATAACCATCGGATTTTAATTCAACTGGTAAGGCCTCTATCAAACCAAAAAATATTGCCGCAAATTTACCGATTTTTAAAAGATCCATTTTTTCTCCGTTCTTTTTTTATTATTTTGAATTTGTTTTTTTGTATTTAGTACCTTATAGTAGTGTCAATGCCTAAAAAAGTCAATCCCCCACCCTTAGTCGCCATTATCGGTCCTACGGCCAGCGGCAAAACAGCCTTAGCTATAAAATTGGCTAAGCGTTTTAAGGGCGCAGTGATTTCAGCTGACTCGCGCCAGCTTTACCAGCACGCCCAAGTTGGTACCAGCCAACCAATCGGCCGGTGGCGTATGGCTAATGGCAAATGGCAAAGGACCACCGGCAATAAAAAAATATTTAAAGTTGACGGTGTTCCACATTTTTTTATTAATGAACTATCTCCCGCTAAAACCTACTCCGCCGCCGAATTTCAAAAACGGACAAATGAATTAATCCCCAAGCTATTCGCCATTGGCTATACGCCATTTCTGGTTGGCGGCACTGGTTTGTATGTATCGGCCATTGTACAAAATTACAACTTCCCTTCATCAACTGCCAATATTAAACTTCGCGCCAAACTGGAAAAAATGACTTTAGCCGAGCTGAATAAAAAACTGGCTAAGCTGGATAAGCTAACTTATTCTAAAATAGATAAATTCAACCGCCGCCGTCTAATCCGCGCCCTGGAACACGTTTTGACCAGCGGCCAATCGTTTTATGCCGCGCAAACCAGTACACCCCGACCCCAGACATTAATCATAGGAATTGAAACGTCATCTGCTAAACTAAAATCAGCCATCAATCGTCGCACCCGACAAATGATTAAAAACGGATTAACGCGCGAAACCCAATATCTACAAAGACATTACCCTAAATCCGTTCTACTCAAAACTATCGGCTACCAGGAAATAATTGGTTACCTAGAAAAAAAGTACGACCTCCCAACAGCTCTTGAATTAATCAGCCTTCATACCTCGCAATACGCCAGGCGGCAGATGACTTGGTTTAAAAAAACACCAAATATTGCTTGGGTAAAAAATGAACGAACAGCCATAAAACGCGTTAAAGATTTCCTGCGCCGGCAAGTAGTCTAATGAATTTGCTGAAATACCTCCCCCATTCTTTTTTCCTTATATCAATGTGCAGTGCCAAGCACCCATTGTGGCGCGTGGTTAACATATTTAGGACTTACGCGCTTGCCGCTTTAGGGGCGGGCGCAGCCCGACCCCGCAAGCGGCTTTGGCCAATTTCTTCGTTAAAACCTCGGCTTTTCGCTCATCCCGCCATGGCGGGACTCGTACCACTTGCTCGGTTTTGCCTCGAACTTGGCTCAAACGCGTAAGTCCTAATATTGATATTAAGACAAAATTGGGAGACGCTAAAAATATAATTCTACTGCTTCCTATAAATTATCCAAAGCTCTTTTTTGGTTGCACCAAAACTAACCACTCCAAGCAATTAAATTTTTGGGCTTCTTAAGAGTTGATAAATAACTTTGGGAAATCTGTGCCAATCTCATCTACGCCTAAAGCTATGAGTTTATTTCCAGTATCTTTATCATTGACATGATATGCATATACACTTTTACCTAACTTGTGGGCTTGATTTATAATTTCTTTTGTAGTAATGCCATATCTTGGACAAATAAAATCAAGCGGGATTTTATTTACTAATCTCCATAATTTTTCAGGATAAGCTTTAAACAAGAGACCAACTTTGAATTTTGGGTTGAGATTTTTAATTTCCTTGAGTAAATCAACAGCAAAGGAAGTTATTACGACACTTTTTTTAATATTATTTTGTAAGATGATTTGATTAACGGATTGCGGGGTTCCCTCTGCTTTTAATTCAATTTGTAAATCAATTTTGCCTTTGCACAAGTCTATAACTTCTTGTAAGGTTGGGATTTTCTGATTTTGAGAACAGTTTAGTTTTTTTAATTCCGCTAGAGTCATTTTATAAACAAAGCCCTTACCGTCTGTGACTCTTGAGACATCGGCATCATGGATTACTACAATTTCACCATCTTTAGACAGTCTTACATCAAATTCGGCCCTATCGCACCCAATATCGATGGCCGTTTGAAAGGAGAGTAGTGTATTTTCTGGTGCGTATCCTGCCGCACCTCTATGTCCGACTATTTTTACCATAAGATATATAATTGCAGTGTGTTATATTAAACGTCCATTCATTTAGAAATAAGCCCAAAAATTTATTTCACATAACATCGTCATTATATCTGAAGTTTGACTTGTTTTTTATTCTTGAAAATCTTCTTCTTTCAATTTTGATTGGCGTAAAATAGACCGAAAAGTACCATAACGAATTTCCTTGCCGTGAATTGGAACTATGACAGTGAATGTCAAACTTCCTTCTTTCCGATATTTTGCATGCGAGCCAGTCTGGGAAACAAAAAAGAAGCCCTTGCTTTCAAGGACCTTGAGCACAAGCCGAAGTGAATAGGGCTTAGGCATGTTGGAGAGTTACGGAGGCAATAACGGGGTTTTCTATACGTTCTGTTTTTGTCGGAAGTGGCACATCCTCAAAATATAATTCTAGGGCATCCTGAAGCATAGCAAGGGCTTCTTTTTTGGTCTTGCCAAAACTGGAAACATCCACATCTAAACATTGAGAGATATAGTAGCTTCCCTCTTTCCACACCACTGATTTGAGGTCTATTTTGCGCATATTGTTCAGATTATTCTTACGATTCTATTATATCTCAAAGGAAAAATAAGTCAAATTTGGGCGATCCGCCGCGGGCGGAGAGCCAGATACACGCTGTTATGTGATGTAATAATACACTCTTAATCCCGAACCGCAGCGAGGAATCTCCGAGTTTGCTTCAGCTTCGCCTCGCAATGACGTAAAGAGGAACCCCGCTTTTTAATGAAACGGGTAAATCCTATATATAAAATTAACCTGCTAATCTATCGCGCAGGGCGGCTTCGGCTGCTGGCGGATCGTAACGACCCTTGGTTTCGCGCATTAGCGCGCCCAATAAAAACTTAATGACCGGTTCCTTACCTGCCTTATATTGGGCTACCTGAACCGGGTACTTAGCAATGATTTTCGCAATCATCTCGCCTAAATCATTACCCTCGCTAGAAATCTGCGACAAATTTTCGCTCTCCACAATCGTTTCCGGATCACGGCCCGTTTCTACCATACGCCGCAGCAGTACTTGCGCGTTGGTGGAATTAACCTGGCGGCGCGCCACCAGCAGCAAAAAACTCACCCATTGCGATAAACTAATGCCCAAATTTTGCACGGTTAATTGCTGGTCAATCAAAATCGCCGTTAACTTATGGACAATCCAGTTAACCGCCAGTTTAGCCGCGGCTTTTATATCACCATCTAATTCATTGCTTAAGGCTGTGACTATGCGTGTTACCAAGTCGCCCAAATCTTTATCTTCAGTTAAAAACTTGGCCTCGGGCCAACCAATGCCGTAATCAGACCGCAGACGCTGACGACGAGCCGCCGGCAATTCTGGTAATTCATTCCGCCAATCCTTAATTTGCTCGGCCGTAAACTCAATCGGCGGTATATCCGGTTCAGGAAAATAGCGGTAATCGTTAACCGCTTCTTTTTCCCGTTGCTCCACCGTGACCCCGGCCTTCTCGTCCCAACCGCGAGTCGCGGTGTTAGTTGGAGCCTGGCCCTTGTCCCATAATTCAGTTTGACGTTTAATTTCGTAATGCAAGGCCTTTTCCACCGCGCGAAACGAGTTTAAATTCTTAATTTCGGTTTTAGAATATAACTTGCTCTCCCCTGCCGGACGCAGGGAAATATTGGCATCGCAGCGCAAGTGACCTTTTTCCATATCAGCTTCGGACACGTCTAAATACCGCATAATCAAACGCAGCTCCTGCAAAAAAGCTTTGGCCTGTTCGGGTGAATCAATCTCCGGGTTGGTTACTATTTCAATCAGCGGTGTGCCGGCGCGGTTGAAATCAACCAAGGTTCTACCATGTTCGTGCAACAATTTAGCGGTGTCTTCTTCCAAATGCAATCGTTCAATATTGATTTTTACAATTCTTTCGCCAACCAAAATATCCAGACCGCCGGCGCCGGCTAACGGTTCGTCATATTGAGAAATTTGATAACCTTTGGGCAAATCCGGGTAAAAATAACTTTTGCGGTCAAATTTGGAATGCAAATTTACGCGCAAGTTCAAAGCCAAGGCCGCCCGCACACCCATCGCCATCGCCTCGCTGTTCGGCGCCGGCAAAGTCCCCGGATGCCCCAGACAAATTGGACAAACAGTCGTGTTGGCCGCCTTATCCTCGCCGCGATTGTCGCAAGCGCAAAACATCTTGGACTGGGTTTTGAGCTGGACGTGAATTTCCAAACCGATTATAGGCTCTAGTTTCATACGGCTAAATTATATCAGATATAAAAAAAGAGGGCGAATTGTTTTCGCCCTCCAGATTAAATCATGTTAAATTCTTTCAAAAATAATAACCATTCGTGTAAGCCAAGGGGTGGGCATCAACGGCCGCGGACGGATTATAGCCGGCTTGACAAAAATCAATCAATCTTTTAACAAATCTTTTCGCAAATCTGTTATTTGGTATGCATTTAATGTCACCGATAAAATTCTTAAGCGCCTGACCTACCATGTCTTTTAATTCAAGACTTTTGAATTCGAAATGAATATGATTTTTCTCATCTATTAATAAACTTAAATGATAATCAAATTCGGTAAAAAGCTCTTCCTGCTCTTCCAAATTTGCCGTATGGGCAAAATACCCATTAATAAACTCACGAAATCTTTGGGGTGACTCGGCCAGCACTTTAATTAATACTTCTATATAATCAAGTATTCTTGGATTAATGGTTTTCATATCTTCCTCCGTTTTTTAATGTTTGTATTTTCTCTGTTAAATTTTATTACTATTGTTCCAATCTTTTTTCATAACTTCTCTGGCAGAAATATCCACAACGCAAAATTATTTATTTTTCCGCTGGCATCAACTAATCGCCGTGGTTTAGTCGCTTCTGTGTTTATTTTAGTATTTCGCTTAACTGCGACTAATTTGGAATCCATAGCCGCTTTATCCTGTTGCATTATTTTTTGAGCTGATGTTTTGGCTGCCATTTTACCTCCTGGATTTTTGTTTAACAATTTTTAAAATTTCTTTATTTATTTCTTGTGTACTTAATAATTTTTTATTCTTAAAACATTTTACCACCGCTATCTTATAAAAGCTAGCCAATTCCAAATAAGCCTCCTCCGCCGCTTGCAAATGCCCTAAATCAGCTTCATGAATATCATGTTTAGCACCATTTAAATAACGCCTCTGTTTCTTTTTGCCAACCAGACTTTGAGCAACTGCCGACGGCATATAAAGCAACAGCGATACACTCGGGTGAGGTATTTTTAATATCTTGTATTCCAAATCAAACAGCCACTGCCAAAATTGACGGCGCGCTGATAAACTGGAAAGTTTACCGCCTTGATGAGCCGCGTTGCTCAAAGTATAGCGGTCAGCTATCACCACATAACCTTTAACCAAATATCTGCTTATGATTGGGGCCGCGGCGGCTCTATCTATAGCATAAAACAAAGAAACCAAATAAGGGCTGACCGTTTTACTAGGCCCAAATTTACCGTTTAAATAATCATCCACCAAACGGGCTGACGGTTCGCCATGACGCGGAAAACTAATATTAAAAACTTTATGCCCCCTGCGCCGCAAGGCCGCTGACAATAGTTTAGCCTGCGTAGCCTTGCCTGAACCGTCGGTACCTTCAATATTAATAAATGAGCCTAGCTTAGACATACTATACTTTTTGATATTCAATAAAACGATACTTCACGCCCCTTTCCTCTACCCAATCAGATGCTGAAACTTCTTTAAATATAGCCTTATCCACGATTGGAAAAAAAGTATCACAATCAAACTCAGCCTCAATTTGGGTTAAATAAAGTTTAGTGCACTTAGGATGACTAATGGCTTGCTTATATACGCTAGCGCCGCCAATAATAAAAATTTCGCCTACATTCGGCAATTCGGCGGCCTTGGCAATAGCTTCATCAAGTGACGTGGCCAATAAAACGCCGGTTGGCAAAACTATATCACGGGCAAAATTTAAAACTATATTTGTACGGTCTGCCAGCGGTCTAACCGACTCGGGCAGCGAATACCAGGTTACACTGCCCATAATAACGGCGTTTTGCTTACCGGGCGCCACTGGACGCGTAGTAATGTCTTTAAAATGCTCTAAATCACCCTTAAAATGCCAAGCCAACTTACCGGCCTTGCCTAAACCGTTTTTCTTATCTATGGCCGCGATAATAGAAAATTTTGTCATATAAACTATTCCACCATTTCCGCCAAAGGCGGACAGGCGCGCGTCGTCGATCCGCCTCTGGTGGAAATTAGACTAGCTAATAAATTCCAAAAATATTAAATGTTTACTTCAAATTTTATAAACGGGTGATATTGATAATTTTCCAAAATTATATCGTCAACGGTCAATTCCGCCATTGGTTTATTCGCTATTTTCAAACTCGGTAACGGATATGGCTGACGAGACATTTGTTCTTTTAAGCCCGGAATGTGATTTAGCGACCTAATATGGGCATCGCCCATCATATGAGTAAACACGCCTGCAGTTAAACCAGTCTCTTGCGCAATAATCGCCAATAACGCCGCGTAACTGGCAATATTATAAGGCACGCCAATAGCCACATCGGCGCTGCGTTGATATAAGATTAAATCCAACCGGCCGTTGGAAACATGAAATTGAAAAAAAGCGTGACACGGCGGCAAAGCCATGCGCGGAATATCAGCCACGTTCCAAGCACTTACCAGCAGCCGCCTGGCTTCCGGATGATTCTCACCAGCAGCTAAACGTTTGATGACTTCAACAATATGAGCTATTTGGTCTATATGCGTTTTATTATATAAACCTGTTTTTTCGTCCAAACTAAAAGCCTCCCACTTACGCCATTGATAACCATAAATTGGACCCAGTTCCCCGCTGGGGTCAGCCCACGGATCCCAAATGGAAGTGTATTGCTTTAAACCGTCATTAATATTGGTAGAACCCTTAAGAAACCACAACAGTTCCGCGATAATATTGCGAAAATTAACCTTTTTGGTAGTTACCAATGGAAATCCTTGTCTTAAATCGTATTTCCTTTGTATGCCAAAAATAGATACATTACCCACGCTGGAGCGATCCTCGTGTTTATCCCC
>Ga0265296_1003152_pt1 | contig 15719 bp, 10 predicted proteins | sample MunlanPumphouse1_FD_189073 | JGI IMG/M metagenome (GOLD analysis project Ga0265296, IMG submission 189073) | Groundwater microbial communities from a municipal landfill in Southern Ontario, Canada - Pumphouse #1 | ecosystem: Environmental > Aquatic > Deep subsurface > Groundwater | place... | reverse complement strand
TTTAATCCCTTTTTTTCGTAAAATATCCTGGGCTGGTTTAAAGCCTAATCTAGCTGATACCTTAAAATTATTAAAAGCCTGCTGTAGATTCCCTAATCCTTCATAAGCAACCCCACGATTGTAATAAGCCTTTGCATGTTTAGGGTCTAGTTCTATAGCTCTGGTGCAGTCAGCTATGGCCTGATTGTAGTTGCCTAAGTTACCATAAACAGTCCCACGATTGTAATAAGCCTTTGCATCTTTAGGGTCTAGTTCTATGGTTTTGGTGAAGTCAGCTATGGCCTGATTGTAGTTGCCTAAGTTACCATAAACAGTCCCACGATTGTAATAAGCCTTTGCATCTTTAGGGTCTAGTTCTATAGCCCTGGTGCAGTCAGCTATAGCTTGGTTGTGGTTGCCTAAATTTCCATAAGCAATCCCACGATTGTTATAAGCCTTTGCATATTTAGGGTTTAGTTCTATAGCCTTGGTGTAGTCAGCTATCTCCTGCTGGTAGTTGCCTAATTCTCCATAAGCAACCCCACGGTTGTAATAAGCCAATGTATATTTAGGGTCTAGTCCTATAGCTCTGTTGTAGTCAGCTATGGCCTGATTATGGTTGCCTAATTCAAAATAAGCAATCCCACGATTGTAATAAGCCTTTACATTTTTGGGGGTTAGTTCTATAGCTCTGTTGTAGTCAGCTATAGCCTGATTGTGGTTGCCTAAATCCGCATAAGCAGCCCCACGGTTGGTATAAGGCACTGTAGCATCTTTAGGATCTAGTTCTATAGCTCTGGTGTAAGCATTTATAGCATCCTGATATTCTTTTGCAACGTGATAGGCATATCCCTTCTTAAACCAATCCGTTGCGCTTAGTCCTTTTACAGCTTCGTTGTATTGTCCCTGTTTTTTTATATCACCTTTAGCCAATGCCAACTCACTCTTTAACCTCTCCATCTCCTTCAGATACTCTGCTGCCTTTCTCCTTGTCTCCTCAAGCTCCGTTGTCTTCTGATGGTCTTTTCGTAAAGAGTCAACAGACTTTATTACCTCATCTGGGTCAGCTTCTATCCTGGCCTTCAGCCAGTATGACTTACCATCCCATGTCTCTTTCACTACCTCTGTCCTTACTATCCCGGCTGTCAGGGTTATAATCTGGTCCTTTGTCAGCTTAAAATCCCTTACGTCTGTCCTGCTCTCAAGATATGTCCCCAATTCCTCTAAAAGAAGCCTTTTTACCTGCTCTAAGGCATTGACTCTGCATGAAACCTTGCTGTCATACTCGCTTGCCTGGTAGGTATAGTCTCTTTCAAAGGTTACCTGTTTAGCTATCGATATGTCAGTGGAAAGCGAGACCATCAGGATGCTGAATGAATATAATAGAAAATTTCTTAGCCTGTGGTTGTTACTGGAATTCATTTTGTATCCTCTTCATTATGAGAATATGTTTAGGCTTAAAACAAAAAAGGCGTCCCCCTCTTTGCTCTCTGTAAACTCAGGAACTAAAGAAAAACGCCTTCATAATCACCCCTCTGTAATTAGGGTTTACAAACTTATATAAACTGTCATTCAACCGTGCATTTACCTATACCTCAATTATTAAATGGGGTCTAGTTTTTTTTCGCTTGGATAGGTTGGAAATAGGGTTGGAGATTACTTTTTAGGATAAAAATAAAGGGGTCAGATTTTCATCTGACCCCTTTATTTTACTGGCGGGGCCGACGAGACTTGAACTCGCGACCTCCGGCTTGACAGGCCGGCGTTCTAACCGACTGAACTACGACCCCTTTTTAATTTATATGGTAGGCGGAACAGGGCTCGAACCTGTGACCCTCGGCTTGTAAGGCCGATGCTCTCCCAACTGAGCTACCCGCCCAAATAAATAATGGCTTTTCACTTTAATTTACAGATAGGTTTGTAACCTCCTGGATTACTTCCTGTTCATAGAACTTCTCAATAATCCCTTCATCCTTTTTCTTTTTCATGAAATTATCAGGGTCATCCAGTATCAAAGCCCTTTTCAAGACCTCATCCATATGTTCCACCATAACTATATCTACTGTCTTTAGAATCTTGGCAGGGATTTCCGCAATGTCCTTCTCGTTCTCCTTAGGAATAATGATTGTCTTTATGCCACCCCTGTGAGCAGCCAAAACCTTTTCTTTAAATCCGCCAATAGGGAGAACTCTGCCTCTAAGGGTTATCTCTCCTGTCATGGCTAAGTCCTTTCTCACTGCTTTCTTAATCAAGGCAGAGGTTATAGAGGTTGCCATGGTAATGCCAGCCGAAGGCCCATCTTTTGGTATGGCCCCTTCAGGAACATGTATGTGTATATCAACATTTTGATAAAAATTCCTTTCTAAATCAAGAAGTTCCGCCCTTGACCGAACATAACTAAGAGCAGCATGGGCAGATTCCTGCATGACATCACCCAGTTTTCCAGTAACAGTCAGTTTACCCTTGCCTGGCATAACTGTTACCTCTATAGCAAGTAATTCCCCCCCCAGTTCGGTCCAGGCAAGGCCAGTTGCAAGCCCCACTGTGTCATCCTCTTCCACTTTACCATATCTGTATTTGGGAATCCCTAAATACTTTTGAAGACTACTTGATTGAATACTGATTTTTATATTCTTCCCTTTTTTGACGACCTCTTTTGCTACTTTCCGACAAATAGATGCTATTTCGCGTTCAAGATTCCTGACACCTGCTTCCCTGGTATATCTACGGATTACACCTAGAATAGCATGAAGTGAGAATACCACATTTTTATCAGCCAGACCATGGGCTTCTATCTGTTTTAGAATCAAAAACTTTTTGGCTATATTCAATTTTTCTAATTCGGTGTATCCAGCAATACGAATAATCTCCATACGATCTTGCAGAGGGAGAGGGATTGAAAACAAAGTATTTGCTGTGGTAATGAACATCACCTTAGAAAGATCATAGTCTACATCTATATAGTGGTCGTTGAAGACCTGATTCTGTTCAGGATCCAATACTTCCATTAATGCGGCTGATGGGTCTCCTCTAAAATCAGTGCTCATCTTGTCCACTTCGTCTAGCAGAAATACAGGGTTATTTGAGCCTGCCTTCTTTATAGACTGGATGATCTTACCAGGCATTGAACCAATATAAGTCCTACGATGACCCCTTATCTCAGCTTCATCACGGACTCCACCAAGGGAACACCTGACAAACTTCCTTCCAGTTGCTCTTGCAACAGATTTAGCTAAAGAGGTCTTACCCACCCCTGGAGGACCCACTAGACAGAGTATAGGTCCCTTCATCTTCTTAACCAAACTTTGAACAGCAAGATACTCTACTATTCGTTCCTTGACTTGTTTTAACCCGTAGTGATCCTCATCTAAAATTTTCTCAGCCTCTGTTATGTCCAGTTTGTCTTCAGTTTCATCATACCAGGGAAGGCAAATTAACCAGTCTATATAATTGCGTACCACTGTGGCTTCAGCAGACATAGGTGCCATCATTTTAAGCTTTTTAAACTCCTTTTCGACCTTTGCTGTTGCCTCTTTTGACATCTTTTTCTTTTTAATATTTTCTTCTAGTTCCTTAAGCTCAGTCTTAAATTCATCCTTTTCCCCCATCTCTTTTTGAATTGCACGCATCTGTTCGTTTAGGTAGTATTCTTTTTGGCTCTTCTCCATCTGCTTTCTAACTCTATTCTTAATCTTCTTTTCTATCTGGAGGATTTCAATTTCAGACTCAATTAGTTGAAATAGCTTCTCTAATCTCTCTTCTATATTCAAAGTTTCTAAAATATCCTGTTTATCCTCTAACTTAATATTTACGTAAACAACAATTGTATCGACTAAACGACTCGGGTCATCAATGGACAATACGGAAGATAGCATATCCTGGGAGATTTTTTTATTCAGTTTGACGAAAATCTCAAAGGAGTTTTTAAGATTTCGCATCAAAGCCTCAATTACATTCGTTATTTTCTGGAAATCATTTATCTCCTCAACACTCACCTCCAAGAACTGTGTATTGGGGATAATTTTCCTTATCATTGCCCTTTTTTTACCCTCGACAAGAACCTTAACTGTTCCATCCGGTAGTTTTAAAAGCTGAAGGATGGTACTCAATGTCCCAACTCTATAAATATCATCCTCTGAAGGGTTGTTAACCTTAGCATCCTTTTGAGTAGTCAGGAATAAGCTTTTTTCGTTCTTTAGAGCATATTCCAATGCATCTATCGACTTTTCTCTACCAACGAATAGTGGCACCACCGAATAAGGAAATACTACAATATCCCTAAGGGGCAACAAAGGATATATACTTTCAACATTAGGTGTGTTACCGGTGCCTTTGGAAAGTTTAAACAACATTGTTCTGTATCCTCTTAATCAGATTTGTCCGCTACTACTCAGGTTGTTTAGACTGTAGGCTTTGTTTAGGCAGTTAGGCTGTAGGCTAATAGTCTACAGTCTATCTACCTACAGTCTATCTACGCAGATTCTGCTTTCTTTTCGTATACAAGTATAGGAGTTTCTTTTTTTTGAACTACTTCTTCGGTTATAACACACTCTCGGATGTCCGATTGAGATGGCAGTTCGTACATAATGTCCAGCATAATATTCTCCATAATTGATCTCAATCCTCTAGCCCCTGACCTCCGCTTTTGGGCCTCTTTTGCTATTGCTACCAGGGCATCATTGGTAAAATTAAGACCAACTTTCTCAAATTCAAACAGCTTCCTATACTGCTTCACCAGAGCATTTCTCGGTTCTTTTAATATCCTTACCAGGCACTCCTCGTTAAGATCACTCAAGGTGGCAATTACTGGCAGTCTCCCAATAAATTCCGGGATTAAACCATATTTCAATAGATCTTCCGGCTGAACTTCCACTAGAATATCGTAAATCTGCCTTCCTTTATTACCACTGATCTCTGAACCAAAACCAATTGAACTTCCCCTTATTCGTCTTTGGATGATCTCCTCTAGTCCATGAAATGTCCCCCCACAGATAAAAAGGATGTTGGTTGTATCTACTTGAAGAAATTCCTGTTGAGGGTGTTTTCTGCCACCTTTAGGAGGAACACTGGCTACTGTACCTTCGATGATCTTTAGAAGGGCCTGCTGTACCCCTTCTCCTGATACATCCCTGGTAATAGAAGGACTGTCAGATTTCCGGGAGATTTTGTCAATCTCATCGATGTAAACAATACCCTTTGATGCCTTTTCAACATCATAATCCGCAGCCTGCAATAAAGCAAGTATAATATTTTCAACATCCTCTCCAACATATCCAGCCTCGGTAAGGCTTGTAGCATCTGCAATAGCAAAAGGGACTTGGAGAATTTTAGCGAGAGTCTGAGCTAAGAGGGTTTTGCCGCAACCTGTAGGTCCGATAAGTATAATGTTACTCTTTTGAAGCTCAACCCCGTTCATATCTATCTTGGAGTTTATTCTCTTGTAGTGGTTATGTACTGCAACGGAAAGAATCTTTTTTGCACTTTCCTGCCCTATAACGTATTCGTCCAGGAACTTCTTTATCTCAAAGGGTTTGGGAACCATGGAGTACCCACTGTATTTGTCCTCTTTCTCAAACTCCTCAGCAATAATATCATTGCAAAGTTCAATACATTCATCACAGATGTAGACGGTGGGACCAGCTATCAGCTTTTTTACTTCCTTTCTTCCTTTACCACAAAATGAGCAACTTAAATTCTCAACTATATCATCATCTTTCCTATTCACTTATTCCCCCCCTATTGTTTATTTAACACAAACATAAACAATGAAATAAACCCAGTTAGACAGATGCCTTCTTTTTAATAACTTCATCAATAATTCCGTATTCCTTAGCTTCCTCGCTGCTCATAAAAAAGTCCCGATCTGTCTCTCTTTGGATCTTTTCTAAAGGCTGTCCAGTGTGACGAACCAATATCTTATTTAAGTTTTCTCTTATCTTGAGTATCTCCTTAGCATGGATCTCTATATCTGTAGCCTGCCCCTGGAATGCACCCAGAGGCTGGTGCAGCAATATTCGGGAATGTGGAAGGGCATATCTCTTTCCCTGTTCTCCTGCTGTCAAAAGCAACGCCCCCATACTTGCAGCCTGCCCCATACACAATGTTGAAACCCTGGGTTTTATATACTGCATGGTGTCATATATAGCAAGGCCAGAAGTAACTATACCGCCCGGCGAATTAAGATAAAGGTGAATATCCTTGTCAGGGTCCTCAGACTCTAAAAATAACATTTGGGCAATAACCAGATTGGCCACAATGTCATCTATAGGAGTACCTATGAATATAATCCTTTCTTTTAGCAGACGGGAATAAATATCATAAGCCCGCTCTCCACGACCAGTCTGTTCAATCACTATTGGGATTAGTGTCATTTTCCCTTCTTTCTACTTCTTTTATGTTAGCCTTTTCGATTATAAAATCAAGGGTTTTCTCTGTTTTGAGTCCAGCCTTCAATCTCTCTCTCGCTTCGTCTTCTTTGTAATGATTTCTGACAGCTTCAATGTTATGCCCGGAATTTTCTGCAATTTCAAGTATCTTATCCTCAATATATTTTTCGTCTACCTGTATGGATTCCTTTTTCGCAATCTCTTCAAGAAGGAAGCTGGCTTTCACCTCTTTTTCAGCCTGGTCTTTATAGCTCTCTTTAATGCTATCAATAGATATGCCAACCTGCTCCATACTTAACCCCTGAAGAGCCAGCCGCATATGTGTTTCTTTTATCTTATCTTGAAGATGTTGATTGACTAATGAAGGCGGAACTTCAAAGGCATTTGTCTCAACCAATTTATTTAAAAGCTGGTCTCTAAGGTTAGCTTCTATTCTGATTTTATCCAGCTTTTCTGAATTTTCCCTTATCTTTTGCTTAAGCTTTTCTAATGTCTCAAATTCTCCCAAATCCTTGGCGAAGTCATCATTTAACTCAGGTAGAATCTTTTCTTTTATCCCTTTGATTTTGACTTTAAAGGTTACCTCTTTACCCGCTAAATCCTTTTTGTTGTATTCTTCCGGCAGGGTTATCTGAATATCCCTTTCGTCCCCTTTTTTTAATCCTGACAACTGCTCTTCGAAATCTGGAGAAAAGGATCCAGACCCCACTTCCAGCAAATGGTCGGTAACCTTTTCTCCATCAATTGCTTCAGCATCTAAAAACCCCTCATAATCAATAACAGCGAAATCCCCAAACTTAATAGGTCGAGATTCATCTACCTCCCGTAACTGCGCATTTGATCGCTGCAAATCTGCAAGCTTTTTATCTATATCTTCTTTCGATATATTTAATTTGCCCTTCTCTAGCTCTATACCTATATAACCCTTTACATCTATCTCAGGTCTAACTTCAACCTTGGCAGAATAGGTAAATTCCTTCCCTTTTTCCAGCCCCTTATCGTCTATTATTGGCTGTGAAACCGGGGTTATATTTTTTTCTTCCAGCATTTTAAAGTAGGAATCATTGACAAGCTTTATGACAACCTCGCCTTCCACATCTCTCTTATAATATCTTTCAAGGATACCTCTTGGGACTTTGCCTTGGCGGAAACCTTTTATCTTAGCCTTCTTTCGTAAATCTTCATAGGCAGAGTCCAACTCACTTGTAACCAATTCTTTTGGTAGGGTAACGGTAAACTTTTTTTCGATAGGGCTAATCTCTTCTATCTCTATTTTCATCTAATCCTCGGGTAAAGAAATACATAAACTTGGTGCGAGAGGGGGGATTTGAACCCCCACCCCTAAAAGGGGCTGGATCCTAAGTCCAGTGCGTCTGCCAGTTCCGCCACTCTCGCTTGTCTCGTGAATCGTAAATAGTGAATGGTGAATAGAAGGTTAAATCACTAGATACAAGTTCAAGCAACTTTCACCATTTACGAATCACCATTCACGACTTAGATGGTGGGCCGTGTAGGGATCGAACCTACGACCTACTGATTAAGAGTCAGTTGCTCTACCAATTGAGCTAACGGCCCTTTGTTTGGTACGCCCGGTCCGACTCGAACGGACGACCTGCGGATTCGAAGTCCGACGCTCTATCCATCTGAGCTACGGGCGCATGGGGTGAGTGAAGGGATTTGAACCCTCGACCGCTGGAGCCACAATCCAGTGCTCTAACCAACTGAGCTACACTCACCATAGGATAATTATAAGATTAATTTCTGGCACGCCCGGTCCGATTCGAACGGACGACCTACGGATTAGAAGTCCGTTGCTCTATCCAGCTGAGCTACGGGCGCCCGTGTTTACAACCTTGAGAGCTTTGAAAAACAAATATGATAAAGTCGTAAAAAGTCAAATTTGGGATGGGCTTTTTACGAAGCCATTAACCTTAAGTGGTCGGGGCGAGAGGATTTGAACCTCCGACCCCCTGCTCCCAAGGCAGGTGCGCTAACCAGGCTGCGCTACGCCCCGTCAAAAAGATAAAAGTGCTTAATAGCATATAAGCAAAAAAAATTCAACCTTTTTCTACGCTCGTTTTTCCGTTTTTAGATACTCTTTCAGCACAACTCTCAGTTTCTCCATAGCCTTTGCCCGATGGCTGATTTTGTTTTTTATCTCTGGTGATAACTCTGCAAAGGTTCTCCGGTACTCAGGGACAAAAAAGAGAGGATCATACCCGAAACCAAATCCCCCTTTTTCCTCAAATTGAATTATTCCCCTACATTCACCCTCGACAATATCTTTCTTTCCCTCAGGGGTAACAACAGCGATTACACATCTGAAGGTAGCCCCCCTTTTGGATATTGGAACACCTTCAAGTCTCCTAAGTAGCTCCTTATTGTTTTTATCATCATTGGCATCTTCCCCGGCAAACCTGGCAGAATAAACCCCTGGCTCCCCTTTAAGGAAATCCACCGCTAATCCTGAATCATCAGCAATGCTAACCTTCTTGGTGAAAGAAGCTATAACTTCCGCTTTCATCAGGGCATTTTCCCTAAAGCTTGAACCGCCTTCCCTGACAACAGGTACTTCTGGAATATCTTTCAGGAATAAAATCTCAACTTGCAGTCCCTTAATCAATTCTTTAATCTCTTGTAACTTCCCTTCATTTCTAGTTGCTATAACAATTTCCATTTAAAAAAGATTTCCTATTATCCCCCTCTGCTTTGCAATCAGTTCTTCTATCCCTTTGGATGCCAGTTCTGTCATTTTATCTATCTGCTCTTTTGAAAAAGCCTTCTTCTCTGCAGTTCCCTGTATTTCAACAAACAAACCGCTACCGGTCATTACGAAATTCATATCCACTTCAGCTTTGGAATCTTCCTCATAATTTAGATCAAGAAGCATCTGTCCATCCAGCATACCTACACTGATGGCAGCTACGTAATCTAAAATTGGCATTTTGCCAATCTCCCCCTTTGCTTTTAGTGTATTGAATGCTTCAGCTAAAGCAATAAATGCCCCTGTAATGGATGCCGTCCTTGTACCACCATCTGCCTCTATAACATCACAATCCAGCAGGATGGTCCTCTTGCCAAATTCCTTCAGGTCGGTAATTACCCTCATAGAACGGCCAATCAATCTCTGTATTTCATGGGTTCTGCCTCCCTTTCTTCCGGTAGACGACTCCCTAACTGTACGTACCATGGTTGATCTTGGTAACATGGAATATTCAGCAGTTACCCAACCTTGACCAGTATCCTGTAAAAAAGCGGGGACCCTATTTTCTATAGTAGCGGTACATATCACTCTAGTATTACCCATTTCAATTAATACCGAGCCTTCTGCGTGTTTTATATAGTCTTTTGTTATAGCTACCTTCCGTATTGCATTGGGCATACGCCCATCATTTCTCATTGTCTCTCCTGGCTTTTAGGATGTGATACACTCTTTTTCTCCGATACCGTTGAAGCCAACTGTTTCAAGGTCTTTTCCCTCATACTCTGGATAAATAGTAAACCCCGCACCCCGCCCACAGGGCGGGGTGCGGGGTAAATACCCTTAAGTCATTGGTGGAGGCGGCGGGAATCGAACCCGCGTCCGAAGATATTCCACTTAAGCATCTACATACTTAGCCTGTATTTTAATTTCGCGTTTTAAAGCCCCTACAGGCAGGGTCATTAAAACACTAGCTTATTTTTGTTTTATCCCCTTTATATAAGCATCAAAAGGAGACTATCCTGCTAATCGGCGCTCCATCCAGCCCCGCAGGAAAGACTGGGGGAACGTTAGCCGCTTTAAGCGGCTAAGGCATATTCGTAGTTGTCTGCGATTATGTTTAGATCCTATTGTTTTACGAGTGAATAGGGCCTCGGTATGCAGCTTAGGTTTCAACTATCCCCGTCGAAACCATGTCGCCCCCTAAATTACTTCTTGCCGGCATAAATAACCAATAATATAAAAGGAGGTGTTTTATTTAACCTATTTCAAAGAACGTGGGTACCTACTTCAACCTCAAAGACCTTTCTAAATCTCTAGCTTCTGTCTTCTTCTTTATGCTCTCCCTCTTATCATAGAGTTTCTTGCCCCTTGCCAGTCCCAACTCTACCTTTGCCTTCCCATTTTTTAGATACATACTTAGAGGGATGAGAGTCATCCCTCTTTCGTTAATCTTCCCGATCAAGCGCTTTATTTCTCCCTTATGCAGGAGCAACTTGCGCTCTCGGAGTGGGTCATGATTAAATTGATTAGCATGGTCATAAGGAGAAATGTGTGTATTTATTAAATATAGTCCCCCATCCTTTATCTTAGCATAGCTGTCTTTTAGATTTACTTTTCCCAGCCTGCATGATTTTATCTCACTGCCTTTAAGCACAATGCCTGCTTCGCATTTCTCATCAATAGAATAATCATGCCATGCTTTTCTGTTTTTACAGATGATTTTTTCGGAGAATGATTTCTTTGCTGCCATTTATATCGGAAAAATATACAAAAACATAACCCACAATGTTTTTAAAGATACAATGTCAATCCTTTAAAGGCTGTTGCCCAAATCCCTTTATTTTATTACTCTCATATCCTGAAACATAAGGGAAGAAAGAATGCTTCAACGGAAAGATTAAAATATAGTTCATTATAATACCGAGGCAAGGGAATGTCAAGGTATAACAGATGTCCCCCGACAAGAAAACTCCATCCCTTAAGCGATTTCACACGGGGGATTTAGAGGAAAAGATACAGGATTTCGATTCGGAGAGCCACTCGACAGCCTTTTTAAGACCTTCAGGGTTTCCAATATCGGCGAAAAATTTGTCGTTGTCTATATATGCAGAGATCAAAAAACCTTCTTCTATCAATCTCAGATAAAGGCTGATAATAGAGAACTTTCCCGTTTCTTTTATTTCCTTAAATATTTCAGGTGAAATTACATGAACCCCACTAAAAGCCAGGTATCTAACCGGCCCTTTTGTCTGCCTTCGAATATCAATAAGACCCTTTTGGGAATAGTAAAGCCCACAAACAATATTTATAGAATCGATAACAAAATAGTTTGTTGAAAGTCGCTCCTGGAGCACTAAGGTAACCATGCTCTTTGATGCTAGGTGATAGCGATAGACTGACTTTAGATCGGTTTCATTTATGATGTCTACATTATGAATAAAGAAAGGTTCACTTCCCCAAAAACCTTCAGTGTTCTTTAAGCCTCCCCCGGTATCCAACAGTTCAGGTTCGTGTACCGTTGTAAAGTTACAGTTTAAGTGCGTATTCTTTAAGTGAGTCTCCACTTGCTCACTCAGATAATGTGTATTAACGGCTATCTCTTTTACCCCTGCTTCAATCAGCTTCTTCGATACCACGTCAATAACTGCTTCTTCCCCCATTTTAATCAGTGCCTTAGGCACTTCCTTTGTTAAAGGCAATAACCTTGTCCCCAGACCAGCAGCTAAGATAAATGCCTTTCTACAAGGCTGTGCAAAGGCAATATCCCATCGGAACCTCTCCTTATGTATGCAGTCGGTCTCAAATCCTGCCAGAGCTAAGTCCCTTTTCATCCTTTCAGCCATATAGACCGACCGATGCTGTCCGCCAGTACAGCCATAAGATACCGTAAGATGTTCAAATCCTCTGGCTGAAAAAGCCTCACAATGACTTTTTACAAGCTCCAGAGTCAGGTGGTAAAACCGATGAACCTCTGGACAAACCTCAAGATAATCAACAACAGGTTTATCCAGCCCACTATACTCCTGAAATTCTTTTTGCCTGCCTGGGTTGGGCAACCCTCGGCAATCAAACACATACCCGCCGTGCCCATGTGGATCCTCAAGGGTATGGGAATAGTTAAAACCAAAGCTATAAATCGATACAATCAATTTATTATCCATTGAATCAAACTATCATTAGATCGTTCACCGTTAAACCGTGAACAGTGAACCGTTTTAAAAAATGCCTGAAGCGAGTCATAGATGGGTCAAAAAACCTGCGAGAGAGAGCGGAAGGGGGAATTTTTCAGCGTGAACTAATTAAACTTATCAACTTCGTTGGAGACAGAAAGGCATCTTCCGTACTTAATCGTTGTGCAAATTTTTGAAGTTTAGGAAAAGTCTTACCTAAGAAGCTTTGTCCATAAAAAATACTCATAAGGTTCTTTGATGCCTCAGGGACTCCTTCTAAAAACCTCCAGTGCCCCTCTTGAACCGCCAAAAACAGATAAACTCCTAATGCCCGTAAAATCCTAAAAAGGACAAAAAAATAATAGTTGGACATAAAGTCATTACGGGTTACTAGCCTTGCTGAATCCAAAACTTTTCCAATTCCTTTTGGATCTTTTCGAGAAGCTATTACTATTTCTAATTTATTTAAATAACTGGATAAAATGATTTTTCTTTCTTCATCAGAGATATTTGCTTTAGAAGCATAGAGTAGGGTTGCAACATCATATTGGAGCGGCCCCTGACGACCTGCCTGAAAGTCAACGTATCCGAGGCTCCTATCAGGGCGAACCATTATATTCCTGCATTGAAAATCCCGATAGAGGAAAAACATGGGCTGAGTCCCTGCTAAAATGTCTGTTAATCTGTTTAGTTCATTTTCTATTCCGGGTATCTTTAAATAATTATCTGCCAGGACAAAAAAATTATTCATAAAATATTGAAGGTCATCTTCGATGTTCTTTCGATCAAACACCGGGCTTTGGTGACAATTATGTTCATAATCAATACCCACATGGCCCAAAATCTGAAAGTCAACCAGGTCTTTTGCACTTTTTATGTAAAGGGAGAGCACCTCTTCTTTGGATATAGAAGGGGATGAAATCCTTTCAGCAAGGGTTTCATTTCCCAGGTCTTCAATTATGTAGATCCCTTTATCAATACTGCTTGTGTACAACCTGGGAACGGAGAGTCCCAGGTTGTATAAGTGTTTGCAAAAATATATAAAAGAACGATTTTCTTTGTCATCTTGCCCATAGACACCAATCAAAGTTCCCTCATCATGATACAGGCGGAAATACTTTCGTTTTGATGCATCCCCGGGTAAGGAGTCCATCTTTAGCAAATCTATATTGCAGGATTTTTTAAGAAGGATATTGAATTGTTTTTTGAGTTTTGAATGAAATGTGGAATCAAGCATTTGAGGGGTTAAGGCAATAGCTAAATCATTCCTTTCCCGGCATCTTAAGCACTACATATAGTGCACTATCGGCTCTCTTGATAAGCAGAAGAAGGCTATCTCCCTTTACCTTGCTCAGGATAGCCATATAATTTCCCAAATCTTTAATGGGGTTACGGTTTATCTCTTTTATCAGGTCACCTTGTTTTATTCCAGCCTCATCTGCTGGGCTGCCTGCAACAACGTCGGTTACCAAAACCCCCCTTTCACCCACGTATCCAAACTGTTTTGCAATATCCGGGGTCAGATTTTGCACTACCATCCCCAGTTTTTCTCCTGCTTGTTCCCTTGAAGCAACTATTTCCTTTTCTGGAAATTCTCCAATTATTACCTTTAAGGTATTTTCCTTTCCATTTCTTATAATCTTTACTTTTGCTTCCTTTCCCACATTGAGAGTTGCGACAAGCCTTGGCAACATATTCATCTCGTCGATCTTTTTACCGTCCAGTTCTATTATTATGTCTCCCTGCTTAATCCCTGCTTTATCCGCAGGACCACCTTCCTCAACATCAGCAACCAGCGCGCCTTCAGCCTCTTTCAACCCGAATGACTTTGCTATCTCAGTAGTGACCTTCTGTATCACAACACCCAACCATCCTCGGATTACCTTTCCCTTTTCTTTGAGTTGGGGGATAAGCCCTTTCGCCATATTAATCGGGATTGCAAACCCTATCCCCTGCCCACTGGCAATAATAGCGGTATTGATACCAATCACCTCTCCTTTCAGGTTAATCAGGGGGCCTCCGCTATTTCCCGGATTTATAGAAGCATCAGTCTGTATAAAATTATCATAGGGGCCGGCTCCGATAATCCTTCCTTTAGCACTCACAATCCCTGCTGTAACTGTATGATCAAGCCCGAAGGGATTTCCAATGGCCATCACCCATTCCCCCACCTGTAATTCATCCGAGTTGCCCAGCTTAACTACAGGCAGATCTTTCCATGATTTTATCTTTATTAAGGCCAGGTCAGTTTTGGAGTCTTTCCCCTTTATCTCTGCTTTAAACTCCTTTCCGTTTTGGAGTTTGACCTTTATTTCATCGGCACCTTGAATCACATGGTAATTGGTCAAAATATAACCATCCTTGTCTATAATGAATCCAGAACCCAAACTGGTTTGTTTGAAATCCTTGGGAACCATGTCCTCAAAAAATTTATCGAAAAAGTCTCTAAAAGGGCTTCTTTCACCAAAAGGACCCTGAAAAGGTGTAAATCCCTGCCTTCCCCTATGAATAACCTTTGTAGTACTGATGTTGACAACTGCCGGTTCTAACTCTTTTGCCAGTTCAACAAAAGACGGCAGTTGAGCAGGTACTGTTGATGATTTGTTTTCTCTATTCTTATCCTTTTCTAGTCCAAAAGTAGAAATAGCTTTTAAGGAGGGTGTCAACTTCAGTTCTGAAGCGACAATTATACCTACTACAAACGAAGCTATAATTATCCCTATTAAAGTCTTTAGTCCATATCTGTGTTTCATAATATCCTCCCGTTCCTTCATGAAGTCTGCATAGCCCGTCCTGAAAAACGAAAAATTTCCTTTTGGGCGAATCCGCTTATGATAATGTCATATAACACAAATAATAGGCGGATCAAAAACCGGAAGTGGGAAGTCGTGAATGGATTTTATTCTATTTGCACCTCCCGACTTTTGATTTCCGATTTCTAGGTATTTAGGTCCAATTTTACCATTAATTTTAAATTAGTTCCTGGATGTATATTGCTTTTAATCCCTATTTTATTCCAATATCGAATCTCTGAAGTTTTTAGATCGTACCTCTGGGCAATATTCCATAGGGTATCCCCTTTTCTTACAGTATATATTATCTTCTTCCTTTCAGATTCCAAATATCCTTTTTTTGCAACCTTACTGAGGATGAATCCTCTTTTTTTATCTGTATCTCTCTTCGCAATTTTAGAACTTCCAACAGGGATAACTAGAGTCCTTCCAGCTTTTATACCCCTTGGGGTTTTTATTTTATTTAACCGCATGATCGGTTCTGTACCGGTATCGTATAGGCTGGCAATCCTTGACAGAGTTTCTCCCCTTTTGACAGTATGTCTTATGAAGGCAGATCTATCGCTAGGTTCTGTTTTGACAAGGCTTTTAGCAAATATTTCTTTTCTGCCGATAGGAACTTTAACTTCATAGTCAGGATAGTTTGGGGGTGTATATCCTTTTTTCAGTTCGGGATTTAACATCTTTA
>Ga0265296_1003151_pt1 | contig 15719 bp, 13 predicted proteins | sample MunlanPumphouse1_FD_189073 | JGI IMG/M metagenome (GOLD analysis project Ga0265296, IMG submission 189073) | Groundwater microbial communities from a municipal landfill in Southern Ontario, Canada - Pumphouse #1 | ecosystem: Environmental > Aquatic > Deep subsurface > Groundwater | place... | reverse complement strand
CGAAAAAATTACCATTAAAGAGGGCAATATTTATATAAATGATATCAAATTAAGAGAAATCTATCTTGCATTGAATATCATAACAGCCCCCGATATGGAAATTACTCTTCCCAAAGATGAATATTTTGTAGTCGGCGACAATCGTTCCAACTCTAGTGATTCTCGAGTATGGGGAACTGCCTCTAAACAATTCCTGATTGGTAAAGCAATATTGTTTGTATTTCCAACCAGTGACTGGAAGCTAATACCAAAAGTGTACTATTAATTAGCTTAGTATAACCTGTAACTTGTAGCGTGTAACCCAAGTTCATAAATTTTAATTCTTGCGTTACAAGTTATATGTTATACGTTGCAAGAAAGTGATTTGTGCTAGACGATCGGTTCTTTCGAGGCCGCTAATTCTCTGGAGACGTAACCAATCACCGGAAAGAGATCATTTATAAAGTCCTCTAAAATTACTACAGGTTTTTTAGAAAGATACCATTCAGGAATTTGAAATGGATGTTCAACAAATCTTCTCGCCCATTCCACCTCACAACGCATAGCCACCGCATATGGCAAATATCTCTCAAATATCTTTTGACTTCCCTCTATATAACCAATTGGCGATTCTTCACAGAGAAAATTTTTAAACGCCAACCATTTCAATAATTCTTTTTTGCCAAATGCAGTTCGCGCAGGTAATTGAGGAGATCTTTTTATGATAATGAATGAGGTAAAAAGCATCGCCGCCCAAAAGATTAATAAGAACTTAGGATCAGGAATAACAAAAATTCCCACTAAAAATCCAGCTAATGCGGCAAAAAACGAAACTAATCCTACCGTGCGATATTTTCTATGCATTGTGGAAGGGTTTTCCATAAAATACCCCCTCTTAGTGATACCATTATAAAGATCGAGATAAACTTCAGCGATTTTTCTCGAAAATACATGCCTTCCAATCCTAACCTGGATATTTCCCAATGAGCTTTTCTCTTCATTCGGGTTAAATATTTTTGCCAAAAGTTGTTGCTCGAATGGCTTGAGATAACTAATGGAATTAGCAGTTGTATCAACTGTTTTCTTCTTAATAAAATTAAACTCACCATCATGGCTGGAAACCTGCAAATATTCACGTTGCGCCAAATCCAACAAAATTGCAGCAATAGAACGAGAAGAAACAGTTCCGTCCAACAGTATGCCCGCCTCTGCCGGAGATAAATCATTTGGCGGAGTTTGCAGCACAGAATCAGTTTTTTTGATTTTCCAATCGTCAATCACCTGTCGAAACATAAACAGTAAAATGATAATAGTGATAACTGGTAAAAGCATACTTATAACAAGCCAAGCAGTGCCGGATAAATTATAGAAATAATAAACAATATTTTTATACCATGGAAATTTAAAAATACCTTTTGGCAAACTTGCATACGCTGTAAAAGTGGAGGAAGGTGTTAAATTAGTTGCTGTGTATAATAAAGTTCTTGAATCTTTTATCGAATAATCGCTCGAGCCAACGCCGTGCACAGCGTAAACTTTTTGATCGATTGCACTCGCATCAATATCTGCTGGAAGATTCACAGTGATATCAATTTGGTCGATGAAGGTTCCTTGTGCTTCCGTGGCGATGTAACGAAATTCGGCATAATCATTCTTGGGATTAAGAATATTATTGAAATATTGGTCATTAACTTTGACACGACCATCAGAAAGTAAATCGATATTGATAGCATAATTATTTTCGGCTATCGGAATAGCGATATCGTTTATGGAAGCAAAAGAGGACTGTTTTCTAACGAAATAAAAAATCCCTCCCATTAAAACAAAGAAAATTAGAAAAAATATTAGATTTTTCTTATAGATTCCAAAAGATAGCTTCAAGTACCCTCCGATGCACAATAATGTTTGTATAATCCGCATCGCCCCGAGCGAGGTCGCCACGGCGACTAAGTCGAGGGGCTATTTTCATTATACCACAAAATCAATTACATAGTTCCACTATTAACATATCTAACCCCAGTTTTGGTTCTAAAGCTCCTGTTTTCATTTTGATATCATAATCAAGTAATTTATGATAAATATTTTTCAATTGATCAAAAGTAAAGTTCTTCGCTTGATGAATAGTTTTCTCGACTACATATGGATTTAAACCAGATTGCTTTGCTATTTGGAATTTATTGATAGTTGATGGTTGACGGTTGTTACTTATGTCTTTAATAATAAGTAAATTCCTGAATTGATATACAATCATTGTTAAAATATAAAGCTCGTTTTCTCCTGTTGCTATTAAATCGCGCGTCATATTTAACGCTTGTCCGCTATTTTTCTGCCCCAGCGCATCAATCATTCCAAAAATATTTCCTTCGATTTTAGGTTTGACTAAGAGTTCAATATCAGCACTTGTAACGTGTAACGTATAGCTTATAACCTTTTGGATTTCGTTTGCCAATCGCCACAAATCATTCCCCACATATTGAACTAATTTATCAACTGCAGCTGATTCTATTTCTCCACCCCGACTTCTAACTTCTTCATCAATCCATTTTCTGAGCTGATATGATTCAAGCGTTTTGAATTCTTGTGACCGAAGGCCTCGGCTCGCCTCAGGCGAGATGGGTTGAGTCAGTTTTTTAAATAATGCAGTTCGGCGATCAGGAATATCTTCTTCATAAAATACTAAATGGGTTGACTCGGGAATCTTACTTAAAAAAGTTGACATCTGTTCCAACAGTTTCTTATTTCCCTTTGATAATAAATTTCTCAGAACGACCAAACGATTTTTTGCTAAAAATGGGAAAGCTAATATCATCCGCGAAATCTGCGTGAAATCAATATCTTTATCCGCGAAATCTGCGACTGATAAATTAGTGTCGCCCAAACTGGCATCGATGTATTTTGATTTTATTGCGTCTAATTTCTGCTTAGACCTGTAGGTATCTTCACCATATAAAAATAGGATCATAGTCTAATTTCATCATAAATAATTATTTAATCAAGCCCTTTATTGTATCTCACTATTTTTCTTAGACAAAAATTATGCTACTATACAGATATAGTTATCTACGCAAATCATATATTATGGAAACGGAAACGTTTGGTGAAAATCAAATAGAGTTTGTTAGTAATCAGGAACCATTTGTTCCTGAGGAATTTTTAGAAATGTATAAAGTTCCTGGTCAAGAAGATATAACCGCACATTCCTTTGCTAGGTATCTCAATGACAAAAAAAATGATCAAGAGATTAAGGATCAGGTTGAAAGTTCTGTCTCATTTTATATTTGGAAAATTGAATCTGCCTCAGATTATAGGAAAACAGACCTTATCAGGATGGGATTATCTAGTGATAATGCAAAATTACAAAAAGCTTGTGCTCAATTAATCGTTCTGGCGCCAGAAAATAAAAGAGCAACTCTTATCCGAGAAGGTATATCAAAAACAAATATCGAATTACAAGACATTTGTATTAACATGATTCCAAATGTTCCACAAGACGAAAGAGCTAGTCTTATTAGAGAGGGACTATTAAAGGATGATGTAAAAGTGCAAAAAACTTGTGCGGAAGTAATTTATTCAGTCCCATACGGTAAAGAGAAAGATAATCTCAGGAAAACATTAGCAAATTTAATTAAAACGGGACTGACCAGAGAAGATCCAAAAGTACAATTAGCTTATGCGGAAATGATTTGGTTTGCACGTGCGGATCAAAAAGCCGAACTCATTATGGAAGGATTATCAAAAAATAGCACAGAGGTACAGATTGCTTGTGCAAAGACAATTCATACTACTCCAAGTAATGAGATTCCTGACCTTAAAAAAAATTATCAAGTTTAATTAGAGATGGATTATCCAAAGACGATGTGGAAGTACAGAAGGCATATGCAATAATGGTTAAATATGTCTTAAACGTTGAAAAAGTTGGCCTTATCAGAGAAGGCCTGTCTAAGAACGATGCGGAAGTACAGAAGGCATATGCAAAAATGATTGAGTATGTCATGGATAGTGAGAAGGGCGATCTTGTCAGAGAAGGATTGTCAAAAAATGATGAAGAGGTACAAAAAATCTGCACAAAGTTTATTGGAGATATTCCAGATCAAGATGAAAAAGAAAAATTATTAGAAATGATGATAAAAGAGGGAAAAGGTAATATTCTAGTACAGTCTGTTCTGTACGATAAAGAAAATGTCTCAAAGGAAAATTTATCCAGAGTAGCATTTGATAAATCTGGTTCAGAAACCACATTAATAGGTGGTAAACTAAAAAACAAAACAATAATAAGACACATGGAACCAGGCGCGTTTGTTACCTGGCAGAAACTTTACGAAGGGTACAAGATGTGGAATGCAGCTGGATTTAATTACGTGCCAATTGAACCAATCCAATCATTCAAATTGAATAAAAAAGGATTAGTTGATGTATATACCAGCGTACTTGACTTGAGCCTTCAAGAATGGATTGATATGTCAGGTGATTTTTCTAAAGAACTGGAGATAGACCGAAATAAAATATTGGATGTATTAGATAAAGCTGATATCGATCATGGACATACTCATAGAGGAAATTTTTGCTTGAGTTTTTTTAGAGACAAGGATGGCAATGTAGATTTTAGTAAAAAACCTCGAATATACTTAATCGATTTCGATCAAGCAAAATCTCCATAAATAATACATTTAACAAATTTTTTCCATCTCTCCCCAATTTTTCCCAACTGGTTTGCAAAGTAAGAATTTTTTGCTATAATATAGTTATGAAAACAAAAATTAATCCTTCAATTTTCTGGGATACGGATATAAAAAACATTGACCTACAAAAACATTCCCGATATATCGTAGAAAAGGTGGTTAAATGGGGTAATTTTAATGATTGGCAGGAATTAAAAAAACTTTATTCAAAAGTAAAAATAATCTCGGAAATTAAACAAATATCTACACTTTCCGACAAAGACAAAAATTTTTTTCATTTAATTTATAACATCCCTTTAAATCAACTATGCACCAAAAAACAATTGGCAAAAAAATTATCGCCCTTCTACAATCGCTCGGCAAAATAAAAGAAATCAAAAATTTCTATTTAGCTGGCGGTACTAGTTTGGCTTTGCAAATCGGCCATCGAAAGTCGATTGATCTTGATTTTTTTTCTGCCAAGAAATTTAATAATACAATTTTAAAATCAGAACTCCAAAATATAGGAAAAATTGAAATTGTTACTGACGAACCTGATACTTTAAATCTTATGATTAATGAAGTTAAGGTAAGTTTTTTTTATTATCCCTACAAATTGATTTTTCCAAAAATAAAATTTGACAATATTCTCTTAGCCGATTGGCGAGACATTGCTACAATGAAACTAGAAGCCATTGGCGGGAGAGGCAGTAAAAAGGATTTTATCGATTTGTATTTCCTCTGTGAGAATAATTCTTTATCGCAAATATTTACTTGGTATAAAGAAAAATTTATAAAAATTAAATACAATGAACTCCATTTGCTAAAAAGCCTAACTTATTTTGAAGATGCAGAAAAAGAGCCAATGCCAAAAATGTTAAAAGATATTAGTTGGTCAAATGTAAAAAAAGAACTCATTAAAAAAGTTAAAGAAATGATTTAGATTTTTTCCATCTCTCCCCAATTTTTCCCAACTTCAAGATCAACGATAATTGGTACAGAAAGTTTAACAGCATTTTGCATTGTTTCTCGGACAATCTCGGTGACATCTTTCACATCTTCTTCCGGAACCTCGAGAACAAGTTCGTCGTGGATTTGCAGCAGCAAAGCTGCTGGCATATGGCTTATAGCGTATGGCTTATCGTTTTTTTCTTTACGATTAGCGATATGCGATAAGCGATTCGCAACTTCAATCATTGCCAATTTTATGATTTCAGCAGCAGTACCCTGAAAAGGAGTATTGATAGCAATTCTTTCCCCAAACTTTCTGATTCTTTCTATTGGTGAATGCAGTTCCGGAATCATTCTTTTACGACCGTACAATGTCTCCACATAACCTGTATCTTCGGCTTTAGCAATTGTCTGTTGAATATATTTTGCCAACTTGGGAAAAGATACGAAATATTTATCAATGAGCGTCTGGGCGTCTTCCTGAGGTATTTTCAATGATTCTGCAAGTCCATATGAACTGATGCCATATAGAATTCCAAAATTAACAGTTTTCGCAGTTCGGCGATCAATTCCCAACTCTTCTGCCGTGGCATGATGAATATCCTTACCTTCCTTAAATGCTTTTAACATTGTCTCATCCTGAGAAAAGTGCGCGGCAATTCGCAGTTCTATCTGAGAATAATCAGCTGCCAAAAGTTTGTAACCTTTTTCCGCCACAAATGCCTTACGCATTTCTTTGCCAATCTCTGTTCTGATAGGGATATTTTGTAAATTTGGATTCTTTGATGATAATCTTCCCGTTGACGTATCAACCATATAAGTCGTATGAAGACGCGAATTCTTATCCACCAATTTCGGCAACGGATCAAGATAGGTATTTTTCAGTTTTGCCAATTCCCGATATTCTAATATTTTTTTAATTGATGGATGCTGAGTTTCTATTTTAGCCAAACTCTCCGCACTAGTTGAGTGATGTGTCTTTTTTCTCTTGATCCCACTCTCGCCTGGTTTTATTTTTAATTCTTCATATAAAACTTTAGCTAATTGCGATGGAGAATTAAGATTCAATTCACGACCGACTAATGTATAAATTTCAGATTCGAGTTTTAAAAGTTTCATGCCAATCTTATCTGATAGATTATTCAAATAATCAACATCAATTTTGATGCCTGCTTCATGCATTTGATTTAAGATCGGCTCTAATTTTTCATCAATTTGATAGGAATTCATATTTTAAAACATTGATACTTGCTGACTATTTTTTCTTTCTTCCGGTAAACGTGATAAGAGTGATTTAAATCCAAGTTTTTTGAATAATTCTTCGGCTTTTTTCTTATCATAATCATGCACCAAACAATCCGTTAAATTAAAATCAATCAGCACATCTTTGATTATAGTGGCAAGTTTTTTAGATAAAAACGCTTGATCCTTGTTTCTAGTCAGAAGTTCTATTGTTTTGCTTGACAAATTGATATTTGAATTTTGAGATTTTTTTGTATCTTGCCCGCCTTGCCGCGAGGCAGGTATCTTGTATCTTGAAATTTGCTCATAAAGATTCTCTATATTTCCAAAAATCTTTATGAGGTTTGTTGCTGTTTTTTCGCCAACACCTGGAACCCCAGGAATATTATCCGATGGATCACCGCGCAATGCCTTATAATCAACTAATTGTTCTGGTTCAAATCCATATTTCTCTTTAACTTTTTCGATGTCAAATATTTCTGCTTGTTTTATTCCTCGACTCATTGAATATACGTTCGTATTTTGATTAACCAATTGCAATGCATCCATATCTCCAGTGACTACAATACTTTTGACTTTTGACTTTTGACTTTTGACTTTTTCTGTAATCGTTCCAATGATATCATCCGCCTCATAACCTTTTTTATCAATTACCGGTATATTCAAAACTTTGCAAACCTGTCGAACAATTTCAAATTGTTTGATCAAATCATCTGGTGCCGGCGGTCGTTTGGCCTTGTATTCCTTAAATTCCTCGTGCCTGACTGTTGGCCCCTTCATATCAAAAGCTGCAGCAATATATTTTGGTTTGAAATCTTCCAGCGCTTTGAAAACAGAAGTAGTAAAGCCATAAACCGCATTGACTAAAACCCCTTCGTGCGTCGTAAGCGGTGGCAAACCATGGTAAGCACGATGAATAATAGCGTGTGAGTCCAAGAGAACTAAGATATTTTTGTTAGCGTTTATAATCATAGTTATTTTTAAAATTCGAAATTCGAATCTCGAAATTCGAAACAATATCAAATGTTCAAAATGTAGAAATGTTTGAAACTTTTGGGTTTAGAAAATTTGGATTTGTTTAGGATTTCGCCCGCCTGCAACGCTATGCGTAGCATTGCGGGCAGGGATTTCGTGCTTCGAATTTTTCGTTTAGAATTTCTTCTACTATTTTCTTATCACTATATGGTACCATTTTGTTACCCACCGCCATAACTTCCTCGGCGCCTTTGCCAGTAATTAGAACTATATCATCTTTTTTAGCTAATGAAAGAGCCAATTCTGTTGCTTCTTTTCGATCAAGGATTTTATAAAAATCTTTGCCTAAAGTTTTATCCGTTTTTTTAGCCGTACCGCGAATTACTCCTTGAGCAACTTGTTCGATAATCTCGCTTGGATCCTCATCGTAGGGATCTTCATTTGTAACAATAGCAATATCGGCATATTTTCCCGCCAATGCACCCAGCAATGGCCGCTTGGTTTTATCACGTCTGCCAGTTGCTCCGCCAACATGAATTATTTCGCCTTTGGCAAATTGCTTTACAGTTTCAAAAACTTTTTGCAAACCATCTGGTGTGTGGGCATAATCAATGATAATTGTGAAATCTCGAGTATTTCTTACAATTTCCATTCTACCAGGAATTCCCTTCATCGATTCCAAACCACTTTTAATTTTATTCAAACTAATATTTTGCGATAATCCGACACAGGCCGCTGCCAGTGAATTATAAATATTAAACTTACCTGGTAAATTAAGATTGATGGCAATCTGTGAATCAGGAGTAAGCAAGCTAAAATTAGTTTTATCTGATTCGTAAATAATCTTCTTGGCCAAAACGTCGGCTTTATCTTCAATTCCATAAAGAAACAATTCTTTGGAATGTTTTTTGGCAAAGTAGATGTAGGATGGATCGTCACGATTTATAATGCTTACACTTGGATTATCAGAGAATAATTTCAACTTTGTTTCCCTGTAATCAGTCATGCCCTTATGATAATCAAGATGGTCATGAGTAATATTGGTCAAAACAACCACATTATATTTTATTCCCCAGTTGCGATATTGTGCAATGGCATGAGAAGAAGTTTCGATAATAACATATTGGCATTTTTTGTCTGCCATTTCTTTAAGTAATTTCTGAAGCGCAAATGGGTCGAAAGTAGTAATTTTAGTATTATTTTTCCATTCATGAGTGCCGATTTTAAAATTGATTGTAGTCGCCATTCCAACCTTATAGTCAGCAGCTTCTAATATTTTGGCGATTAGATTACAAGTAGTTGTCTTACCATTTGTTCCCGTAACGCCAACTACCTTAAATTTTCTCGATGGGAATCCATACCAAAAAGCGGCTACGACCGCCCTTACTTTATGAGTCCAGAGAATCCAGCTCTCTGGCAAAATTTTTCGTAAGAATTCTTTTATTGTATTCATTTTTTGTAAATCCAATCCGGCCAATCGGAAATCATAATACTCGATTTGAAATATTCATCTTTTTGATCTTGGAAATGACTTTTAGCATCTTGGTATATTTTTTCGGTTACAAATGGCATGAAAGGATGCAACATTTTTAAACTGATACTCAATACAAATAATAAAATCTGTTCCGTATTTTCTTTTAGTTTTTCATCCTTAAGCTGATTTTTAGATTCTTCCAGATATTGGTCACAAAAATCATGCCAGAAGAATTCATACAAACAATGTGCAGCTTGGCCAAACTGAAAAGTATCTAAATATTTATCAACTTGTTTAACTGTTTCTTTTGTTTTTTTCAATATAATTTTGTCAGCTTCTGTTAATCCGTGTAAATCTGTATCAAAATCAGTGTTAATCAGTGTGTCGATTTGTGCCAGCACAAATCGACTAGCATTCCATATCTTATTGGCAAATTTCTTGCCCATCAAAATTGTTTCTTCGGAAAATTTAATATCTTGAGTTCCAGTATTCATATACATAAGTCCAAAGCGGGTTGCATCTGTGCCATATTTATCCATTAATTCCAGCGGATCTACTCCTGTTCCTAACGATTTGCTCATTCTTTTGCCTTCTTTATTAAAGACTGTCGGATGAATATAAACCTTAGAAAATGGATTCTTGTCCATAAATTCCAATCCGGAAAATATCATTCTTACCACCCAAAGCATATTAATGTCTCGTGCCGTAGAAAGGATAGAAGTTGGATAAAAATACCCTAAGTCTTTTGTTTTCTCGGGCCATCCAAGCGTGGCAAACGGCCACAAAGCAGCAGAAAACCATGTGTCCAATACATCAGTTTCACCTTTAATTGGGATTCTATGACCCCACCAAATTTGGCGCGATACGCACCAATCACGAATATTTTCCATCCAATCCAGATAAACCTTCTTCCACCTCGTAGGTGTAAGTTTGATCTCACCTTTCTCGATTGCTTTAATTGCTGGTTTGACTAATTCTTTCATCTTCAAAAACCATTGTTCACTTGGCATTGGCTCGATTGGTCGATTGCAACGGTAGCAAACACTTATGTTATTGATAATATCCTCTTCCTTCACCATTAGGTTATTCTCTTTAAGATAAGAAACGATTTTTTCCTGTGCTTCTTTTACTTTCAAACCCTCATAATCTTTTCCAGCTTCTTTGGTCATTTTTCCAAACTGATCAATAACCTGAATACTCGGTAACTTATTTTTCTCAGCCATTTCCGAATCAATAATCGAATGGGCTGGTGTTACTCCAAGAGCGCCGGTACCAAATTTCATATCGATTGATCTGTCAGAAATAATTTTAATCTCTCTTTCAATACCAGCGAAATTAATTTTAAACGTTTTTCCAACATATTTTTTATATCTCTTGTCCGATGGATTAACTGCCACCGCGGTGTCACCCAATTTCGTTTCTGGTCTGGTGGTAGCGATGGTAATGGGAAAATTCTTATCATATTTGAAATAATAAAGTTTGGCTGGTTGTTCATTGTGTTCAACCTCCAAATCGGAAAGGGAAGTTTGACAACGTACACACCAGTTGATTACTCTTTTACCTTTATAAATTAGTCCCTTTTTATAATAATGATTAAAAGCAACGTCAACTGCTTTGGCATATTTCTCATCCATGGTAAATCGTTCACGAGTCCAATCACAAGAACAACCAAGCTGTTTTAATTGGTCAATGATGATGTGGCCATATTTTTCTTTCCACTCCCAAGCTGTTTCAATAAATTTCTCTCTGCCAAGTTCGTGTCGACTTTTACCCTGTTTGGCAAGCATTTTCTCTACGACGTTTTGGGTGGCAATTCCGGCATGATCAGTACCTGGCAACCATAAGGTAGGAATACCGCGCATTCTGGCTCGGCGAATCAAAACATCTTGAATAGTATTGTTGAGAGCATGACCCATGTGTAAGTTGCCGGTGACATTTGGAGGAGGGATTACAACTGTGAACGGCTTCTTTTTTGAGTCGATTTTAGGAGTAAAATATTTCCCATCTTCCCACATTTTATAAATCTTACCTTCAACTTCTTTTGGATTATATGCTTTATTTTCTTCGTTCATAGTTTTCCTTGTTTAAAAATTTACCTGCCCGCAATGCTTTCAGCATAGCTGATGCAGGCGGGAAATTAGAAATTGAAAATTTCTATTCGTATTCACATCCTACCATATCATATCTGATTTGCCAAGGTTAGCTTTGATATCCTTTTGCCTGTAACTTAAATAAACGAGCATAGTCGCCATTTTTTTTCATCAATTCTTGGTGAGTTCCTTGTTCAACGATAGCACCTCTGTTGATAACCAAGATACGTTCTGCTCTTCTTACAGTAGAAAATCTGTGTGATATCAATATCAAAACTTGATTTTTTACTTTTTTAATAATAGTTTCAAAAATCTCTTCCTCGGCCTTCGGATCAACATTAGAGGTGGGTTCATCTAAAATTACTATTTCAGCATTACGAAATAATGTTCTAGCTAAAGCCAACCTTTGCCACTGACCACCAGAAGGATCTACACCTTTATCAAATTCTGCTGAAAGAGGATTACTATATTGTTTTGGCAAATCCTCGATGAATTTATCGATGCTCGATAAATGAGCAGCTTTTTTGATTGACTCCAAATCATCTAAACGATCAATGTCCCCATATCCAATGGTTTCTTTGGCTGAAAAGGGATATGTTTCAAAATCCTGGAAAAGAACGGAAATCCTTTTCCATAAATTTTTTCTACTTAGCGAATTTATCGGTTGACCGTCAATAAGAATCTCTCCTTTTTGCGGATCATAAAATCTGCAGAGTAGTTTAATCATGGTTGATTTCCCTGAGCCGTTCTCGCCAACAAGCGCAATATTTTGCTTTGCTTCTATTTTAAAAGACATATTTTTCAGTATCCACGGTCCATTTTCTTTATATCTAAACCAAACATTTTTAAATTCAATTCCGTCTGGCATTCCCTGTCTAGGCACGCTATCTCTATTTTCATCGGAAGGAACCTTAGGTTTGAGATTGAGAAACCAAACCAAATCACAGACATAAAGATAATTTTCGTAAAATTCCAAAGTAGAATAACTCAAACCATCAATACTCGTACGGAAAGTACTAATCGCCCTAATAGTCATTTCCATAGAACCAATAGTTATTTTAACTGTGATAGCTTGAATGGCCAAATAAATTCCTATTAACAAATCGAAAAGGCCTGGGATAATGTTGGTTACAAAACCGTCTTTGATTCTATGGTATTCAACCTCGGAATCTTTTACTATGAGCTCATGCTGAATACTCTTCAACTTTTTGATAAAAAATTGGGAAATATTTAAAATTTTAAATTCCAATAAGCTACGAATTTTGTAAAGATAACCGTAAAGCAATCCCGACATCCGAAGTTTGCCACTGAATTGTTCGCTCAATTGATATTCTTTTCTTATGTACTTGATATCAATGAAAAAACCTGGAATCGAGCATAGTATAATAATTAGACACAAAATTGGTTTTACTGAAATGATTAATAAAATGCTTGATGCCAAACTGAAGATCGAATTGATAAAGGTAGAAAGCGGTGCAACAATGCCCCATGTTCTTCTGCCGCTTTCTTTTTCTATTTTGGCAAATTTATCTCGGAACTTAGAATCTTCTAGCAAATTCATATCTAAGGAATTAAGCTTTTCTGCCATTACGATTTCCATATGATTAGAAAATTCCCGAGAAGTTCGGCTATTAATTAGACCAGAAATTCTATTAAGAAAAAGCGTAACTAATTCTATAAATGCCTTTAACAGAAAAAGGGTGATAATAATGCCAAGAGATGCTTGCCAAAATTGGTTGCCAATATTAGAAACGATTTTATCAAGAATTAGTTTTTCTAAGTACAAAGACGGGTAGATAAGCAAACCTAACAAAGTCTCGATCGCAAAAATAGTAATTAATAATTTTGGTTTGGCTTTCCAAAATAAATTAAAAACAGATTTTATAATAAAAATCAGTTTGTTTACGCCTTTGTGGCTTCTATTTTCGAGATTAATTTTTTCCACAACCCCTCCCTCACTACCAATCAATTTTCGCAATCATCGAGGTCTCTGCTATAATTTTACTTAATTTAATACTACCTAACTAAATACTATCCTTATTAGTGCCATTCGTTTATTTATTCGTGAAATTCGTGTCGCCAATTTCCAAATTGGCGACTGCATTAATATCATACCAAGGAGTTGGCTTTTTTCCAAGAGCAATGCGATAAGCAGCCGCGATTCCAATCATGGCAGCGTTGTCGGTGGATAGATTTTTTGCAGGAGCAAAAAATCTAAGCCGTAAGTCGTAAGCCATAAGCCGTAAGTCATTGCATAACTTTTGATTTGCAGAAACACCGCCGCAGAGTAAAATTGATTTGACTTGATATTTCGAAGCTGCGCGGAGTGTTTTTGTAACCAAGGTTTCGACTACAGCTTCTTGAAACTCTTTGCAGATTATAGCTTTGATCTCTTTTGAAATCGGTTTCTTCAGTTTCTGAATTGTATACAAAACACTCGTCTTAATCCCCGAAAAACTAAAATTAAAATCTTTAGAATTTATCATCGGACGAGGAAAGCTAAAAGTCCTAAGCTCTAATCGCTCGCTTTGCTCGTTAGTCGTAAGCTTTAAGTTTTTCTCACGGCTTATGACTTTATGGCTTACGGCTTTCTCGGCTAATGCCGAGATGGCTGGTCCCCCCGGATAGCCGAGGTTAAGCATTTTCGCCACTTTATCAAACGATTCGCCCACCGCATCATCCAAAGTTTCCCCAATTACTTCATATTTGAAATGATCTTTCATTATAACTAAACTCGTGTGTCCACCGCTAACTATCAGTGCGAGAATAGGAAACTCTGGCAAATTTTCAATTTTCATTTTACAATTTTCATTTTGAGATTTGAAATTTGAATTTTGAATTTCATTTGACATTTGTAATTTGAATTTTGAATTTCCTGCAAAGCAGGAGTATATATGTCCTTCGAGATGATTTATCGCATAAATAGGTTTTTTAAGTGCATATGCCATTGTCTTGGCGGTATTTACTCCAACCAAAAGCGATCCAATCAACCCTGGCCCATTTGTTGCAGCTATGTAGTCAATCTGGTTACGAATAGTTTCGATTGGTTGCGCATGGTTACGAATGGTTGCCTTATTATGTAACTTTTCGTAACTATTATTAACTTTTAGTAACCCTTCGTAACTTTCTTTAATAACTGGAATGATGTTGCGTATATGTTCTCTCGATGCCAACTCTGGATAAACTCCGCCATATTTAGCATGAAGCTCTACTTGCGACGAAATTATGTTTGATTCAATATCTAAACTGGTTACACGTTTCGCGTTACACGTTACACGAACAACCGCCGCCGCGGTCTCGTCGCAACTGGTCTCTATCGCTAATATCCTGATTTTTCTATCCTTCTTTATTGACATAATTCCTCGTAAATGTTATTTTCGATTCAGATTAATACACTTTATTATAAGTCATTAATAGCACTTTTACAAGAAGGAGGTTATATATGGCCGAAATATGCGATCTTCTAACCAACGAGCGTTTAAAAGAGATTGGATCTATAGTTTTGTGGAGACAAGAAATTGATCCGAGTATAGAATCGTCGCTTAGAAATGCTTTAAGTAAGTTATTAAACAGAATAAAAGTTGGTAAAAAACCCGAGATGGAAAAACTCCATAAAAGATTGTTATCCATTTTATGTTGTATTGGTAGATTAAAAGTACAGTTGGGGCGAGATCAGAAAGTTAAAGTGATCTTCGATCTCAATAAATGTAAATCTATCCATTTGGGTTTAGTAGAAGTCCAGGTGACTGGAACAGATAATTTTTCTGTTTGCATTAATGAGATGGGATTTAAAATTTATGATATTAAGCCTGTCCGAATTCCTAATCAAGACAGAATGAGTTCTTATCAAGTAGTAGGATATATCCCATATCTAGATCAATCGACCACTCAGGGGGATTGTGAATACTTACGGCTTTTTCAAGGTACCCCGCCATTTAGTTATGAACCGTTTATGATAAATTCAAGATATTTTGAAATCCTAATTCCTCTTGAGGCAATTTGGAACATCATTCTATTGAACTAATTACTTTTCAAGAAGCGCTTCGATCATACTCAGCACAAGGAGGAAAGAAAATGGCGGAAAAATATCCAATCGAAACTCTTAAAATTATTGGGTATTGGGATTCGCTAGCTGGAACTATAATCCCCAGATCTCTTTGTCCAATCTATTCCAAAGACGAAAAAGTATTAGATTTAGCCAGATTAGAAGATAACGGAAAATTTGTAAAAGGATCATTGGTAGAACTAAAATATATCAGAACAGAACCAGAAGATGAACCCACAATATTCTCACTTTTAGTTCCTCCGATTCCTTCCATTCCTGCTCAGCCAAATTATATTCTCTGGATA
>Ga0265296_1003149_pt1 | contig 15720 bp, 16 predicted proteins | sample MunlanPumphouse1_FD_189073 | JGI IMG/M metagenome (GOLD analysis project Ga0265296, IMG submission 189073) | Groundwater microbial communities from a municipal landfill in Southern Ontario, Canada - Pumphouse #1 | ecosystem: Environmental > Aquatic > Deep subsurface > Groundwater | place... | reverse complement strand
CCGCATCGCGATGCAGGCATGCTACGACTCCGGACTCAAATGCTCGGGTCGAGGGGAGACGGTGGGCAATGTGCAGAAGGAGCAGGCCTACGAGGGCCGCGGCCGTATCGCGCAGGCCCGCTACGTCGCGGAGTTTACGCTCGTGGGGAAGACGCAGGACAAGGTGAAGCTCGGACTTCCTGGAGGCTTTAACGTTGGCGGCGGCTACGGCGTCAACCTCGGCGGCTCGGTAGTAGGCGGCGGCGTGTACACCGACCTCTCCGGCCTGGGAGTCAAGATGGACGGGATGGAGCTGGCCGGCCAGATTTCGGACACCAGCGACGGTTCGCTCGTATATTCGGCGACGAAGAGCAAACTCGCGTTGCGCGGCAGCTTCATCATCGGCGAGGCCGGCGGCTCCAATGCAAAGAAGCTGCTCAAGACGTTCCGGGATATCTTCGAGGACTTCAAACAGAGAGTAGGCAACTAGCCCCAGATGGCGATATCTAGATCGCGGCAATCTGTCAGTCGTGGGCTTGGACCCCAGCGGGCCCTGATTGTCGGCGTGCGCGGGACGAGGATGTCCCGCAAGTGCATGGATCGCTCGCTGCAGGAGCTTTCGCGCCTCATCGACACGGCCGGCGGCGTGGTCATAGGCCAAAGCTCGCAGGAGGTGCGTCGCATCGACCCGGCCACGTACATCGGCAGCGGGAAGGTGGACGAGCTCTTGCGCCAGAGAACGGAGCTCGGCGCGGATCTGGTTGCGCTCGACTGCGAGCTCTCGCCGGTGCAGAACCGCAATCTCGAGGAGAAGCTCGGCGTGCTGGTGCTGGACCGCACCGCCGTGATCCTCGACATATTCGCGCGCCGCGCGCGCTCGAGCGAGGGCAAGCTCCAGGTGGAACTCGCGCAGCTCGAGTATCTGGCGCCCAGGCTCGTGGGCCGGGGCAAGATGCTCTCGCAGCAGACGGGCCGGATCGGCACGAGAGGCCCAGGCGAGACCGCGCTCGAGTACGACCGGCGCCGCATGCGCGACCGTATCACAAGGCTCCGCCGAGGGCTTGAGCGCGTGCGCGAGCACAGGGGGCTGCATCGCCGCAAGCGCGCGTCTATTCCCATACCGCTCGTGTCGCTCGTGGGCTACACCAACTCCGGCAAGTCCACGCTTATGAACGCGCTCACGGGCGCGGACGTTTTTGTCGAGGACAAGCTCTTCGCTACGCTCGATCCTACGGTGCGGCGACTTCGCCTCCCGTCGGGCCGCGAGGTGCTGCTCGCGGACACCGTGGGATTCATAAGCAGGCTGCCGCATGAGCTCATCGAGTCGTTCAAGTCCACGTTCGAGGAGGTGGAGGCTGCCAGCGTGCTCCTGCACGTGATCGACGGCGGGGATGAGGAGGCGGCGCAGCATGTGGAGGTGGTGGAGAAGGTGCTCTCGGAACTGGGGCTCGGCACGAAACAGAGGATCGATATCGTGAACAAGTGCGATCTCCCGGACGTATTTTATGAAGGCGGTCGCCAGGCCATCCGGGTATCCGCGATCAGGGGGCAAGGTCTGGCGGAGATCGCGCGCCGACTGGACGGCCTTCTGACCGCGGAATTTCGCAGCGTGACGCTCAGGCTCCCGATCGCGCGCGGCGACGTGCTCTCCGATCTCTACAAGGTCGGTCGCGTGAACTCGGTAGAGTACGATGGCGAGGGCATGACTGTGGAGTGCGAGCTCCACGCAAAGCAGTACGGAAAGTACCGGCGATTCATCGCGACCGCGGACAAATAGCTGTTTTGTCTGGTACTTTCTGTGGCGATCGTGTAATTGACAGATTCTGGAGGGGAGAAGATGCGGCGCTGGGTCTATTTTACCGTCTTCGCAATTTTTCCGTGGTGCATAGCAGCACATGCACAACATGCACAGGTGGCCCCTGTAGAGAGCAGGGGCGCGGTGGCGTTCTTCGCATCTGAGAGGATTATGGGCGATTGGATCGAATCTTATTTCAGATCCGTCCCCAGGGGCGGTGCAGCGTACAATGAATGCGAGGCCGCGCTGGGCCTAGCCCTCACGGCCAGGGGTTACAGGGGCGCCGGCGCCTCATTTACCGGGGAGCAGCGCGCCGCTGCCAAGCGTCTGAATACGGTCTTCAAGCGCTACAACGACGTCAGTACGATTCCAAACGATACCGCGGCTCGCGCTGCGGCTGTAGTCGACAGCTCCGCATCGGTCGTCCTCGCCTGCAGGGCTGTCGTCGACAAGCCGGGCTGGAGGATGAGGCATGCCGCGGATTCATGCGCGTCCGCGCGTTGCAAGGCGGTCGATACCGCCACGCGCCGCCGCATAGCCACCGCATCAGGCACGAGATGCGGGCAGTCTGGCGCCGGAAATGCCGGAGGGCTTGCGGCAATGCGAGAGGTGTGCAGCGACATGGCAGCACAGCTTTGCGACAGACTGGCCGCGCGCTGAAGGGGTCTTCAGATATGAGAATGACTGCAGCAAATATCCTGACGCTTTCGAGGCTTCTCCTGGTGCCCGTGTTCCTGGCATTGTTCTTTGCCGGGGAGCGTGGCTGGTCGCTGGCCGTGTTCTGTATCGCCGGCGCCACCGATCTCGTAGACGGTACGGTTGCGCGCATGCTCAAGCAGCACTCGCAGGGCGGCGCCTTGCTCGATCCGATCGCCGACAAGCTGCTCGTGCAGAGCTGTTTCATATCGCTGGCGTTAATGGGCGTGCTCCCGTGGTGGTTTGCGGCGTTGGCCCTCGCGCGAGACGTCATGATCGTCTGCGGGATTTTCTATCTCGAGAGGATCAAGGTGGCCCTCCCGTACAGGCCGACCATGGTCTCAAAGTTCGCCACGCTCCTCCAGATATGCGTCGCCGTGCTGGGCCTCGTTTCGATCTGGAGGCCGGATTATGCCGTCGCCGGCGTCGCGGTTGGAAGGGTCCTCATCTTAACGATGTATGTCACCGCATTGCTCATAGCGGCGAGCGGTGCCCGGTACGTTCAGATGGGTCTAGGAATTTTGAGGGAGCACCGCGCACATCATGGCTAAAGAGAAAATAACGCTGGTTGTAAGCGATTTTCATCTTGGGGCAGGGCCCGAGCTGCCGGACGGCAAGACGAATTTTCTCGAAGATTTTTTCCACGACGCAAAGTTCGTAGAGTTCCTGGATTATTACTCGAGCGGAGACTACGCCAGGCGCGAGGTCGAGCTCGTCATCAACGGCGACTTCTTCAATCACCTGCAGGTCTTTCCAGATGAGGAGAGGCCCGAGCTCATCACAGAGGCGGTGACCATCCGGCGCACCGAGGCGATCATGGCGGGCCATCCCGCCATCTTCGACGCGCTCTCGAGGTTTGCGGCGGCGCCGCGCCACTCCATAGTATTCATGATCGGCAACCACGATGTCGGTCTCTTCTGGCCGTCGGCGCGCGATCTTCTCGTGCAGATGCTGGGGCCCACCGTGCGCGTCCATGCAGAGGCGGCGTACATATCGGAGGGCGTCTGGATCGAGCACGGCAACCAGCACGTCGCTGAAAACCGGATGAACTTTTCACAGCCGATTCTCGACGGAAGCAGGGGCGAGCCCATCATCAACCTCCCCTGGGGCGACATCTTTGTGATCCGTTTTCTCAATCGCGTGAAGCGCGGCAGGCCTTACATCGATAAGGTCTTTCCGTTCAGACTATATCTTCGGTGGGCGCTTATTCACGATACGTGTTTTGCCCTGAAGACTTCGTTCGTCGGGTTTTTCTATTTCCTCCAGCTGGTCCTTGGAATCGGGGACGGCGGCAGGCTGGGCAGGCGCGAGTTCTTTAAGATCGCCAAGGAATTCTCCTTTCCCGTTCATATGGAGAGGGCTGCGAAGCGCATATTCGCGCTACATCCGGATGTGCACGTTGTGGTCTTCGGCCACGGGCACCGCGCTGCTGCGAGGGCATTCGCGGGCGGCAAGGAGTATTTCAACACTGGCATCTGGAACGAGATGATAAGCCTGGACATCGGCACCATGGGCCGCTCCCTGCGCCTCACGTTTGCCGAGATCGCGCGCGGCAAGGACAACATCCCGCACGGCCGCCTCAGGGAATGGAAGGGCGCGTATCGAGAGGTAGAAGAGATGGGACTCATCTGACCCTGTGATGGGATCCGCTATGGTCGATTTCAAATCAGTCATGGAATGGCAGGACCTTGGCCGCATGCCTTACCGCGAGGCGTGGGAGCTGCAGGAGCGGCTGCGCGAACAGCGCATAGAGGGCAGGATCGCGGACCGCATGCTCGTAGTTGAGCACCCGCCCGTGATCACCATGGGCCGCAAGGAGTGCAGCGCGGATGTGGTCTCGCCCGAATCCGCGCTGGCAGGAGAGGGGATCGAACTCGTCAAATCGAACCGCGGCGGACGAGCTACATATCACGGTCCGGGCCAGCTCGTCTGCTATTTCATCTGCGAGCTGGCTTCTTTCGGGCTCGGCATCAAGGATTTCGTGCGCGCGATCGAGGAGCTCTCCATCCGCACGCTCTCCGACTACGGAATCAACGCAGCGCGCGACCCGGATCACCCCGGCCTCTGGGTCGGCCGCGACAAGATAGTTGCGATAGGCCTGAACGTTGCGCGCGACGTGACGCAGCACGGTCTGGCGATCAACGTGAGCTGCGACCTCGCGGCATTTCGCCACATAATCGCATGCGGAATCCAGGGCAGGGGGATCACCTCGGTGGAGCGCATAAAAGGGGAAGCGCCCTCCGTGAGGGAGGTCGCAATTCGACTGATCCATCATTCCGGAGAGGTCTTCTCCAGGGAGATGAGAGAGGCAAAGGCAATCTAGCCGGATGTGAAGGTAAGCCGCTCGCCCTGCGCTGTCTGAGCATCGTCTTCCATGCATTCGATGAACTCGGCCTGGGACTCGTCATCCGGGAGCTTCTTGAGGTACATCTCGTATTCCGCGGGTGTGAGCTTGCCCGAGCGGAGGTTCCGCTCGAGGAGCCGCGAGTCCATTGAGAGCCCTTCTGCTGTCTTGTGTTCCTTCGTCGTCATAGCCTCACGTCCTCTTCGCTAACCCCTCCTTTGTAAGGAGGGGCAGGGGAGGTAGATCTTGATCTACCCCACCCATCCTCCCCTTACAAAGGGGAGGGGTTATGTTGTTCACTTCTTTGCCGGTGCCTTTTCGATGTGCATTATTATTTTGCCGTCTTTGAAGATCCGCACGTCGCCGGAGGATTGCGATATAACAAAGGCTACAGCGCGGGTCAAGCTTGTGATGCCGGCCGCAGCGATATGTCTGCTGCCCAGGCCGCGGGGGAGCTGAGACTCGTCGATTGCAGCACCGAGATAGCGGCCCGCGGCCAGTACGGTGCCGTCGTCGGCGATGACGAATGCGCCGTCCATGGCCGCAAACTCGCGGATAGTCTCCTTTAGCGCGGAGCTCAGGACGTTGCGCTCATCGTCGTCATAGCCCTTGAACGGGTTCATGATCATCTGCTTTGAGAGCTGCATCACGTGTTCGTGGTCCCCCACGACGAAGATCGTGCCGAGCGCCTTGCCCTCTCGGCCCGTATCCGCCAGCTCCACCGCCAGGTTGAGCACGGACTGGAAGAGTTCCGGCTGCACCGACTCGGATATCTTCGCAAGGCCTTTGCTGGCCACTATCTCCGACTCCTTCGAGGTGTCCACGCTCTGGATAAGGTCCAGCGGACCGGATTCGGTGGGGCCCACTGCGAATATGATCCGCGAGCCGGGCTTTACGATCTCCTGCGAGAGAGAGATCATGGTGCCGATCTTTATGAGCGAGATGCGCGTGAGCGGGATTCGCGGGAGCTGTATGATCGCCGTTGCGCTTGCCGCGAGGGAGCCCTTGTGGTCCTCGCTGCCGTCCATGCGCCTGCGCTTCGTGATCAGAACGAGTTTGATGCCCTTTGGGATGCGCTCCTCGCAGATGAGGTCGTCCAGCGGGTCTGCGTGGATCACCACGGCATCGGCCTCGGTCTTGGAGGCGATTGCGAATGCGGCTTTGAGGAAGAGTGCGTTCTCGCTGTTCATCTCATCTCAAAATACAGAAAGGGGCTCGATACTTCAAGAAGAAAGGATCGCCGCGGGCCATGAAATCATTGCTACTCGCAGCGATTGACCTCCCAGCGGGCGTGCTGTAAATTGCAAAACCTATGCGCAAGATATCATCGTTGGCCTTATTATTACTGACCCTTATCGTCGCCTCCGCATCGCGCGCCGCCAGCAATCCCTCGTCGCCGTTCCAACTGCTCTGGGACGATGAGCCCAGGAAGATCGCCGCGGGCAGCGCGTTCCATCTGACGGTGAGCATCCGCGCGCCGGACGGATATTATCTCTATGCGGACGAGACCGAGGTGGACTTCGCCAGCCTCGAGGGGCTCTTTGTCACCGACATCCGGTATCCCAAGCCGACCCCGTATACGGATCCCTACATGGGCAAGACCGTCAAGGTCTACAAGGGCGAGGTAACGATCTCTATCGACGGCAGGGTGCCGGATGGACTCGAGCCCGGCGAGAAGGAGCTTACGGCGCTCGTGCGCTACAGGGGCTGCTCGCCCACGCTTTGCTTCAGGCCCGAGGAGCAGGAGATCTCATTCAGGCTCAAGGTCGAACCACTGGCCGCGGCGGAGCGCGTGCAGCCCAAGCGGCCGCAGATAGCCGCTGAGGAGGCCAGGCCCATGCCCATGAGCCTGCCCGAGCGGCTTGGGCTCAAGGGCTTGCTGCAGGTGCAGGACTTCTCCGTGCTTCTGGAGCGCGGCACGATCTTCACCATATTCATAGTCCTGCTGGCCGGCATCCTCACTTCCCTGACGCCGTGCGTATGGCCGGTCATCCCGGTGGTGCTGCTGTATGTGGGAGTGCACCCGCACAAGCGCTTCTGGGAGAACCTCTTGCTCTCCGCGGTGATGGTGGCCGGGATCGTCGTGACTTATGCGGCGCTCGGCGTCGGCGCCGTCGCGTTCGGCAGGAACCTGGGTTTCCTCTTTCAGCAAAGCTGGTTCCTGGCGCTGGTCGTGCTCTTCTTCGTCGCCATGAGCCTCTCTATGTTCGGCGTCTTCGACATCCGCATGCCCAGACGCCTCCACGCGCGCCTGCACAGGATGGGCGGGGAGGGTTACGGCGGCGCGTTCCTGGCGGGCATGGGGCTGGGGCTCGTGGCGTCGCCGTGCGCGGGTCCGGTGCTTGCGGCGATTCTCGGATATGTGGCCCTGCAGGGGAGCTACGCGATGGGGTTCGGGCTGCTCATCGTCTACGGGATCGGAATGGGTATCCTCATGATGCTGCTCGGCGCATGTTATGGCGAACTGGCGGGCAAGCTCAGGGGCGGCTCATGGATGCTCTGGATTCGTCGCGCGCTCGGGATCGTGCTGCTCTTCCCGGCCGCGTACTATATGGGCGTGCTCTTCAACTGGAGCCCGTTGCACAGGGGTGCTGCGGAGGCGCCGCGAATCGAGTGGCTTGCGAGCGAGAAGGACGCTATGCACGCGGCCATGCAGACAGGCAAGTCTGTCATGGTGGAGTTCACCGCTGCATGGTGCCCGCCGTGCGGCGCGCTTGAGCGCAATTTCTACTCGCGGGGCGACATCGTGGAGTTGAGCTACGGCCTCATCCCGCTGCGCGTGGACGCGACGACTGAGACAAAGGATACGCGTCGGCTCATCGGCAGATATCGCGTTGTGGGATGGCCGACTGTGATCTTCGTGGGGCCGGACGGCAGCAACTACGAGGACCTGCGGGTATCCGACTACGATCCGCCCTCGATAGAGCGGGGCATGCGCGAGGCAATATCGCGCGCCAAGGACGCCTCGGGCAAGGCGGTCTCAGGCGCCGCATCGGAGAGCCCATGAGACGAACCCTCTCCAGCTACGAGCACAGGATCGCGGCCTCACTCGCCGCAATCCTCATACCTTTGCCCGACGATTCCCCGGAGATGGGGCCGCTCCTCGATCAGATCGACGACCACCTCAGGCATTTCTCAAAGGACACCCGCCTCTCGTGGAGGCTCTGCCTCTGGATGCTCGAGCTCTTCGCGATCTTCTATTACGCCTCGTTCACGCGCATGTCGCGCATGAAGCCCGACCTGAGAAAGCGCTACATCGAGGCATGGCACAACACGTGGTGGTCCGTGAAGAGGACGGTCAAGCGCTTCCTCGAAGCGGTGATCTTCATGAACTACTACTCGCTGCCCGATGTGGAGCGGCGCATAGGATACACGCCCAGATTCTCGCCGGCCGTCGGCTCCCGCGACTTCCCGTCGGCCAATCTCGTGAAGGATTTTCCCGATCGCGACATAGAGTGCGAGGCGGACGTATGCATTGTGGGCTCGGGCGCGGGCGGGGCGTTTGCGGCCATGGAGCTCGCGGCCGCGGGGAGAAAAGTCGTGATCGTGGAGGAAGGCGGATTCTTCGATGTGACCGACTTCGGCCGCGACGCGATGACCATGACCAAGAAGCTCTACCGCGCGGGCGGGCTCACGAACACATTCGGCTGGCCGCCGATACTCGTCCCCATGGGACGATGCGTCGGCGGAACGACCGTCATAAACTCCGGCACCTGCTTCCGCGCGCCTCCAAAGGTCTTCGAGTGGTGGGCGAACCGCTATGGCCTCCACGGCTGGTCTGCCGATCGCATGGAACCCTACTATGCGCGCGCCGAGGAGGTGCTCGAGGTCGAGGAGGCGAAGGAGAACGTGCAGGGGAGGTCCGCGGCATTCTTCGCCCGCGGTGCATCGAAGCTGGGTATAGAGGTGAAGCCCCTCCTGCGCAATGCGCCTGGCTGTTGCGGGAGCGGGGTCTGCTGTTTCGGTTGTCCCACGAACGCCAAGAAATCGCTCCAGATAAACGCGATACCGCTGGCGCTTCAATCCGGCGCCACGCTCTATACGCGTTGCCGCGCGGAGATGATCGTGCATTCCGGCCGCCACGCCTCGGAGGTCCGCGCGCGGTTCATCGATCCCGTCGAACGGTTGCGAGGCCCGCAGCTCAAGGTCAAGGCAAAGGTGATCTTGGTCGCATGCGGCGCCCTGCACACGCCTGTGCTGCTCGATCGCTCTGCCATTCCGAACCCGAGCCGCCAGCGCGGCAAGAACCTCACGCTGCACCCCGCGTCCAAGGTCGTGGCGCTCTTTGAGGAGGATGTGCGCGGGTGGCAGGGAATACCGCAGGGCTGCTATTCGGATGCGCTGGTGGAGGAGGGGATAAAGCTCGAAGGGATTTTCCTCCCGCCTGCGTTCACGGCATCCACGCTCCTGCTCATGGCCGACGAACACCGCGAGGTCATGGCGAACTACAATCGCCTCGCCGCGTTCGGACTCATGGTCTCGGACACGACGAGGGGCAGGGTGTTGCGCGGGATCAACGGCCACTCGGTCTCTCTCTACACGATCAACCGCGAGGACCTGCCCAAGTTTCAACGCGGCATCACGCATCTCGCGGAGGCGTTCTTTGCGGCGGGCGCCGTGAAGATCTTCCCCGGCATCCACACGCTGCCGGTCGTGACGAGGGAGCAGGGCGCCGCGGCGATCGCAAAGCTTAGGCTGCGCAACAAGGATCTGGAGCTGCAGGCATTTCATCCGCTCGGCACATGCCGCATGGGCGCGGACCCGCGCGAGGCAGTGATTGATCCCATGGGCCGCGTCTACGGCATCGATAATCTCTTCGTCGCGGACGGCTCGATCTTCCCCACAGCACTCGGCGTGAATCCGCAGATGACGATCATGGCGTCCGCGCTCAAGATCGCGGACGGCATAAACCGCGAACTCCTTTAACCTTCATTTTTATGCAGATCATCTCTTGACACCGGCGGCACCGGCGGGTAATCGGTAACATCGTCATATCGTCATATGACGATATGAAATAAAATGGATTGCGAGGGTGACGTGCAGAACCTCCTGCGCATATTCAAGGCGGCAGCAGACCCGACGCGGCTTCGCATCCTCCGGATGTTGGCGGTAAAGCCGCTCTGCGTCTGCGAGGTGATGTCCGTGCTCGGCATGGCGCAGTCGACCACGTCGAAGCATCTGAGGATCCTTTACGACGCGGGGCTCATCGAGGAGATACCCGGAGGCGTGTGGACGGTCTATCGCTTCGTGAGACCGCAAACCCGGTCGGTTGCGGCTCATCTTCTCGATCTCATCAAGAAGGCGGAGCCGACTGAGCAATCAAAACGGGACGAGGAACAGGCGAGAGGGGCGGACCGCGAACGGATCTGCCGGTTGCGCGCGGAGAAAACACTCAAACGACAGCGGCGGGGGTGAGCGATGGCCGAAATCGGCGGAAAGAAGCGCCTCAACGTATTCGAACGATACCTCACGCTATGGGTTGCGGCATGTATGATGGTTGGAGTTGGCATAGGTCGCTTGCTCCCCCAGGCCACGGACGCGCTGCGCCGCCTGGAGTTCGGGGAGCAGAGCCACATCAACGTCGTCATTGCGGTCCTCATCTGGCTCATGATCTACCCCATGATGCTCAAGGTCGACTTCGGGTCGATCCTGAATGTCAGGCGTCAGCCGCGGGGGCTCGCCATCACGCTCTTCGTCAACTGGCTCGTCAAGCCCTTCAGCATGGCCTTCTTCGGATGGTTCTTCTTCCGACATGTCTTCACGCCGTGGATCGGACCTGAGATGGCCGACCAGTACATCGCCGGCGTCATCATCCTTGCAGCCGCACCCTGCACCGCCATGGTATTTATCTGGAGCTATCTCACCGACGGCGATCCGGCCTACACACTGGTGCAGGTGACGGTCAATGATCTCCTCATGCTTGTTCTTTTCGCGCCGATCGTGAAGTTCCTGGTCACCGGTGCTTCGACGCTCGAGGTCCCGTTTGTCGTGCTTGTCTGGGCTGTGGTCTTGTTTATCGTGATTCCGCTGACGGCTGGAACCATCACACGTGCAACCCTGCTCAAGGCGAAGGGCGCAATCTGGTTCGAGGAGAAGTTCCTCCCGGTCCTCCATCCCGTTTCGATCCTTTCCTTGCTTGTTACGCTCGTCATCATCTTCGCCTTCCAGTCGGACAACATCACGCAGCGCTTCTTCCACGTCATCCTGATCGCGATCCCGATTCTCATTCAGGTCTACTTCAACTCGACCCTTGTCTATACGCTCATGCACAAGTTCCGCGTCCGTTTTGCCGTTGCAGCACCCGGCGCGCTCATCGGTGCGTCAAACTTCTTCGAGCTAGCGGTGGCCACGGCCATCGCGCTCTACGGCCCGGGCTCTGGTGCTGCGCTGGCTACGGTGGTCGGCGTGCTGGTGGAGGTGCCGGTGATGCTGTCAGTCGTTGGGATCTGCAACCGGACGAGGGGCTGGTTCGCCAACGCAACACGCTAGAAAGGGAGGGGCTCATGTTTCGAACAATCCTGATCGCGACCGATCTCTCCGCGGCTTCGGAGGAGCTGTGCAAGTGCGTGGGGTCCCTCAAGCGCGTCAGACCGCGTGAGGTCTGGCTCGCCCACGTCTGCAACATCCGCAATGTCGGGGGGTTAGCGGCTGACCTCAAGGAGGAACATGCCCTAGAACTCGAACGTCAGGTCGGAATCCTCAAGCGCCATGGGCTGGGCGCCAAAGGCGTGATCCGTCAGGGGATTCCCTTTGTCGAGATCAACCGCGAGGCGGCGCGGAAGAAGGCGCGCCTCATCGTGGTCGGAAGCCATGGAGAGGGGCTTCTCAAGGAGATGCTGATCGGCTCGACCGCCTTCGAAATCATTCGACAGGGGACGCACCCGGTTCTCGTCTTCCGTCACGAAGTCATCGAGCGCGAAGGGGATCGGCGCTGCCGCATGCGCTGTCACGATCCCTTCAAGCACATCCTATTCGCGACGGACTTTTCGAAAAACGCGGCGCACGCACAACGCTTCGTCGATCACATTTGCCACGAGGCGAGGTCACGCGTGACACTCGTTCACGTTCAGGAAAAATCACGGATCGAGCCGCACCTCAAGGGGCGGCTGGCGGAATTCAATCGCATCGATACTGCGCGCCTCGAGGCGATCGCGAAGGGCCTTCGGAAACGGGGGGCGCGAAAAGTCGACATCGCCATAGCATACGGCCATGCGGTCAAGGAACTTCTCAAGCTGGAGCGAAAGGTGAAACCGTCGCTGATCGTGCTCGGCTCACAGGGGCGCAGCTGGACGGAGGAGCTTTTCCTGGGGAGTGTCGCGCATAACATTGTGCGAAACGCCAAGGCGCCGGTCCTCGTCGTGCCGTGGCGCCCTGCGTTTGCATAGTCTTAACGAAGTGACGTTGCTGGGATCCCGGCGCAGGGATACCCGCTGTTCATCGGAGAGGATGCTCATGAAAATTGAAATCTATGATCCTGCAATGTGTTGCTCGACGGGGCTCTGCGGACCGGCGATTGATCCGGTGCTCGTCAGGATGAACGACGCAGTGCTGGCGTTGAAAAAACAGGGTGTGGAGATTGAAAGATTCAACCTTGCCCAGCAGACACATGCGTTCATGACGAACAAAACGGTTGCCGACCTGCTCCATAAGAACGGGAAAAAAATACTGCCGGTCATCATCGTGAACGGTGAAGTCTTCAGAACAGGTCACTATCCGTCTTATGAAGACTTGTGCAACGCGCTTGGAATCGAACCCTTGAAGCAACAACCAATGCCGCGCTCTTCATGTTGTAGTTGAACTGAATCGGAGAATGACATGACAAAATATCTGTTCTTTTCCGGCAAAGGCGGCGTTGGCAAGACCACGATGGCGTCTGCAACCGCCATTCATCATGCAGAGGCCGGCAAGCGGACGCTGATTGTGACGACCGACCCTGCCTCCAACCTGGCTGATGTATTCGAACAGGAGATAGGGCACGAGATAACGCCCATTCACGGAATAAAGGGCCTCTTTGCCATGGAGATCGACCCCGATGAGGCAACCAGGGAATACAAAGAGCGGATCATCGGTCCTTTCAGGGAAGTCATGCCGGAGGATGTCATCGCGTCTCTCGAGGAAAACCTAAGCGGACCGTGCACAACAGAGATGGCCTCGTTTGATCGATTTATCGACTTCATGGAGGACGATGCCTATGATGTCATCGTCTTTGATACCGCCCCCACGGGTCACACCATAAGGCTCCTTGAGCTTCCCGTTGACTGGTCCAAACATATAGAGGAATCCGCAAAAGGGAGCGGGCAGACCTGCCTCGGCCCGGTTCAGTCTATTCAAGAATCAAAGGCCAAATACGACAGGGCGACCGCTCTGCTCACCGCGCCCGACAAGACGAGCTTTGTCTTTGTCATGAGGCCGGAGGAGCTGTCGCTGTACGAAACCCTCAGGGCATCCCTGGAACTCGAGACCATCGGTGTAAAATCGGGAGAACTGATCATCAACGGCATTCTGCCGGAAGAGGTCTGCGATATAGCCTTCTTCAGAAAGAAATACGAGGCGCAGCAGCAGGTCATCAAAGAGGCGGAATCAGCAATACCGAAATCAAAGCGTTTCATGCTTTTGCGGGACAATGAAATCAAGGGCAGAGAGGCGTTGAGAGCTGTGGCAGAGGAGCTCTATAACGGCAAAATATCACCCCCCAGCGTCAGGGGCACAATGGTCAAGACTGATGTAGCCATTGATAAGCCCGACGTCGATCGTTTCTTTCTTCCCTCTGAGACAACGAAGGTGATGTTCTTTACGGGCAAGGGAGGCGTGGGTAAGACAACGGTGTCCTGTATTGCGGCCCTTCATATCGCGCAGAGGGGGTTTAAAACGCTCCTCGTCACGACGGACCCGGCGGCGCATATCGGGGAGGTGCTCGGCGTGAACGTCGGGAGCACACCGACGCCGATCACGTATAATCTGTATGCCGTCATGGTCGATCAGGAAGAGGCTTTCAAGGTATACAAAGAGAGGGTGTTGAATGAATCGAGAGGAAAATATTCCGAGGACATGCTGGCCGCAATGGAGGAGGAATTAAACTCGCCATGCACGCAAGAGATGGCCGCCTTTGATGCATTCATCCAGTTCATAGAGAGCAAGGACTATGCCGCCATCGTCTTTGATACTGCGCCGACTGGTCATACATTGAGATTGCTATCCCTGCCATTTGATTACGCAAGACAGATGGAGATGATGGTGTCGACGGAAGAGGTTGCACATGCAAAAAGAGCGACAGGAAACAGGTATCGTGAGATCATCGACATATTGAGGGACAAGAACAAATCGTGCTTTGCCCTTGTCCTTTACCCCGAGTCCACGCCGATACTTGAGTCCTACAGGGCTATGCTTGATCTGAAGGATGCCGGAATCGAGACGCAGGTGGTCGTCTCCAACATGATGCTGCCGGAAGATGTCTGCACGAACGATTTCTTTAAAAACAGGAGACGCATGCAGATGAAATATCTCGTGGAGATGAAGGACAAATTCAATCTGCCCATCCTGCAGCTGCCCCTCCTTCAGGATGAGGTGAAGGGGATCGGGCAATTAAAAGTGGCAGCCGGCAATTTTTAACGAGGAGTGCATGAAAAATTCTAGGGGACTCGATGAAGAAAAGGCGATTGATATAGTTGTCGGCGGAATGCTCAAATAAATTCTGCAAAGGAGGATCATCATATGAAAATAGCAATTCTTATGTGCGCCTGCAGCGGTGTGTGCCCGAGCATGGAAAAGATCAATTTCTTCGATCTCATGGAAAGATTGAGGCTTGAGGTGCCGCACGATTTCATGGTTTTGCACCCGCGCCTGTGCGAGGAAAACGGCGAGGCCCTTATGCGGGACCTGCTCAAACCGGACACGATCTACGTCACCCCCGCCTGCAACGAAAAACACCAGATGAAACTCCTTGCGGCGGGCTTTTCGAAAGCAGGCGTGCCTATGGATGAGAAACACTGGATTCCGGTAACGCTTGCGCAGAAGGACACCGAGCAGGCGTTCGCAGACATAAAGGCGGCCGTCGAAAAAGCAAAAGGAATGGCATCATGAAGAAGACATACCTGGGCTTGCCGCGGGAAGATATCCCGTGGTGTCCGAAGATCGACGAGGACAAATGCACCGGCTGCGGACTCTGCGCTGAATTCTGTCCGAACGGTGTCTTCGAAATGGGTGCTGACGTGATGACCGTCAAAAATCCTATGAATTGCGTAGTTGGCTGCGACAAGTGCGCGGCCGAGTGCCCTGTCGGGGCGATCTCCTTTGCAACCAAAGGGGAGCTGCTTGCATGGGTTCGTGAAGCTCGTGAGAAGGCTGGAAAGGATAAGCCATGACCAAGTCGCATATGAAGAGCATCGTTCGGGAGGCGTACGGCAAGATCGCCACTGGGGAGCGCGGGGGCTGCGGCTGCTCGTGTGACTCCTGCGGGCCCGGGGCGAGCGAATTCGCCCGTTCCATCGGCTACACCGACGAGGAACTGAAGGCCATTCCCGCTGAGGCGAATCTTGGTCTCAGCTGCGGAAATCCGACGGCGCTGGCCGGACTCCAGGAGGGAGAGATCGTGCTCGATCTCGGTTCGGGAGCTGGGTTCGATTGTTTTCTTGCGGCTTCCAGGGTCGGTCCTCGTGGCAGGGTGATCGGCGTGGACATGACCCCTGAGATGATCGAAAAGGCGCGTGCCAATGCGCAAAGGGGCGGCATCGCCAACGTCGAGTTCAGGCTCGGTGAGATCGAAGATCTTCCGCTCGAGGATGAATCCGTCGACGTTGTGATCAGCAACTGTGTGATCAATCTTTCGGTCGACAAGCAGCGAGTCTTTCGGGAGATACATCGGGTTTTGAAGAAGGGCGGAAGGGTGGCGGTCTCCGATATCGCGCTG
>Ga0265296_1003148_pt1 | contig 15737 bp, 12 predicted proteins | sample MunlanPumphouse1_FD_189073 | JGI IMG/M metagenome (GOLD analysis project Ga0265296, IMG submission 189073) | Groundwater microbial communities from a municipal landfill in Southern Ontario, Canada - Pumphouse #1 | ecosystem: Environmental > Aquatic > Deep subsurface > Groundwater | place... | reverse complement strand
TGAGGGAGTACCTTTCTCAGGCCCAACCCTTCCAGAGCTATAATATTTAGCCCCTTCGTATTCTCTAACTTTTGTTGCACCTTGCTCTGGCCAACTAAGTGAGAATACCAGTAAAGCCACAGCAACGACATCAATAAATAAACAAAGCCATGTCGCGCTGGCATGTTTTTGCATGTCTGAGTTTTCATTATCGGTTCCTCCTTAATAATACCTTTTTGGGCCGAAAAGTAAACCCCTAACATGCAGACTCGCCTCCGCCCTGATAAAAATGTCTACTGGCCGTCCGATGGAGCCCTGTTGAGGCCTAACTCCGACCTTAACAACTACAGTTGAGCGGATGCATACTGAGGGAGTACCTTTCTCAGGCCCAACCCTTCCAGAGCTATAATATTTAGCCCCTTCGTATTCTCTAACTTTTGTTGCACCTTGCTCTGGCCAACTAAGTGAGAATACCAGTAATGACGATATGATATCACAACATGTAGTGGCTTGTCAAGATTTATGCGCTATATGTGGACAAATGGCGGTTTTGTCAATTAGTCGAAACTGTGGGTAGTGGGTCATTTTGGATAAAAATAAAAAAATGCGTGCTTCCGGCGGGAGCGTCAATTGGAAAGGATAAGGGTCAGATGAACTAAAAGTTTACTTCCAGCTATGCGGACAGGTAATAACAGTCCCATCATTGAGAGGCACTTTTTCATCTAATAAGCTTTTTTGTAAATGCTCTTCTTTCATTTTCATATAAAAATGGGCAACATGCTTTAATTCTTCGGCTGGTCTGCTATAAGGGATTATAACCCCAAATTGCTTTTCTGGTTTAATTTTCTTTGCGGTCTCAATTGCTGGGATTAAATCGCTATCTCCAGATATTAAAACCGCTATGTCGAAATCATCATTGATAGCATCCTCAAGAAGTTTTATCGCAATATTCACATCCGTTCTTTTTTCCTCATGAGTGCTGTAGACCTTATTGCATCGTGTACATTTTTTATCCATAGCTCTGAATTTACCGTAAACGATTTCAATTTTATTATGTTCAAGAACTTTTATATAGTCTTTATGACGAGCCATTTTATCGGGATTCCAATGTGTTAATGCTGTAAAGTAATATATTTTAGTATTCATCTTAGAAATATGACAATGGGGTGGGATAAAACAGCGGGCTAACTTAGCATAGTTGAGCCACTTATATTTATTGAACTTCGGGTTTATATCTCCGGCACCTGCTATGGCATGATAAACATTAAAGCCGTCTATAAAGTAAGCAACCTGTTTTATAGTGGTCTCCTAAAATAAAAAACCCAAATCCCGCAGGATTTGGGGCCTATAGGATATACCCATAGGGATGATGTAATATTTTTATCATTTCAGGTGTTATTTGTCAATAGTTAGGCTATTGATTATTTTAATAAACCTATAATCTCTTCAATACTCCAAATATGGTCTGTAATCCCTGCCTCCATTGTAGGTGTAACCCTCAATGTCTGATGCACACGGCAGAAATTATAGTGCATGAAGTGAAGGGCTACTGCATGAGCAAGATTCTCTATCTTCTTTGAGAAGGCATTTGTAAGCCTTGTAAAGCGTCTCATGGTCATACGCATTGTTAAATTCTGTCTCTCAACATAACTGGTAGATACATGGTCAAGGTCTGGCTTGCCTGTAATTCTGGCTTTCTTTTGCACCTGTGCAATGAGCAGGGCTATATCTTACCTCTCGTTCAACCTCATTGCCGTATAGCTTTATTAATTGACTGAAATCAACCTCAGAGCCAAAAGCATTATCAACGGCATCTAAATACATCTTGTGACCGTCTGTAGTAAGCTGTATTCGATTTTTCATGCGTCCTGCCAAGTCCTGCATGAACTCTGTAGCTGTCTGTAAATCACGGCTTCCTATGCGCCATGTCGGAACAACCTTTGAATCAGCACAAATAGACGTAAACGTCCAGACATCGCCATAACCGAATTGGCCCTGCTTATCTTCCGGCACGTTCTTATCTTTTGCATAGCAGAATGACCATATCTCATCACATTGCACACGCTTGCATGGAAGGTTTGTTAAAGTCTTATCCTGATATTCAGCGCAAGCCTCTCCTACATCTGCCAACAGCTTTAAGACTGTGCCTTTAGCTGCGCCTGTCATTCTGCATGTGGCACGGATTGAATTGCCCTCGACTAAGGCTGATATTATTTGTGCCTGTTTCTTTATGTCTAACTTGTTCATGATTATATTATACTTGACCGCTCAAGCATTGTCAAGAGAAAAGTGTAAGTGGCTTAAAATAAATTTTAGTGACTTTAGGGCTTATGTCTGAGAAGGTCTAAGTAGAGTGTGACAAGGGAAGCTAATTGCTTCCCTTGTCACCATCGGACTATAAAGTCTTATAGAGCCGTCTGCCATTAACGGTTATAAGGACTTTATATTTTGTCCCTCTACAATTTTTGGGCAATACTCCACCTCCTGAATATTGCCCTTGACTTTTTCATTTTTGGTATGAGATAATGCTTATACGGTTAAGCATTATGCATACCTTGGTGATAGCCAAGGGCAAGCATTACCTCATCAATGATGAGGAAAGATACGGACAGCCCCAAGCTGTCCGTTCTTATTTTATTAATTTCATCGCATCTTCTTTCAATGCTTTATATTTTACAGACCTCCCATCTTTCTGAACTTCTATCTTCCCCTGCTTTGCCATCTTATTTAAAGTAATCTGAATTAATACTTTAAAATTAGCAGATTTCGATTTAAAGCCCTTTTCAATCAGTGTGTCCGCAATTTCAAGAGAAGTAAAATATTTATCTGGTTGTAAATCAACAACCTGAATTATTGCCTTTGGCAAAGTTTGAACGCTTGCTCCTCTACGTCTGCCTAAAGGTGATACTGCCGAGTTTTCTGGTATTGTTTCCCCTAATAGTTCTCTGCCAAATTTTAATTTTTCCTGTAGCTCTATTTTCTTTTGCTCTGCTTCATTAATTTTTTCTTCTTGCTCTTTAATGGCTTGCTCAGTCCGATTTATCTGTTCTTCTAATTTAGCGATTTCACTAAGCCATGCCTTTATTTTTTGGCCTACATCTACAACGCCCTTTGTAACATTCTTCATTTTTACTTACACCCCCTTGTTAGTAACTGTAAATAAGATAACTAACTGACCTAGACTTTGTCAAGAAAATATTTTGTTGCTAGTGGTGTAAACTAATAACGAGAGGATTTAGACGGTTGCTTTTTGTCCCATCTTGTCTTAGCAGCTTTTACGGCAATAGCCTTGCGTCTCTTAGCGGATAACTTCTCTGCTCTGGCTCTACCGCCCTTCAAGCCTCCAAGACGGCCTAAAGCAACGGCTGCGGGGTTTTTCTCTGGTATGGGTTCTCCTGTAGCCTCTTGCACTATAGAGGCAGCCAATATGTTAAAATCTGTAGATTTCTTTTTTCTTACGGTCATGCATATAGCATAACCGCTCAAGCATCAAGAGTCAAGAGGGTGAAAATTCAAAATGACCCACTACCAAACTGTGTTCACATTTGACACTTAATGATAGTAAAATTCTATTTTTTTAATCCTTACACTTCACTTGCATTTACAACAGTCTTATAGTCAACCTTTATTTCTTCAAAGTGTTTCTTTGCACACCGGATTTTATCGGCCTCTATATTCCTCAGTCTTTCCAAGTCCTTGGTAGACTTGGTTTCTCTGACAAGATACAGGGTCTGGTCATAGTGCTTCACTATAGCCCAGTCCGGGTTGTAAGTTCCCAATGGGGTATCAATCTTGAAGTCTGAAGGCAGCTTAACAAACAATTTGATGTCTTCCCGGCTATCAAGGTCTTCGGCAAATTTTCTCTCTACCTCGGATTGATATTCAATGGCATCATAAATGGAATGTTTTACCTCAAGGAGGTTGGTCAAGTATCTAACGAGTTCTTCTTCCTCAAACCTTCTCATCTCGTAAATTTCACCGTCTATCTTTTCATATTTGATGCCGTCTATCATCAGGGCATGGAGTTCCCGGTTTATTATCTTGGCAACGCTATCCATAAATCTCTGAGGGTTGATAATGAATTCATCAAGTCTGCCGGATTTGATTAATATCTTGACCAATGTCCCCCGTGTTAGTTCTGTTTCTTTCTGTAGGTAAGCAAGTACATCAGGCAGTTTTGCTGAAACATCCACGCTGGTAATCTGACTCTTTACCTCTTTGGTCTCTACCCCGCTTTTCTTGATATCAACGCCCACTTTGATAGACTTTATCTTGACTGGCTCTATCTTCTCCATCCGGCTTATGGACTTTGCAGTCTTTTCAGTAAGCTCATCGGTATCAAACTCAACGGAGTAGGTGGTTTTCTTATTTATCTTGTCCCACAGCTTCCTGAATTCTTCATCAAGATATACTGCCTTGTTCAGCTTTATTGTCCTGCGATTATTTTTATTCACAATATGCCCGGAGAATTGATAGCTCTGAACCACGTCAATGATCGCATGGTTAATGTCGGCAAAATCAGGGCTGATTGCAAGTTCAAAGCCCTTCTCAGAAGGGTTAAATTTAGGCTGTATCTTCCCCTCGGTGTCTATGTATCCGTTCTTCTTAAGTTCATCCCATATCTGATTAGACTTATCCTTGCCGACCTTCACTTCTTCACCGGCAACAACATGGACAAGCTTTGAAAAGGCAATCTTATCTATCCTGCCGAACTTGACTCCAAAATCATCCTCTATCTCGGTCTGAAGTTTCCGGGCAAAGTCATCATAGCTTTCATTTGCAATAACGGTCAGCTTGTTGATATTGTCATCAAAGACCCTCTCACCGTCCTTATTGACCGGTAGCCTTAACCCCCTGCCTATCTCCTGTCTTTTCTTTATATCCGATTTGGTGACGTTCAGGGTGCATATTTGAAAGACATTTGGATTGTCCCATCCCTCACGTAAGGCAGAATGGCTGAATATAAACCTCAAGGGTTCTTCCGCTGAAAGAAGTCTTTCTTTCTCCTTCATAATCAGGTTATAAATATCTTCATCAGCAGCAGAATCTCCTTTTGTGTCCTTTACCTTTCCCTTGTTGTCTATGGCAAAATAACCATCATGAAGTTTTTCAATAGGATACGGAATAATGTCGCTGTAATATGGGTTGGCAGTCAATTCATTGTAGATTTCCTCAAACCACAGGGCAAACTTCCCTTGTATAGCGTTCCCCTGCTCATCATAAAACCGGTAGTTGGCAACCTTGTCTATGAAAAACAAAGACAACACCTTAATTCCCTTGTCCTTGACCTTCTTTTCCTTTTCCAAATGTTCCTGAATAGTCCTCTTAATCTGGACTTTCATAATTTCATCGGTTATGCCCCCATGAGACTGCCCTAATGAAACCCGTCTGCCACTATTGAAGGCAAGATATTCATTCCCCGGCTCGGTGTTTATCTCATCAACGATATAGCCGTTTCTGTAAGTCTCTCGTTCATTAGACTTAACAAACAGGTCATCCCCGGACTTCACCTTTATGGATTTTGCCTTAACACCTGAAGCTGCATTGACGTGAATGGTCAGCTTTGCTGATATGCCTCTTGTATTATCAACTGACTCAAGTTTCAGAAAGGCATCATTGAAATCGTCATCGCTTGTGACTGAATCAACCTCTATCCTCTTAACAAGCTTCATCTCATAAGCTTTGATAGGGTCAAGCTTATAAAGTAGGTTATATGGGTTCCTGTGAGTTGCTGAATATCGGAGGATGAACAGCGGGTTCAGGGTATTGATAGCCTCTTTAGCCTTTTCCGTATTGTCCACGCTCTGAGGTTCATCAATGATAACTATCGGGCTTGTTGCCTGTATAAACTCAATAGGTTTTCTGCCAGAAAGCCTGTCACTTTCCCGGTGAATGATGTTACTCTTTTTTTCGTCTTCAATGCCTTCCAGCGTCTTTCTGAAGGCATCAATGTTTATGATTAAGACCTGTATCTGATTGCTTGTAGCAAATTGCCGGAGCTGGCTTACTCTCTTGGAATCATAGACGTAATAATCAAATGGTACACTGTTGAACAGGTAGTTAAAATGGTCTTTTGTAATATCAAGGTTCTTTAAAGACCCCTCTCTGATAGCGACACTCGGAACAACAATAATAAACTTCTTAAACCCGTATTTTTTGTTCAGTTCAAATATGGTTCTCAGGTATACATATGTTTTACCTGTGCCGGTTTCCATCTCAATGGAGAAGTTCTTGCCTTCGGTCTCAAGTGAAGTGTTCTCAATATCATTGTTGTCCTGAACATCATGGATATTCTTAAGCATCAGGTCATCATTAAGGATAAGCCTGTTGCCAACGCCTAATTCAGTGTGTTCAACCAGCCCCAGATTAGTTGTAAAGCTGATCTCAAAATCACTTTGATTAATGGGTTGTCCGTCAAAGATATCCACTACAGCATTAACTGCATCCAACTGGAACTGTAAATTTGCGTCAAATTTTAGCTTCATTGTCATGGTCTATACCGTAAGGAATGTGTTCACTTTTTTGGATTTCATTGTCTGCACCGCATTTGCCTTGAGCTGGTCATTGTCCTTAAATCCTTTATCAAGACAAATAACCCGGCTCGGAGTCATATCGGCAATCGCATTGATAACTTCTTTTGTAAGCTTATCCTCAAGACATATGATCATGGCACCATCAGCAATGGAATAGACCGTTTTCCCGGCAAGGGAGAGCTTTTCGGTTTTTGTTGCAAGGTCAAAACCGGACTTAAGCAGGAGTTCATAAAGAATATCTTCCTGTGTGCTTTTGGGGTCTATGTGGTCAACGTGAAGCTGAAGCTGCTCACCCAATTTCTTGGCTTCCTCTGCACTCTCAGCTTCCCATATTTTGAAATTGGAATGATCGAGTTTGAAGACCTTAAAGCCTAAGTCCTGCTTGCTTTCATCATACTCAAGCTTGCTTTCTTTTTCCTCTTTGATTTTTTTTATAGCCCTTCGGATTCGCTCTTTCCCGATTTCTGCAATTGTTTTATACCCAGCTTTTAAAGCTTCGCTATCTGGGTCACAGTATTCAGGAAGCTGTACCATTATGAATTTAATCGTCTTACGGCTCTCCTGATTCAAGCGAAGAACTGCTTCCGCTGTGGTTGCAGAACCAGCAAATAAATCCAGAACTATATCTTCTCCCGTGGACTCCACACCTTCCACCTGAACCGACAGAAGTTGCTTCAGAAGAGAAACCGGCTTCGGAAATGGGAAAACATCACGGTCAAAATATCTTTGGAAGTCTTTTGTGCCTTCTTGTGTATAAGGCCCAATCATTACTGAAGTCGGCTTCCCTGACCTCTCTTCTCCATCCTCATCATAAAGATACCCCTTAAATCTTATGCTCCAACTGTTTTCCTTTTCATTAAAATTGAAGATAAGTTTATTCTCTTGTTGCGCACGTTCTACCCGCTCCTTAGACCAAAGCCATTGCTTTCTCGGCCAAATCTCATTTCCCGCGTGGAAAATTGGGAACCGAAGATTGGCACGCTCATCCATGCTGGTTGTGTCAAGTGGCCATGTCGCAAAAGGCCCTAGTCGGGCAAAATGCTCATCTTTTTTGTTATACATAGCTTTTGTCTTTTCTGACATAGGTGCCACTATATCCCAAGTCGGACCAATGAGCTTTGCGTAACAAAGCACGTACTCATGAAGTCCAATAAATCCCTTGCTTTTTGCCCCTGCACCTGTTTTTTTCTGCCACACAAGTTCAGCAATGAAGTTTTCTTCTCCAAAAATCTCATCGCAAATCTTCCTTAAATTGCTTACCTCATTATTATCAATACTGATAAATATCACCCCATCATCACTCAAGAGATTTCTTGCAAGATACAGTCTTGGATACATCATGTTTATCCATCTTGTATGGAATCTCCCATCTGCTTCGGCATTTGTAGAATATTTTCTACCTTCCGAATCAACCTGCCCCGTATATTTCATGTAGGTATCTAGGTTCTCGGAATAATCATCAGGATAGATAAAATCATTTCCGGTATTATATGGAGGATCAAAATACATCATTTTAATTCTCCCATAATACGCCTTTTGAAGAAGTTTCAGAACTTCAAGATTATCACCCTCTATAAAAAGGTTTTCAGTATCATCAAAATTGATGGACTCCTCACGGCATGGTTTCAACGTGCCGACACTGGGTTGCTGTATTATCTTGAAGCAGTCTGCCTTACCTGACCAATTTATCCCATAACGCTCTTTACCAGTCTCTACCATCTCTCCAAGAACAAGCTTCAGTTTCTCAAAGTCTATCTGTTTCTCGGTAAAGACCTCCGGGAAAAGCTGTCTTAGCTGTTCTTTCTTATCTTCGGGTATGTCCATTGATTTCAAGTCCATCTTCTTTGGTTCTGTCATTCTTCCCTCCCTACACTACCTTCCATTTAATCGTAAAAATATTTTCTACTGTAACCTTCTGACTTAAACGAGCCTCAACCTCATCTATCAAGGAATCCTTTCTGCTCTCTATCTCTTTAGATGCTCTATTATATTCTATCCAGGCATCATCTCTCCTTGTCTCTAAGGTTTTAATCTGTTTTTGGAGTTTTACCTTATCAGGCAGGTTAGAGGCAAGCCGGGCCTGTTTCTTTAGTTCTTTAATATTATCTTCAATCTCTTTAATGCTCAGTTTTAACGCTGTTCGTCTGTCATCAGCCCATTTATCAAGCTTTTCCATCTCATTATCAAAAAAGCCTCCGTTGCGTTCAGCGTTGTTTTGCAGAATTCCAGCCCGTTGTTTAAGGGCAATCTGTTCAATTTGTTTTTCAACCACCCCTAACCCCTCCTTATCAAGGAGGGGAGTTACAGCAGCCGACAGAGAAAAAAGCCTTTGACATTGTTCAATGTCGAGTTCCTCTCCATCATCAGTTATTCCACAAAACAGCATATGGTCTTCTGATTCAAAGGAATGGATGGTCAGATTCATTATTGACAGCCAGCCTGATTTGCCGATAAGCGGTTCAAGGACGCTGATCTTCTTCGGTGTATTTGAGTAGTCAAAAACTACCTCTTGGCTGTCCGGCGATAAGGATTTGCACTTATCAATAATCCGCTGGGCAAGGGGATGACCAATCCTGTAAATGTTTGCGTCCTCAATATTCTTGCCTATCCTGTAAGGTCCCGGGTGTATTGTTTCATTCCCAAAGGGATTTTCCCTCAACGTGAAAGAATAGCCTTCTTCGGCAAAGTCGGCATACGGCTCAAGATAATATTTCGTCACCTGCCAAAGCCAGTTTTCATATTTTGAAAGATAATCCTTGCTTTCCTTTAGATTGATCCTGAGTTTCTCATGCACTTCTTCATCAAAGTTCTCAAGGAGTCTCTGCCTGGTAAGGTTAATTGTCTCGTCAATCTGCGGTTCCATCTCTTTCTGAAGGATATCAAATGCAGCCTGTATTTCTTCTTCTGTCCTGCATTGCTGGTAAATCTGTGCAATGCGCTTTTCAAAATCAACGCCTGATTCTATGCTCCCGAGTACTTCATCGCTTGCACCAAAGACGCCTTCAAAAAGTTTAAATTTTTCTGAGAGAAGTTGATAGACCCTCAGGTCAGCGGCGTTCTTTTTATTCAGGAAATTAACCACAACAACATCATGCCGTTGTCCATAGCGATGACATCTGCCGATTCTCTGCTCAATCCTCTGCGGATTCCACGGAAGGTCATAATTAACAACCAATGAGCAAAACTGCAAATTAATTCCTTCTGCGCCCGCCTCGGTTGCAATCATGATTATTCCTTCGTCTCTGAAATAATCCACTAAAGCTGCCCTCATGTCCGCGCTTTTTGAACCTGAAATCCTGTCAGTTCCCTGATGCTTCTCAATCCACTGCTTATAAATTTCCTGAGATTTAGGATCAGCATTTGAGCCGTTGAACAGGACAATCTTTCCGCTGTATTCAGTATTCTCCAAAATATTATCAAGATATTTCTGCGTTCTGGTTGATTCTGTAAAGATAACCGCCTTTTTGACACCGCCTCTTTTTTCAGCCTCGGCAAAGCCTGCTTTCAATGCAGTCATTAAAACCTCTCCTTTGGAGTTCTTCTTTATCGCCTTGGCCAGTGAATAAAATTCTTTCAATGACTGGCTTTCCTCTTTTATTGATTTTATTTCTTCGGGAGTGTAAGTCTTTTTTTCTTCTGTCTCCTCGTCGTCCTCTGTCCACTCATCTTTTATTTCATCAAAAGCTTCAAAGTCCTCTGAAACGGTTTCTTCAACAACCGGCATTGTTTCCTGATTTACAACAACTGCATCCAGTTTATTTGATAGGGCTTCTAATGTGCCTGAGATTGCATAGGTAGACGATGCGAGCAGTTTGCGGAGAATAAGTGTCATCAATTGCCTTTGGCTTACAGGCAAGGCATAAAGGTTTTGCCGCTGTAAATATTCTGATACCAGATCATAAAGCATCTGCTCATTCTCAGTAGGATAAAACTCCTGAGTGATAGGAATGCGGTTGGTGTATTTCACATATTCCAGAACCTGCCTTCTTAGTGTCCGCTTGCAAATAGGTTTTAACCGCGCCTTTAAATCATCAAAATTATCATTGTTGGTCAAACGGGCAAACTGACTCTTAAAGCTCGTCAAATCTCCGAATGTATAATCATCAATGATACTTACAAGCCCATACAACTCCATGAGTGTGTTTTGAAGTGGTGTTGCTGTCAGCAGGAGCTTTGGCGCATGAGCTACGGCAATCTTTATAGCATTGGCGATCTTGTTGCTGTTCTTGTATACGTTCCGTAAATGATGCGCCTCGTCAATGACTATCAGGTCCCATTCGGTCTGTTTTATATAGACGTCCTTTGTCCTTGCAAAGTGGTAAGAACATATTACAATGCTGTCTCGTTTAAAAGGATTCAGATTGCTACTTTTGATTTCCTGATTGAAAGATTTGGTCTCAAGAATAAGTGATGGCAGAAAAAATTTATCCGATAGTTCCTGATTCCACTGTTTGCGAAGACTTGAAGGGACGATAATCAATATCCTTCTTTTGCGTTCAGCCCATTTCTGAGAAATGACAATACCAGCCTCAATGGTTTTACCCAATCCAACTTCATCTGCTAAAATAGCGCCCTTTGAAAGCGGCGAGCGAAAAGCAAATAAAGCGGCTTCGACCTGATGCGGATTTAAATCAACTTGGGCATCGGATAATGAGGCCGCAAGCTTCTGTAAACTGTCGGATGGATACCGGCGTGTAAGTTCGTGCGCAAAATATTTTGCGTGGTAATCAGTGAATTTCATAAATCTTCTTTAAAAATGAAAGGGTTCTCATTGTTAAGGATTATAGCTCACGGTGAAGATGAATATAAAGGGTAGACACAAAAGGAAATCAGGCGTTTTATGGAGAGGTTTGATTTTTGCGGTTAGAGCTTGAAGCTCAGTCAGAGAGTGGGATAAAATAATACATTATCTGTTAAAATTATAACCATGATCGGTTCGCTAAGAGGGAAATTAATTTCGAGAAGACCCGACAATGTTATTGTTGAGGTCAATGGCGTTGGCTATCATGTGAATGTCCCTCTGAATATCCTCTCAACCCTGCCCGAAGAAGGGAGCAGTGTATTTCTTCATACCTACACACACGTGAGGGAAGATGCCCTTCAGCTGTACGGCTTTTCAACAGAGGATGAAAAAAAGATATTTACAACCTTACTCGGGATAACAGGCGTTGGCCCGAAGATGGCATTAAACATACTCTCAGGCATATCCCGTAATGATTTCGTTGAGGCTATAGAAAAAGAAGATGTGGCCCTTCTCTGCAGGATACCGGGTCTTGGCAAAAAAACAGCACACAGGCTGATACTTGAACTCAGGGACAAACTTCCTTCAGCGGAAAAACCAAAAGACAGGGTCTTTGAAGATACTCTCTCAGCCCTTGTCAATCTCGGATATAAAAAATCAGATGCACAGGAGTCCCTTGAAATGGCCTATAAAAAGGGGATTAAAGGGATAGAGGGCCTTCTTAAGGAATCTCTGAAATACCTGACAAAAGGCGCAGGCGAGGAAAACGCATGATTCGCAAGGACGACGAGCCGGAAAGGACATTAACCCCTGCCATAAAGGATGAGGATATCTCTTTTGAACTTAACCTGAGGCCCAAGACCTTCAGTGATTTTGTAGGGCAGGAAAAGATTAAAGAAAACCTCAAGGTATTCATCACCGCAACAAAACAGAGAAATGAGCCGTTGGACCACGTGCTTTTCTGCGGCCCGCCGGGACTTGGAAAAACAACCCTTGCCGCAATAATTGCAAACGAACTTACGGTGAATATAAGGTCAACATCAGGCCCTGTTCTTGAAAGACCGGGCGACCTTGCCGCAATACTCACAAACCTCTCAGACTTTGACATACTTTTTATAGATGAGATACACCGCCTTCCAAGAATTGTCGAAGAAGTGCTCTATCCTGCAATGGAGGATTATCAGCTCGACATTATCATCGGACAGGGGCCGAACGCAAGGACCCTGAAACTGAATCTGCCGAAATTTACACTCATCGGAGCAACAACAAGAACAGGGCTTCTTACATCTCCCTTAAGAGACAGATTCGGTGTAATAAACAGGCTTGAATTCTATGAGCCTTTGGAACTAAAAAGGATAGTTTTGCGGTCAGCAGGAATTCTTGGGATAGAGATTAAGGATGATGCCAGCCTTGAGATTGCTATGCGTTCGCGCGGGACACCCAGGATTTCAAACAGGCTCCTTAGAAGAATAAGAGACTTTGCACAGGTTAAAGGCGATGGAACGATTAATCTGAAAATGACAAAGGAATCGCTGCTCTCTCTTGATGTTGATGAAAAAGGCCTTGATGACGTAGACAGAAAACTGCTTACAACAATCATAGAGAAATTCGGCGGCGGCCCTGTTGGCGTAGATACGCTCTCCGCTGCGATGCGAGAAGATAAAGAAACGATTGAAGATGTTTATGAACCCTATCTGCTTCAGGAAGGCTTTCTCGAAAGAACGCCGCGCGGAAGACTCGCCACAAAAAATGCATACCGGCATCTTGGAATTACCATACCGCAAGGGTTGTTTTGAGAAAGCAAGCAGGAAAAGCTTAAGCCACTTCTATGGAAGAGAGTTACTAAGGAGTTCATAAGTAAGGTGTCATTCCCGCTTGTCGGGAATCCTTCCGAAGAAAGACTCCGGACAAGCCGGAGTGACAAATTAGGTTCTCATACTCATGCGCTTATTAGTATTTTGAGCTTACTTTAAAAATGAAAGCAAAAAGGGCGGGGCACTAAGCAGATTTGTCTTTGCAGGGCAGAGAGGAAACCGTGTTTTTCCCTGCATCCTTTGCCCTGTAAAGCGCCATGTCTGCCCTTGCAATAACATCATCAAGGTCTTTTATCCCCTTGTTAAACTCTGCCACCCCAATGCTTACAGTAATATTTATAGTCTCAGTTCGAGTCGAGAAAACTTTAGACTCAACCTTCTTTCTCATTATCTCAGCGGCCTTTAAGCCGCCTGACTCATCAGTGTTTGGAAGTATTACGGCAAACTCCTCGCCGCCATATCTTGCCACTGTTTCCCCTTTTCTGAAGTTATTTTTTAGAAGGACTGCGAATTCCTTGAGCACGAAATCTCCTGTAAGATGCCCCATGCAGTCGTTTATTGCTTTAAAATTATCAATATCCAGCATAATAACCGATAATTTAAGGCCATAGCGGGTTGCCTGGTTTATGCCCTCCGCAAGCCTCTCAAAAAAATATCTCCTGTTGCATGCGCCTGTGAGGTCGTCAATCACAGATAGCGCCCTCAGTCTCTCATTGGCTGAGGTAAGTTCAGCTGTCTTTTTTTCTACCAGCTTCTCCAGCCCCTCTGAATACTCCATCAGTTTTATAAGAAAACTGTTTCTCTCGTCTCTTAAGCCGAGCTTGTCCTCTGCCTCTTTTATAGAGCAGATTAAATCTTCTATCTCAAATGGTTTTCTTAAATAGCGAAGAGCCCCAAGGTCAGGGCAGTACGGAGCATCCTGATTCATAAACAGAATTATCTCTACATTTTCATTATCAAGATCCCTGACTTTCTTTATAAAGTCTGTGCTTCCACTCATGGTCATATCCATCAGGATAATGCCGGGCTTGAATTTATTGCAGAGAGCGATGCCCTTTCCCGTGTCTTCCGAAATTAAGGTATCGTAACCATTGCTCTCAAGCGTCAGCTTCACTGACTCTGCCAGATATTCCTCGCCTTCCAATAAAAGGATTGTTCCTCTTTCCATACGGCTGTATTATAGACAAGACCACAGACAGAATACAACAGATGATTAGTGCACAGAGCATGAAATGCAGGGGTCATAAGACCTGACAAGCATCTCAGCCAATAACTCGATACTCCTGTCTTTAATAGACTTATGGGGCTTTTTAAGTGGTTATTCAAGGGTTAATTTTGAAATATTTTTATTAATGGAAAAATCTTATATTATCGAGCTATTTTGCATTTTCAGAAAGATATGATCCTGCTTTATGTTAAAATGAGTAATCTTCGCTCTTACTTTTTATCAGCAAAAGTGGCCTGGAGGCGGGATATGTCTTACTCATAAGGAGAAGAAATGAAAATAGCTATCATCGGACTTGCGAATTCAGGAAAGACAACAATATTTAATGCCCTGACAGGATTAAACCTCGAAACAACAATATACCCTACTGTTACTGCCGAGCCTCATCTGGGTGTGGTAAAGGTTCCGGATATAAGGTTGGACAGACTCACTGAAATATATAATCCAAAGAAGACGACTAATGCAACTGTTGAGTATGTTGATTACATAGGCCTTACAAAAGGAGACATGGTGCAGAACAGAAAGGTCTTTGACCTGATAAAAGACGCTGATGCCATTGTACATGTTGTCAGGGAATTTGAAGATGAGTCCGTGGCCCATCCGATGGAAAGCATAAATCCTCGCAGGGATGCGGAGACAATAGAACTTGAGATGATCTTTGGAGATTTGGAACTCGTTGATAAAAGACTTGAAAGGATGGAACAAGGCTTAAAAAGAGGCAAAAAGCCTGATGAGACAGAAAAAAAAGTTCTTGTTAAATGCAAAGAGGTTCTCGATAAAGAGACTGCCTTGAGAGATATGGATTTCTCGGAGGAAGAACAAAAGACCATGAGAAACCTGCAGTTCATGTCGATAAAACCTGAACTTGTAGTATTGAATGTCGGAGAGCAGGACCTGAACTCTGAAAAGACAAAGGCAACGACTTCCGGACTTCAGGGATTTTTTAAAGGCAGACAGGTAAAAGTACTGAGCCTGTGCGGAAAGATAGAGATGGAGATTGCACAGCTGTCTCCTGATGAAGCAAAGGCATTTCTGGATGACCTTGGAATTGAAGAGCCTGCACTGAACAAACTGATACATGTGAGCTACAATTTATTGGGTCTTATATCCTTTCTTACTGTGGGGGAAGATGAAGTCAGGGCCTGGACTGTCAAAAAAGGATTAGATGCACAAAAAGCAGCAGGTAAAATTCATTCGGATATCGAAAGGGGCTTCATAAGGGCAGAGGTCGTCTCATACAAGGACTTCATTGCTCACGGCAACATGGCCGGCGCGCGTGAAAAAGGATTGCTGCGGCTTGAGGGAAAGACCTACGAAGTAAAAGACGGGGACATAATTAATTTCAGATTTAATGTCTGACTACCACTCGGTCCTGTAATTCGGCGCCTCTTTTGTGACGACAACGTCGTGGACATGGCTTTCCCTGAGTCCGGCGTTAGTGATTC
>Ga0265296_1003146_pt1 | contig 15743 bp, 17 predicted proteins | sample MunlanPumphouse1_FD_189073 | JGI IMG/M metagenome (GOLD analysis project Ga0265296, IMG submission 189073) | Groundwater microbial communities from a municipal landfill in Southern Ontario, Canada - Pumphouse #1 | ecosystem: Environmental > Aquatic > Deep subsurface > Groundwater | place... | reverse complement strand
AGCATGTGTGGTCAATGAGGCGTATGGAGCAAAAAGTTAAAATCAGTATGAAAATTAGTGTAGTATCAACTCTATTTTCTGGATTTAGAAGAAGTAAAGACGAAAAGTAAAATCTAAGCTGTTTCCTTGTGCCGCCTGGAAACCGCCCGTCGGGTGGTTTTCAGTTTTACGATTTGTCACACCTTTGTGGATAACTAAATTTTTATTTCTTTTAAAATTTTGTTAGAATAAAAAAATGGGCTTTATCCCAGACATAACAAATTATGTGCTCGGTAAAGGTCGAAAAGCTCAAAAAAAATAATTAAAATTAAAATAAAAAAATGAAAATAAAACCTAATGTTTTAATAGTTGGCGCAGTAATAGCTGGAATAATTGTTAGTTTAAGCGCAGTTGCTTTGACTTCTCAGGCAAAATCAGAGCCAATGTCCAGAAAAATAGTGGTTTTTAAATCAGGAATTTTAAATGAATCAGCCAGAGAAGCTTTAATTGGGAAATTTGGAGGAGTGAAAATCAAAGATTTAAGTTTGATTAATGGCAAAGCAATTTTGCTGCCACCAAAAGCTGAAAAAGCCCTAGCTCAAGAAACTGGTGTCTTGAGAATTGATGACGATGTGATTGTTGAGGCCTTAGTAAAAGGCGGTATTTCAGCTAAACCAGCGCCTGTCCCACCAGCGGAAACTTTGCCCTGGGGAGTAGATAGAATTGATGCTGATTTAGTTTGGGGAATTACCACTGGCGATCCAGTTAAAGCAGCAATTGTTGATACTGGAATTGATGTCAAGCATCCTGACCTGAAAGATAATTTGAAAGGTGGAGTAAGCACAGTTAACTATACTGCTAGTTACAATGATGATAATGGTCATGGCACTCATGTGGCAGGGATTGTCGGAGCGATTGATAATACAATTGGCGTGATTGGCGTTGGTCCCAAAATTGATCTCTACGCTGTTAAAGTTTTGGACCGCCGTGGCTCCGGTTATCTCTCTGATGTCATTGAAGGTCTTGATTGGGCAATTCAAAATAAAATGCAGGTGGTGAATATGAGTTTGGGAACTGCTTCTGATATCTTGTCGTTTCAGGAAGCCGTTCAGAGAGTGAGTGCCGCGGGCATTGTTCAGGTAGCCGCTGCTGGTAATTCCGGCGGTTCGGTAATTTATCCGGCTGCCTATTCTCAAGTGATTGCAGTTTCCGCTACCGACAACGCCGATGCCATTGCTTCCTGGTCTTCTCGCGGTCCGGAAGTTGACTTAGCAGCTCCTGGGGTTTCCATTTACTCAACTTATAAGGGCTCAACTTATAAGACCTTGAGCGGAACTTCAATGGCCGCTCCTCATGTCACTGGTAGCTCAGCCATGGTTTTAACTCAAACAATTAAGTGTGATACTGATCTGAATGGGGTTTGCTCGCCGGCCGAGGTTCAACAAAGATTGGAAGCCACAGCCGAAGAATTAGGAGCGATTGGCAAAGACAATCTTTATGGTTCTGGTTTAGTTGATGCTGAAAAAGCAGTAATTTACTAAAGATCTCTTTTCCTTGGGGAAAAAAACAAAATCTCTCAATTGAGGGATTTTGTTTTGGTGTGTACATCTTTGAAAAATTGCCAATAGGCTGATTTTTTGATAGAATTAAATTAGAAAAAGAAAATTATATGTTTGAAGCTTATCTTTATGAAAAATTAGATAAAAAAGTAGTTCAGTGCAAAACTTGTCCGCATTTTTGTTTGATTGGCCCAAATCAAAGAGGAATTTGCGGCTGTCGGGAGAATCGCGATGGAGAACTTTATGCTTTGAATTATAGCAAAGCCATTGCCTGTCATATTGATCCGATTGAGAAAAAACCTTTGTTTCATTTTCTGCCGGGGACAGAATCGCTTTCAATTGCCACGGTTGGCTGTAATTTTTTCTGTAGAAACTGCCAGAATTGGGAAATTTCCCAAAGCCCGAAACCCAATAAACAAATCTTGGGCCAGGACTTACCGCCTAAAAAAATTGTTGAAATGGCTCTTAAAAATAATTTACCGAGCATTTCTTATACTTACACCGAACCAACAATTTTTTTGGAATACGCTTTGGAGACAATGAAATTAGCCAAGAAAACAGGATTAAAAAACATTTGGGTGACTAATGGCTATACTTCAAAAGAGAGTTTTGATTTAATTTATCCTTATCTTGATGCGGCTAATGTGGATTTAAAAAGTTTTTCTGATGAGTTTTATTTAAAAAACTGCGGGGCTAGGCTTCGGCCGGTTTTAGATACTTTAAAGAGAATGAAGGCGAAAAAAATTTGGTTAGAAATAACAACTCTTGCGATTCCCACCTTAAGTGATTCAGAAGAGATGTTTCGCGACATTGCTAAATTTATAAAAAAAGAATTAGGGTCAAAAACTCCCTGGCATATCAGTCGATTTTTCGCTGCTGTCTCCTGGCAACTCCATCATTTGCCTGATACTCCGCTTAAGACCCTTAAAAGGGCTTATCAAATTGGTAAAGAAACTGGTTTAAAATATGTTTATATTGGTAATGTGTAAAATATGATTACTTTTGCCGCAATTTGTCCTCATCCACCAATTCTTTGGCAAGGAAAGCCAGAAAAAACAGTAAAAGCCATGAAAAAACTGGGTCAAATTTTTCATAAAGCTGATCCAGAAAAAATTTTTATTTCTTCCCCTCATCCTGATTGGGGATTCGAAGTGCCTCTCTATTTCCTTGCGAAGAATTTTCGAGGAAAAATCGAAAAAGTTCTAATCAATTTAGAATCACCTCAATTTTATTTTGAACAAGGGAAGAAAATTTATAATTTAAAAATTAAAAATTTAAAATTTAAAATTGCCTTAATCGCTTCCGGCGATATGTCTCATTGCTTAAAAGAAGATGGCCCCTATGGTTTGCATCCTGATGGCCCAAAATTTGATAAAGCTCTGATTGAAGCCCTAAAGAAAAAAGACATTAAAACAATTTTAAAATTAGATGATTTATATCCTGAAGCCGGCGAATGCGGTTTTCGTTCTTTTTGTTTTGTTTTAGGAATTTTAGAGGCTTCAGGAATAGATTGGCAGCCAGAAATTTTATCTTATGAAGGACCGTTTGGAGTAGGATATTTGGTTGCGATTCTAAATTTATGACTTTAATAGAATTAGCAAAAGAAGCAATAGAAAATTATATTCAAGACAGGAAAATTATTTTTCCGCCGGAAAGTTTATCAAAAGAATTTTTTGAAAAGAAATCCGGCACATTTGTCACTATTGAAAAAAACGGCGAACTGCGCGGCTGCATTGGCACTTATTTGCCGACAAGAAAAAATATTGCTGAAGAAGTTATTCATAATGCCATTGCCGCTGCAATTGAAGATTACCGATTCGGACCAATTCAAAAAGAAGAATTGCCTTATCTTTCTTATGCTGTTTATATTTTAAGTCAGCCGGAATTGGTGAAAGACATTAAAAAAGAATTAAATCCTAAAAAATTTGGTATTATTGTCAAGACAGCGCCTATTGCTTATTCTGATACTGATGTTGTTTTTAACGGTCACTTTGTGGCAAAAGCTGGGTTATTACTTCCAGATTTAAAAGGCGTAGATACAATTGAACAGCAAATCTTAATTGCCTGCAAAAAAGGAGGAATTGATCCAAAAAGAGAGAAAATTTTAATTTATAAATTTACAGTTGAGAAGTATAAATGGAAAAATAAAAAAAGTCCGCTTATTTTTTAGCAGACTTTATTTTCTTCGTCGTCGATTTTTCGCCCACCACTTTCTCGCCAGCCACTTTTTAGTGGTCCACCGTTTATCCGAACGACTCTCAAAAATCGTAATGATTATCTTAAGGCCTTTGTCAGTTACTAGAATCCATCTTTTATCCAACGAACGAAAATGTCGGCCTTTAGTCTTATGTAAAACTTTTTCTGCTATTTCGTCCGAAGGATAAACATAATTCACTTCTAATGCAGAGAAGAAAATTTCTCTAATTTCTTCAATTGCTTTATCCTCTTCAAGGACAACGTCCCCCCAGTTTTTACAAATTTTATTGTAATTTTTTAAGGCATGGTAAGAAACAGAGATTTCTTTAACAATCTTTGTTTTATTCTTAAAGTCCCATGGGGTATGGTGGTTTTGGGTTTTATTTTTCAATTTTCTAGCCTCCTTCTAAACTTATTATACTTCAAGTTTGAAAATTGCCAATAGGCTGATTTTTTTGGGCATTAGATGAGTGGACAAAAGGGGAAAGAAGGGGTAGAATAGGTAGAATAAGTAGAATAGTGGTAATATACAAAAATGATCAATAATCTTCAATTGCTAACACAAAACCAATGGCTTGTTTTATTATTGCTTGCTTGGTCATTGCCTTGGAAGGCCGTGGCTTTATGGAAGGCGGTTAAAAACCATCAACGCAAGTGGTTTATTGGTTTGTTGCTTGTTAATAGTCTAGGTATTTTAGAGATGTTTTATATTTTTATTTTTGGCAAAAAAGCAATTGCTAAAAAGCGTTTTACAGCCCAAGAAGCCAAACTGATTGGCGAGAAATTAGGCATTGATTGGAGCAAATTTGATGTTGAACAGTTTAGAGCTGGAATGGATACTGAACTAGAGCATGGTCTTCGCGACTTGCAGACTAATGTTACTAATGACGACCCGCTGACAACTGGCAAAATTGCCCTGGCCCACTTAAAAGAACTGCCTGATTATTATACGCGGCTGGGGAAAATGGAAAAGGCAAAATAGGTTAGCTTTGCCGCAGCGACAAACAAGCAAAGAAGCGGTAGAATAGATAGAATAATAGAATTTATCAAAAGCAAAGTGAATAATAAAAAATCTGAAATAGAAAAACTAAATTCTGAAATTGATCGCCTGAAAAAAGAATTGAAGAAAAGGAAGAAATACGGCCTTGTCTGGGAAGAAAAGCCCGAAGAAGTGGTTGAGATGTGTAAAGAAAAATTGCCGGTGCTGAAGGAAGTAAAGAATAAAGAAATAATCACCGACAAAAATAAACCGGTAAATTTACTAATCGAAGGCGACAATTATCACGCGCTCTCAGTTTTGAATTATACCCACGAAAAAAAAGTTGATGTGATTTATATAGATCCGCCATATAATACGGGTGCAAGAGATTGGAAGTATAATAATGATTATGTTGATATCAACGACGCATTTCGTCATAGTAAATGGTTGTCAATGATGAATAATCGTTTAACTTTAGCAAAGAATCTACTTAAACCCGATGGTGTTCTAATTTGTGCCATTGATGAAAATGAATTTTATCGATTAGGGTTATTGTTAGAAGAAATTTTTAAAGGCTTTGAAATGCATTGCATAACGATAGTACATAATCCTAGAGGGGTCCAAGGTAATAATTTTTCTTATACTCACGAATATGCGTATTTTGTTTTTCGGAAAGGTCTGAAAGTTATTGGTACAAGGAAAATACGCGAAGAAGATATAGATTGGAGAAACTTACGTGATAATGGCGGTGAATCATTAAGGACGGATGCAAAAAATTGTTTTTATCCAATTATCGTTGAGAATGACAAAATAATTGGCTTTGGTGATGTAATACCAAATGATATTCACACAAAGAAACAAACAGTTAATGTTGGAAACAAATATTTTGTTTACCCGATTGATAGAAAAGGAGTAGAAAGAAAATGGCGATATGCAAAACAGAGCATTGAGCAAATACAATATTTGTTAAGAGCTAAGAAAACAAGACTAGGATACGAAATTGAGATAGGTAAAGATTTCGGCATAGTCAGAACTGTGTGGCAGGACAGCCAGTATGATGCTAATGAGTACGGCACAAAACTGGTGCATAAATTAGTGCCCGGAACCCATTTTGATTTTCCAAAATCTGTTTATAACACTTATGATTGCATTGCCCCCATTTTATTCAAAAGAGAAAACGCGATAATTCTGGATTATTTTGCTGGGTCGGGAACAACCGGACACGCAGTTATGTTATTAAACAAGGAAAATGGCGGACAACGAAAATTTATTCTCTGCACCAATAACGAGAATGGCATCGTTGAAGAAGTATGTTATCCAAGAATTAAGAGTGTTATAAAAGGCCACAATGACTACCCAGATATCACAAATATTCCAGCTAATTTAAAATACTTCAAAACTAATTTTGTTGACGCGGAGCCAACAGATAAAAACAAGATAAAACTCACAGAACAAGCAATAGAAATGCTTTGTGTGAAGGAAGGAACTTTTGAAAAAGTTTTAGGACCAGAAAATGTTAAAATTTTTAAAAACAGCGAACATTATACTGCCATAATTTTTGACCAAATAGCAATCCCCAAATTCAAAAAAGCAATCAACGGAATTAAAGGCAAATTCAGCGTCTACGTTTTTTCTTTAGGCGATGAAACCCTTGATGAAGAGTTTGAAGATATTAAAAGTAAAGTAAAATTATCTCCTATTCCCGAAGCGATTTTGAGAGTGTATAGGAGAATTTTTAAATAAAAATATGGAAAAATTTCTAATAGATGCAAATATTATTCTTGGGTTATTAAATAGAAAGGATAAACATCACGAAAAATGTTTAAAATTTTTTCAAGAAATTGACGCGAAATATAAAAAAAGCAAAAAAATTCAAGGTATCATACCGTTGTATTTAGCAATAGAAGTAAATATAAATATCAGAAAAAGGAAAGAAGATAAAACTTGGGATGGTATTCCGCCACTTGATATTATGGGACCAATATTTTATCCAATAGATCAAATATTTCTGCAACGTGTGCAACAAGGAGGACTATACGATAAATTTTCTACTTTAAAGCCGGCAGATGCTATTTATGCAATGATATCTTTTTTGGAAAAAATTCCATTAGTAACACTAGATAGTGATTTTAACAGAGTTAAAGACAAAATTGAGGTTAAAATTCTTTAATCTATGCAATTAAAAATTTATCAAGAAAATGCAATCATAAAATATGAGCAGAAATTTATATAACAATCCAACATTAGAAAAATTATTATCTACTGTTGAAAATCAAAACTTTGAAAGAAAAACTGCCTACATACAACAAAAAGATTTGGCAGCTGAATTCTCTGCTTTTGCTAATAGTAGTGTTGAAGGCGGATTAGTCGTATTGGGCATAGAGAAAGATAAAAATGTGGTTGGTATAAATAAAGAAATGCCAGTAGTAAATCATAAAGGCCAAAAAGACAGATTACTGCTTTTTTATGTTGAGTTTTCGCCTGATAAAGTAATCAAATTGAGCTCTGGCGAGGCATATAAAAGAATCGGGGATCAAACTATTGAAATGTTGCCGGCCGAAATTAAACAAATGGAATATGATAAAAGAGAAGCTGAATTTGAAAAAGAATTAATCCCTAATTTGACTATTAAACAATTAAATCAAGACTTAATGGAATATTTTATTGACAAGTGGATTGAAAGAGACGGATTAATAAACAAACCATCTGCGGAGGATTTAATTTTAATGAAGGGGTTTGGTCAGAGAGAGCAGAATAAAATAAAAATAAATTATGCTGGCGCTTTGCTATTTTATAACAAGCCAGATGAATTTATTCCTGGTGCTAAAATTAGATTTTTTAAATATGAAGGAATAAAAATTGAAACCGGAATTCGTTCCAATATCATTAAAGACAAATTTTTTGAAGGCCCTATTCCTAAACAAATTGACCAATTAGCAGAAATGACTAAATCGCAGATAAGAGAATTTAGTTTTTTGGGTGCTGACGGTAAGTTTAAGACCGTTTTAGAATATCCAGAATTTGCCTGGTATGAGGCGGCTGTTAATGCTGTAGCGCACCGCGCCTATAATTTAAAAAACGCAAACATTTTTGTTAGAATGTTTAATGACCATATAGAAATTGAAAGTCCGGGTAATCTGCCGGGCATAGTAACCGAAGAAAATATTTATAAAGAAAGTTTTCCGAGAAATCCGACCTTAATGCAAGGTTTGCTTTATTTAGGATATGTCAAATTTGCTAGTGAAGGAATGGATAGAATTAGAGAAGAAATGATTAATTTAGGATTACCTGATCCAGAACTTCAAAATGACAAAAAAGCTGTATTATTTAAAGTAATTTTAAAGAATAATATTGAAAAAAGAATTGTAAAAAGTGAATTAGAAGATTTAAAAGAATTAAATCAGGAAATTTTAAGAAATTTGAATGAAGATGAAAAAAAGATAATTTATTATTTATTCAAAAATCAAAGCGGAGCACCATCTGATTTTGAAAAAGAGATTAGTAAAGGAAGAGCTACTGTTGTTAGGAGACTCAGACATTTAGAAGAGCTAAATGCTGTGGAAAGAACAGAAAAAATAGGTCCTAATGTCAGATATATATTGACGCCGCAGATGTTATCTATGACCAAGCCAGATAGTAATAATCAAGAAGGAACGAAACAAGCGAAATTGCTGTAAAATTAGATGTTTGATACATCTGTGATACATCTGTGATACACCTTCCGTACATTGTGGATAACTTATAATAAAGTGCCATGCAACTAAAAATTTATCAAGAAAACGCAATAGACGATTTACTAACCAAGACCAAAAGGCTTTTGGGTTATTCTGATAGTAAAAAATTGGTTTTTAAGTCGCCGACCGGTTCGGGTAAAACAATAATGATGGCCGAGTTTTTGAAGCAGTTGGTTGACGATAGGGAAACCAGGCAATCACTCGGTTTTATTTGGACGGCGCCAAGAAAACTGCACGAACAAAGCCGTAAAAAACTGGAAGACTATTATGAAACTAGTCGGGCCCTTAAATGCTCATTTTTTGAGGATTTGGACGACAGAAAAATTAGCGAAAACGAGATTTTATTCTTTAATTGGGAAAGCATAAACAAGAAGGATAATATCTATATTCGAGACAACGAACAGGAGTTCAATTTATCAAAAGTGTTAGGAAGAACAAGGGAAGAGAACAGAAAAATAATCTTAATAATAGACGAAAGTCATTTTGCCGCAGGCGCACAAGACAGAAAAGAGGAACAGGCGGCAAGTAAATTACGCCAAGATATTAATGCGGACTTAACAATTGAAGTTTCGGCTACGCCGATATTAAAAGGTGATTATGAGGTGGATGTCCAATTAGAAGATGTTAAAAACGAAGGAATGATTAAAAAGGCTGTTATTTTGAACGATAATTTTGATAATTTTATCCGTGAAGGAAAAATAAAAACGCAAAAATTAAGCGGTGGAAGCGAGGAATTAGTTATAGATGCGGCAATAGAAAAGAGACAAGAATTGATAAAAGCGTTTCAAAAAGAAAATACGAAGATAAACCCCTTAATTTTGATCCAGCTACCAGATAGAATCGGACAAATGGAAGATAGAATGCGGGAAAGAGTAGAAAGTATTTTGAAGCACAAATATAATATCTCGACAGAGAAAGGCAATAACAGGCTGGCTATTTGGCTTTCAGGAGAACACGTCAATAAGGAAGATGTAGAGAAAGCAGATAGCGAGGTTGAGGTTTTGATCTTCAAACAGGCAATCGCTTTAGGTTGGGATTGCCCCAGAGCGCAGATTTTAGTTTTGTTTAGGCAGTGGCACAACCCGATTTTTTCAATTCAGACGGTTGGTAGAATTATGAGAATGCCCGAGCCGGACAAAGGTCATTATGAAAATGAGATTTTAAATTACGGATATGTTTATACTAATTTGGACCATGTTGAAATTCAGGAAGACATTGCCAAAGATTATATTACTATTTACACAAGCAAAAGACGAACAGATTATAAGCCCATAAATTTACTTTCTTGCTATCCAAAAAGGCACCGCGAAAAAACAAGATTATCCCCGCTGTTCCAAAATGTATTTTTAGAAAAAGCCAAAGAATATGACTTGAAAAACAAAATTGACATTAAAGCAAAAAAAATTGACTACAAAATCATCGCCGATTATCAGACCGAGAATGTTGACGCTTTGGCTGGGGTAAAAATTTTTGCTGATAGAGAGATAAAAGCGAGTGGTTTTGATTTGCAAAAATTATTTGACTTTTTTGTAAGAGATAATTTAACCCCTTTCTATCCCGAAGATAGATCGGTTAAGAGAGTAGAGGAATCAATCTACAAATTTTTTGAAAAAGATTGGGGAAAGATTGCAGACAGATGGGAAGAAATTGTCCAGATTGTTTTGAGCGATAAAAATTTTCGGCATTTTGTTAATGTTTTAGACAAAGCAAAAGAAAAATATCAGGCGGAAGTCGTAAAAAGAGAAAGCGAAATGGTTGATCTAGAGAATTGGAATGTGCCGGAGACTTTATTTTACGGCAGAGAATACACAAAGGTGATCGTCAGAAAATCAGTTATGCAACCCTTTTTCAGCGATGGCAAATGGAAAACAGAAGCGGCTTTTGTTGATTTTTTGGAGAAATCCCCAAGCGTTGAATGGTGGTTTAAAAACCGAGACCGAGACGCAACATTTTTTGCTGTTCGTTATAATAATGGAGAAGAAAAACCTTTTTATGTCGATTTTGTTGTAAAACTCAAAAATGGCAAAATAGGTCTTTTTGATACGAAGGCTGGCTTTACCCAAAAATTAGCTAGCCCCAAAATTGATGGGTTATACAAATATATTCAAACTGAAAATAAAAAAGGCAAAAATTTTTTTGGCGGAATAGTTACTAATACCGACAATAGAAATTATCGCGGGAGATGGGTTTATTTTGACAGACTGGTCAAAGAATCAGAAGATAACGATTTTAGTAATTGGGAAGATTTAATTTTGTAATCCAGCAAAAACAAAACCTCGAAAAATTAATTGAGAAATAAGAACCTTGCTTCGTAAGAACCTTGCTTCCTCCGGAATAAAAATTTATGTCTTAGTGTTTTGCTATATTAAATAATAAGCAAATAGAAGGCATACCCTTGGCCTTTATTTAATTATTGCCAAAAAAAAGACATTGTGTTAAGATGAGCGTAGAAAGTAAAATTAAAATAATTAAAATTTATTTTATGCAAGAAATCATTGAGCATTTAAAAAAAGAATTAGCTAGTCTGCGGACTGACCGGGCCACGCCAGCTTTAGTTGAAGATATCCTAGTTGACTATTACGGCGCAAAAGTTACTCTTAGAGAAACAGCCAGCATTTCAGCGCCAGAGCCGCGGTTGCTTGTTATCCAGCCCTGGGACAAAGATTCTATAGTTGACATCGAGAAAGCATTAACAGCCAAAAATTACACTCCAAAAAACGATGGTCAGCTTATTAGAGTAAATCTGCCAGCCTTGACCGATGAGAGAAAAAAACAATTAGAAAAAGAAATCGGTCAAAAAACAGAACAAGCCAGAATTAAAATTCGTTTGCAGAGAGACAAAAAGCGTGAAGAAATTAAAGAGCTCAAAGACGAAGACGAAAGATACAGGCAATTAAAAAAACTTGATGAAGATGTAGAAAAAATAAACGAGCAAATCGAAGAAATTAAAAAGAAAAAAATTCAAGAATTATGTTCTTAACTATCATTGTTTTTATTTTAATTTTAGGACTTTTAGTTTTTGTCCATGAATTTGGCCACTTTATTATGGCCAAGAGAAATGGCGTTAAAGTTGAAGAATTCGGCTTTGGCTTTCCGCCAAGAATTTTTAGTAAAAAAATTAAAGGCACAATTTATTCTATTAATTTAATTCCGCTTGGCGGTTTTGTTAAAGAAAATCAAAAAGATTTCAATAAGCAAAGCATTTTGAAAAGAGTGAAAATTTTAAGCGCCGGTGTTTTGATGAATATTCTGCTTGGCGCTTTATGTTTAACAGTTGTTTCTGTTTCTGTTTATCCTTGGTACAAGGGAATTTTTATGGGCGTAATCAATGCTTTTTATTTAATTGGCTTGATTCTTGCGGCGCTAGCTGGTCTTTTAAGAGATTTAATTTGGCTGGGCAGGTTTAGCAACGATGTTTTCGGTCCGATTGGCATTGCTTCAATCACTGGCCAGGTTATTCGAGAAGGATTCTTGAGCGTATTTTATTTTATTGCTCTTTTATCAATTAATTTGGCTATTATTAATATCCTGCCTTTTCCTGCTTTAGACGGCGGCCGGCTTTTGTTTTTGGGAATTGAAAAAATAAAAGGCAAGCCAATTTCGCAAAAAACTGAAAGAATTGTTCATGGGATTGGGTTTGCCTTATTAATTGGTTTGATGATAGTTATAACATGGAAAGATATAAGCAGGTTTTTGTAAAAATGAATTTGACAAAAATTCAATATTAAAATAAACTAATATTATGCAAATAAACTTTATTGGTCAAACATGGAAAGAGGGGAATGCATATGTTAGTTACGCCCCTCAATTAGATGTTTCTACTTGCGGAAAAACACAAGAAGAAGCTAGAAAAAACTTAATTGAAGCAGTCGAGGGTTTTATTGAGGTTACCCAAAAAATGGGAACACTGCAAGATATTCTTAAAGAAGCTGGATTTATTAAGCAAGTCAAAAAGCAATATTGGGTAGCGCCGGAATTAATTGCTTTGGAGCGTTTTTCACTAGCAATATAAATTTATATGTCCAAAATAACACCAATTCATTATAAAAAATTGGTGAAAGTTTTTGAAAAAGAAGGATTTATTTTCGCCAGACAAAGAGGTAGTCATTTGTATTACATAAAAGCAGGCATCAAAAGGCCGATAGTCATTCCGATATACAAGCAAGTGCCTGTTTTTATTATTTTAAATAATTTAAGAGCGGCTGGGGTAAGCCGAGAGAAGTATTTTGAATTATTGAAAGATTAAAAATCTAGTGCTAAACTTAAAACAATGCTTCAATCAAAATTTTTCGCAAAAACTTTAAGAGATGCGCCAAAGGAGGCCGAGGCAGTAAGCCATAAACTGCTTTTAAAAGCCGGTTTTATTGAACAATGCACTGCCGGAGTTTATTCTTTTTTGCCCTTGGGTTTTCGGGTTTCGCAGAAACTTGAAAATATAATTAGAAACAAGATGAATTCTATTGGCGGCCAAGAAGTCTTTCTGCCGACAATCCAGCCAAAAAATTTATGGCAGGAAACCGGCCGCTGGACAACTATTGATCCGCCGCTTTTTAAGTTTCAAGACCGGCATAAAAAAGAGCTTTGTTTGGGTCCGACCCATGAAGAAGTGATTACTGATTTAGTGCGTTCGCGAATTAAATCATATCGGGATTTGCCTTTTGCCCTGTATCAGATTCAAAATAAATTTCGCAATGAAATGCGGGCAGCTAGCGGACTTTTAAGAACGCGGGAATTTATTATGAAAGATCTTTATAGTTTTCATGCGATAAAAGAATGTTTAAATAAATATTATAATCGGGTTTTAGAAGCTTATCACGAGCTTTTTGAAGAATGTGGCTTAAAAACAATTTTAACCGAGGCCTCTTCAGGCACAATTGGCGGCAAAGAATCGCATGAATTTATGGCTTTGTCAGAAACTGGCGAAGACAAAATTTTAATTTGTAAAAAATGCAATTGGGCAATCAATCAAGAACTAAAATCTAAAAATGAAAATCTAAAATCTTGTCAATTATGTGGGGGAGAACTGGTAGAACATAAAGCGATAGAAGTTGGCCATTGTTTTAAATTGGGGGTTGAATATTCAAAAAAAATGCAGGCGAATTTTGTTGATAAAAACAATAAGCAAAAACCGATTATTATGGGTTGTTATGGCATTGGCTTGGGAAGATTAATAGCGACAATTGTTGAGATTTATCATGATGAGAAAGGCATTATTTGGCCAAAATCTGTTGCGCCGTTTGATTTGCATTTGATTGTCGTAGGGGCACAAAATTTTATGCCCGCAGAAAAAATTTACAAAGATTTGTCTAAAAAATTTGATGTTCTTTATGACGACCGTCGTGAATCTCCAGGCGTCAAATTCGCTGACGCTGATTTAATCGGCATTCCAATTAGAATTGTGGTTTCGGAAAAAACCTTGGAACAAAACTCTGTTGAAATTAAAAAAAGAGGTGAAGAAAAATCATGCTTAATAAAATCTTCGGAGCTTTTTCAAAAGATATTGGCATTGATTTAGGCACAGCTAATACTTTAGTTTATGTCAAGGGACGAGGCATTGTCATCAATGAACCTTCAGTTGTGGCTGTTAATAATAAAACAGGCAAAATTTTAGCTGTTGGCAAAGAGGCAAAAAACATGATTGGCCGAACCCCGGCCCATATTACCGCTATTAGACCGTTGAAACAAGGCGTTATCGCTGATTTTGAGGCAACCGAGCAAATGCTTAAATATTTCATTGAACAAGTTCATAAGAAAACTTTTAATTTTCTACCCCGGCCTCGGGTGGTTATTGGCATCCCTGTCAATATCACTGAAGTAGAAAAAAAAGCAGTCCACGACGCGGCTTTAAGCGCCGGCAGCCGCGAGGTTTATTTAATTGAACAATCTATGGCCGCGGCGATTGGCGCTCGTCTGCCGATCCAAGAAGCAGTCGGCAATATGATTGTTGATATTGGCGGCGGCACAACCGAAGTAAGTGTAATCTCTTTAGAGGGGATTGTTATCAGCCAAAGCCTGCCAATAGCCGGGGACAAGCTTAATCAAGACATTATTCTGTTTGCTCGCGACGAATTTAATTTGCTTTTGGGCGAAAGAACAGCTGAAGAAATTAAAATTGCTATTGGTTCGGCTCAGCCCTTAAGCCAGGAGCGGGAAGCGCGAATGCGCGGCAGAGATGTTTTAAGCGGTTTGCCAAAAGAAGTTGTTGTTAATAGCGAAGAAGTCCGCCAAACATTAAATCGGTCAATTAGAAAATTAATTAACAGCGTCAAAGAGGTGATTGAAGGAACGCCGCCTGAATTAGTAGCTGATATAATGGACAGGGGCATAGTTTTGGTCGGCGGCGGCAGTCTTTTGCCCGGGCTGGCCAACTTATGCGCTCAAGAAACGCAAATGCCGGTTAGATTAGAAGAAGATCCTTTGACCACTGTTGTTAGGGGGACTGGTATTGTCTTAGAAAATTTAGACAAGCTCAAAGGAGTACTTGTGCCTTTATGAAGAAACTAATAATTGTTTTAGGTTTTATCTTTTTAATCCTTGTTTTTTGTTATTTTCAAGGTTATTTAGATTTTCTTTATTCTTTTTTTCAATATCCGCTGAAATTTATTCATTTTATCGCTCAAAAATTATTTATTTTTTTTAAAACAATTATTTTTATTAATCAATTGCACCAAGAAAACATTGCTCTTTTTGCCCAAAATCAAAAACTTTTAGGATCAAACACAAAGCTCAACGAGGTACAGCGAGAAAACATTTTTTTGCGCCAGCAGTTAAATTTAGAATCAGAACAGGATTTTAAACTGGCTTTGGCTTCAGTAATTAGTTCGGGCCAAGCTTTTCTTATTGATAAAAATATTGAAAATAAGCCGGTTATTCTGCCTGGTGGTATTTTAATCGGCTTGATAGAAAAAAATGGCCGAGTAAAATTGATTACTGATCCACAAAGCAAAATCAATGCCCTTATTCAAGAAACAAGAGTTCAGGGCATTGTGCGGGGAGACCATGGTTTGGGTTTAATTATGGATTTGCCTGTGGACGAAGCAGAACCAGAAAAAGGTCAGATGGTGATTACTTCTAATCAAGCCCAAGAATTTCCTCAAGGTCTTTTAATTGGTCGAATTACCGATGTTTCAAAAAGCGATAATCAAATTTTTCAAAAGATTAGAATCCAGCCGTTGTTTAATCCTAAAGATTTGGAAAGAGTATTTGTCATTGTGGATTTTTAATAGGATTTAATTCATCGCTTATTTTAATAATATCTCCGGCGCCGAGCATTAGAATGACTTGATTTGCTTGGCT
>Ga0265296_1003145_pt1 | contig 15743 bp, 13 predicted proteins | sample MunlanPumphouse1_FD_189073 | JGI IMG/M metagenome (GOLD analysis project Ga0265296, IMG submission 189073) | Groundwater microbial communities from a municipal landfill in Southern Ontario, Canada - Pumphouse #1 | ecosystem: Environmental > Aquatic > Deep subsurface > Groundwater | place... | reverse complement strand
CGATGGATGTTCCCAGAAAGAATAGTGCGATAAATAAAATTATTTTTTTCATAGTGCAGATATTATACTGAAAGTAGACAAGGTTTGCGAAAAATAATGAAATGAAACGGGGAGCGGAAGAATCGGGGAAAGGGCGATAATTCACCGATTCGCCCATTCTCCGCTTCAATATTTTTTTGTAAATTCAATTTCATTTAGTATAAAAGCCAGCAACAGAGAACAAAAGCTGCTCCATATTGCTGACCTTTCTATAAAAAGAAAATCTATTTAACGATAGTTAATTTTTGAGTAAATTTCTGATCGCCTACAATTGCATTAAGATAATATACTCCTTGGCTTAAATCGTTTGCAATAATAGTTACTGTGTGTGTTCCCGCTCCATAAGCGGTTTCATCGATTGATAAAACTTTTTCTCCAATAAGGTTATATACGCCAAATGAAGCGTTTTCAGTTTTTGCTATTGAAAATTCAACATTCGTGTTGTTGCTGAAAGGATTGGGATAAACATTGATGTTATCAACAATTCCGTCAATATTATTAATTCCTGCATCCACTGCCAGATTAATATCATCAACATAACAATTATTACCATACCCGCTGGTTGCGCGGAACCTCACAAAAACTTTTGATTGACCTGCATAAGTCGAAAGGTCTACAGTCTCAGCTCTCCATTCAGCAGCAGTAGGAACAAAAACGCTTGTTCCGTGATCGGGAGCAGTTGCTAATGTGGTCCCTGATTTATTATAAACAGTAGACCATGTAGCACCGCAATTTATTGAAACCTGAACTTGAAGTTGATCATAATAAGTGGCGTCATAGCGGGCATAAGCAACATTAAATGTTAAACCTGCAACAGAAGTACTGCTTAAGTCAACAGGAGGCATTTCTAAATCATCAATATTGCCCACATCGATACTATAAAAATCAATGAAGGCAGAATTTGTGGTATTTCCGAAACCGCCGACAGAAGCTGATTTTGCCCATGTGCCACCACCATCAGGATTTACAATTATCCAGTTATTCGGAGGGAAAGTAGAACTTACAAATCCTTCAGAGAACGGTATTGAAACAATAGGCAGGGAGGCGGCAAAAGAAACGTCTTTTGTATTGTTTGCAGTGTTCGCATCGGTTCCGCCATTCGGACTTGTTATTTCGAAAGTAAGAGTATGTGTGCCATCAGTTATTCCCGTAACGGCCGGAAGCACTACATCATCTATTTCGTATTTTGCTAAAGAGCCTGACCATGGTGTGGTGCTGACTGTTGAACCATCAAGTTTAATAACAACGTTACATGATGTTAGAGCAGTACTTCCATAGTTCTGTAGATAAAACGTCGGTGTAACAGATGTTTCACACAATCCGGAAGGTACATTTGTGCTCCAGACAGCAGCATCAAGAGCATTTACACCGGGAGCAGGGCATCCTAACGCAGCGGCATGCAAGCCGGCGTCATTTAACTGCCCGACCTCGGTAACTAATCTGTTAGGGCAAATAAGATTAATCGTAGGAAAATATGGAGTATTGTAATCAATGACCACCTGATTTGTATTGGGTGCAACAGTCAGAATCATAGGAAATGTTGTTCCTGCTGTCCAGTTGCCTTTCGTTGATGGGCAAAGTGTAGTATTTCCCTGTAAACAAGCAAGTGAGTTTTCGTCGCCTTCAATCCATAAAACCATAGAACTGTTATCTCCCGGAGGTCCATAAGCATTATAATAATTTTCCAGAGCGCCTCCTGTATGATATGACCAGCATGGTCCGCACCAAACCGCAGACACATCCATAATTACCGGTTTGCCGGCATCAGTATAGGTGTAAAGAGAATAAGTAGTGCCCAGATAATCCTGCATGGTGAAATTCTGGCCATAATTGTTCACAGGTTGACCATTGGCATTGTTGCCGATAAAGATCAGCGAAACAGCCAATAATGTAATGAGTACGATTTTTTTCATAGGTTTCGTTTTTTTATGTTTATACAAAAATAAAAAAAAATTTAATATACATCCCAAAAGTCACAAACAAATGTACAGAACAATAAGACATACGATGCAGGCAGCCTGTCACTTTATTTACTTAATTAAAATATCGTCTTTATAAATAAAATTGCCGCGCAAAGTTCCATCTGCCGCCCAAGCCGTGGCTTTTCCATTAAGTTTATCGTTTTCCCAGTAACCTTCAATTTTTTCTCCGTTCGGATAGCGTAAAGTTCCTTTTCCGTTTCTTGCATTATTCTTCCATTCTCCTTCAAACCTGAGTCCATTCTCCCATCCGTAAGTTCCTTTGCCTTCTCTTTTATCATTTTTCCATTCACCCCAGTATCCCAAATCGGGATTAAATTTCATAAAATAAGTATCAGGATCTTTTAATTGGTATAATATTTTAAATTTTTCGGGGTATCTCTGAATAGCAGGATATAAATACCTGCCGGTAGAGGCATATCCCAATTGTTCCAGAACTACATAATTAACTTTAGCCTTTTTTAAAAATTCTATTTCTTCTTCTTTATTGAGTGTGTTTTTATAGTTTGTTACATATCTTTTTGCATACAGGTAAAATAACTCTGGTTTCCTGCAGCATATTACGTCATTGATCTCCGTATGCTGGTTAGCCCATGTTGCAATATCAAAATAATTTTTATAATTATTAGGGTAATTGCTTTTTGCAAAATCATGCAATTGTTCTAACTGAGGTTTATATAAAGGTATTGCAAATAAAAAACAGAAAGGAAGTCCTACCTGTACAACGTAATAGTTTTTCAGCTTCATTTGCAAAAACAACCACTTTATTATTTCATATAGTCCGTTTCCAAGCAAAAACAATAACAGAGGAACAACAGGAAGTACGAAGCGTATGCCTACCCATACAGGCGGCCATAGTAATAGTATTCCTAAATTTGCCATGATGTAAAATAATACCAAAAGGCGATGATCCGTCAGTTTATAAATACCATAAGCTATAACAATTAATGTTAACACACCCAGTATCCATTCAGACGATACAATAGGTTCTTTGTACTTAATTGTTGTTATACTAAAGCAACCACTTGGTATTTCTCTTGTAATATATCTTTGAACATTTTCAAGAAACCGTGGAATCCAGTCACTTATTTCCATTCCACCAAGTTCGGGCCTGTATGGGTTTTTTTGCAAAAGTTGCAGAATATAAGGATTTCCGCCGAGCCGCTGGCCTCTGATAATCCATGGCAAAACCAGCAATATGAACCCTCCTGCCATTGTTGCAACATATTTCCATTTCTTTTTCATCAGAAGTAAAACAATTATTGTTATAAGCATTGCTATTCCGGTAGTTCTTATATAATAGGAAATACAAACTGACAACAAAAATGCAAAAAACATCAGGTTTTTATAAAATGGCTTTTCAAAATCAGTTTTGGTATATAGTAAAAAAGAAAGTGATGAGAAGAAAAGAAAAGACATTTCGCTCATCATCATGGTTGAGCTTTGCATAATGTAAAAGTTCAGAAATAAAAATATGCTTGCAATAAAAGAAAAGAAAATATTTTTCGAAAATTTATGAAAAAGGTAAAATAAAATTAAAACAGACATCCATAGAAAAAACCCATTCACAGATATTATTGTAGAAATTTTATTTGAAAATAATTTTATCAGAATGCTTATAACAAAAGGGTATCCCGGAGGGAAATGATTGGCCGGACTTTTATCAATAAGATGAATATTTGTATATCCTTCACCATTAGCAAGAGCATTGCCAAGTATGTAATATCCGGCACTATCTCCACCAAGATCAACCTTTTCGTTATATATATAATTATATACTTTTAATAATGTAATGGAGATAATTACAATAAAAACTATCAGGAATATTTTGTTTACGAATTTATTGTTTTTCCCAAATGGAAGGGATTTATTTCCAGAAGTTGTTTTTACAATTACTTTTTTATGTTTCTGTGCCATAATAAAGAGGTTAAGAGATAATTTCAATTCATAAAACTAATATTCAAGGGCTCAAATTTACGGTAAGGCCATTTAAAAACCTATTTTTATGTGCATCCCAAAAGTCGCAAACATCTGCTTATCCACGCCTGAATGACGCAGTCGGGCAGGAATGAATTTATCAAGCCCCATGCGGTTCATAGCTTGATAGATGAAATTTAATCCGCCATAAGGTGTGATGTTTTTATAAGAATGTGTAATTTTGTCCATTGGGTTTCTTATTGATGGTTTTTGAAAACCCAAATTTCACCCCGTTGGATAGCTTAAAAAAAGGCCAGCCCGACAAAGTCATTCTGGCTAGCATCGGACAGGCAAATCTGACAGGATTCAGTATAAAATCGGGATTGGAAAAACTTGAAAAGCTTTGTAGAAAAATAAGTAAACATAATTTTCGCTTGATAAACTATATGACAGCAAAAGATCTGATAACAAATTCCGTTATTCCGCTCAGAACTTCCGATACAGGCATGAATGCCCTGAATATAATGGAAGACTTGAGGGTTATGCATCTTCCTATCGTGAACAATGAAGAATTCCTCGGGTTGATATCGCAAACAGATATAGATAATCTGAATATTCCGGAAGAACCATTAGGCAATCATAACCTCTCGCTTACAAGGCCTTTCGTATATCAGCATCAGAATATTTATGAAATAATCAGAATGTTTTCTTCGCTTCAACTTACTTTATTGCCGGTATTGGATAGTAATAATAATTATCTGGGAGTGATCACGTTGACCGATCTGGTTCGGAATTTTGCAAAATTAGCTGCGGTGGACAACCCTGGAGGCGTGATCATTCTTGAACTCAATAACAAAGATTATTCATTATCAGAAATTGCTCAGATCATAGAATCGAATGATGCCAAAGTTCTCGGTTTGTATGTTACTTCTTTTCCTGATTCTACTAAGATCGAGATTACCGTCAAGTTGAACAAAATTGACATTCGCCCCGTGCTACAAACCTTCTATAGATATAATTATAGCGTAACAGCTTCATTTTCTGAAGAAGGGGACAGCGATGTGATAAAGGAAAGGTTTGACTCCCTGATGAATTACCTGAATATTTGAACCGATGTTTTCGTGCACTCTTTTTTCCCTTATGCTTTGCTTCAGCCCGAACACGATACCTGCGGTTCCGGATTATCCGGTTTTTCAGCCCGATTCGGCATTTGAAATCACCGATACTATTCATAAACCGTATAATTTATTTGTAAATAAAATTATACTGTCCGGAAATAAAATCACCAAACCACAGATTATTTATCGTGAACTTTTATTCCACGAAAATGATACAATTACTTCAGATAAATTCCCTGAAATTATTGAACAATCAAGAAAAAACCTGCTAAATGCCTCCATTTTCAATTTTGTTACTATTGATACATCAAGTTTTTCACCCGGGAAAATTAATATTAGCATTGATGTTGTTGAACGCTGGTATTTGTGGCCAATGCCATTTTTTCAACTTTCTGATCGGAATTTTAATGTATGGTGGGAAACAAAAGACTTTTCAAAAGCTGATTACGGCGTATTTCTTATCTGGGATAATTTCAGGGGAAGAAAGGAATCCTTGAAATTAATTATTCGTCTTGGATTTGACGAAACTTATGGATTATCATATAAGATCCCTTATATCAATAAAGAAAAAACTATTGGACTTGGAATAACCGGCAATTTTTCGGGTAATCATGAAGTCCCTATATTAGACTCTCTGAACAAACAAGTATTCATTAAAGACAAAGAAAAATATCTTCAAAAAAATATTTTTGGCGATGTTAGTATTACTTATAGAAAAAATATATTCAGCATCCATACTTTCCAACTGAACTATAATGATTATTTGTTTGCTGATACACTTCTGAAATTAAACAGCGATTTTGCTGCAAAAAAACATCTTCAATTCTTCTCTTTCTATTATCAGTTTAAATGCGATCACCGGGATATCAAAGCCTACCCCCTTAATGGATATTATTATGATCTCGAATTTGTAAAACATGGCTTTGGATTGTTGAAGAGAGAAAACATAGATTTTGCATTTATACATACTTCTGTCAGAAAATATTGGAATTTGTCCAAAAGACTGTATTTTGCCGGAGGAATAAATGCGAAAGTGTCAACACCTGCATATCAGCACTATTTCATTGAAAGAGGACTTGGATTTGGAAACGACTTTGCCAGATCTTATGAATACTACGTTATTGACGGACAAAATTTTGTTCTACTCAAATCAAATATTAAATTTGAAGTGATCCCGACAAGGATAAAGAAAATAAATTTTATCCCAACGAAAAAATTTAATACTCTTTTTTATGCACTTTATTTGAACATTATTGCAGATGCTGCGTATGTGAACAACAGGCAAAAGGCAGGAAATAATAATTTGCAGAATTCAGCTCTTTTCGGGACAGGTATCGGTTTTGATTTTGTTACTTATTACGATAAGGTGATACGCGTTGAATATTCTATCAACAAAATGGGCGAAAATGGATTTTTTTTCCATTTTGTAGCCCCGATATAAATAACTTAAAAAATTTGGTTACTATTCAGGTAGTGAGCAGGAGGCAGCGGCAGGAGGCAGTAAAAAATAGAATATGGAGCAAGCCTGCCTGACTGCGTCACGCAGGCAGGGATATAAAGATTTGAAAGAGTATCAACCCCGCAAGTGCAGGATTGGCTATGGAAATTTTTGAAATCACAATCCCGCCATATGCGGGACCGAAAAAGGGAATTTATTCCCTGACAGATCAAATCAGAAGGTCGTCAAGATCAGTTTGCGTAAATACAGAAAGCGGAAACAAGCAGCAGTAGGCAGGACTGCCGCTGCCTCCTGCCGCTGCCTACTATATTCAAATGGGTGAACAGTAACAAAATTTTAATTTATAAGCAGTTTCTAAATTATTTTGTAATTTGGCATCCGTTAAAAAAAAAACTTATGAATATTGGATTATTTGGTAAATCTTTTTCTGATAGTTTTGATCAGAGCATTCAGCAATTGGTATTAAAGATTGAAAAGGAAAACATTAATATATACATATATGAACCGTTTGCCCGGTTTTTAAAAAAGAAAGTTAAGTTTTTATCCCGGGTTATAACTTTTACAAGGCACGATGAAATCAAAGATAAGCTGGATTATCTTATCAGTATTGGCGGCGATGGTACTTTACTTAATACAATAACGCTGGTAAAGGATTCGGGTATTCCCATTTTGGGTATTAATACAGGAAGGCTGGGATTCCTTGCCAGCATTTCAAAAGAAGATGTATTACCTGCAATTATCGATATTCTCGAGAAAAAATATATTCTTGAAAAACGCTCCCTCCTTAGATTGGATACCGAAAATGATCTGTTCGGAGAGTGGAATTATGCTTTAAATGAACTAACTGTGATGAAGAAAGACACTTCGTCGATGATCATGATAAATACTTATGTAAACGAAGAATACCTTAACTCATATTGGGCCGATGGTCTGATCGTAGCTACTCCTACTGGATCTACTGCATATTCGTTGAGTTGCGGCGGGCCAATTATTACTCCTGAATCGGAAAATTTTATTATTACGCCCATTTCCTCTCACAATTTAACAGTACGTCCTATCGTTATTCCTGACAGGTATACTATTAAATTAAAAGTTTCTGATGGCAGGAATAGACGTTTTTTGGTTAGCTTGGATTCCAGAACACAGACAATTAACAAATCAATAGAATTGCAGATAAGGAAAGCTGATTTTAAAATAAACCTTGTTAGGCTGAATAGTGAAAAGTTTTTTTCAACCATCAGAAATAAGCTAATGTGGGGCTTAGATAAGAGAAATTAATACTTGGAATAATTATTTGTGTTTTTGCAGAAATAAGATTAATTTTGCCATTAATAGATTTGCTAAAAGCACTCATTTTTTGTATTATACCCTGCCTGACGGTTTACCTGCCCTGCCTACCGGACAGGCAGGCGAAAGGCATGGCGAGGCAGGGGCATAACATTCAGCACAATGCGGGATAAACACATATTACTTTGCAAATCTGTTAAAATATTGTATAACGATCATAAAGAATAATTAATGAGAAGATTTTTTATTCTTTTAATTTTGTTAATTGTTTTGTTTCAGGATTTCTGTAATGCGCAATCAAAATTTTGGAAAAATAACCGTCGGGAATTTTTTTTTGGTGCAGGAGCAACGAATTTTTTAGGTGATCTTGGCGGCGCAGATCAAATTGGCACTAATGGTTTCAAGGACTTTAATAATCCTGCCGTGCGTCCGGGTTTTATTAACGGATATAGGTACCGTATAACGGAAGCAGCATCAATTAAAACTAATTTTATATATGCAATTTTGTTAGGTAATGACAGGCTTACGAAAGAACCTTTTCGTAATAATAGAAATTGCAATTTCAGGACTCCTTTGGTTGAAATTTCCTCCCAGTTTGAATATGCAATTATACAAGAAAGAGCAGGACATATATATAATTTGAAAGGCATCCGCGGCCGGAGGTATAACAGTGTTACATACTACCTGTTTGGAGGCGCAGGTGTTATTTACTTTAACCCAAAAGGAAAATGGAATGGTAAATGGTATGCCTTAAGACCACTTTGTACCGAAGGGCAAGATTTGATTCCTGCCAGAAAAAAATATTCGCTTATTCAGCCGGTGATGTTTTTGGGAGCCGGATTCAAGTTTGCACTGAGTAAAGAGTGGACGATTGGCATTGAATATGGCCTGCGAAAAACATTCACAGATTATATTGATGATGTGAGCAAAACATATTTTGACCCGGATGCATTACTTAAAAAAAAAGGAGAGGCATCAGTCCATTTTGCAGATCCTTCTCTTGGATTGGAACCTGGTCAGACGAACCCAGGCCAGAGAAGGGGAGATCCTACAGATAATGACTCCTATATGCTTGCATTTATTTCGTTCTACTACAAAATACCAAATAGGGTGGGTTATACGTTACCTAAATTCAGATAGAGTGTCGTTTTAAAATCAAAATGAAAAAAATATTTATTGCCATTATTGCTTTTACTTCGTTCCTGCCGTTGCGTGCTCAACGGAATGAGATTGGATTGATGCTCGGAACATCCTACTATCTTGGCGACCTGAATCCTTCTAAACAGTTTCTCCTTACAAAACCAGCAGGTGGTGTGATCTATAGATATGTTATCAATCGTAGGTGGGCAGTAAAAATAAACGGATTATTTGGTTCTATCGCCGGAAATGATGCGGTATCAAAATTTAATGAAAAACGAAACTTGAGTTTTAAATCGAATATCTTTGAGATATCTTCACAGGTCGAATTGAATTTCCTTCCTTACATGACAGGAAATACTGAAAAGGATTATTTTACCCCTTATATTTTTGCCGGTATTTCCGTTTTTAGTTTTAACCCCAAAGCCGATACTAATGGTGTTTGGTTTAACCTTCAACCATTGGGTACTGAAGGACAGGGAACATCCATGTATTCTGACAGAAAACCTTACTCATTGATGAATGTTTCTTTTCCTTTCGGATTGGGCTTTAAATATAGTGTTGGAAAGAATGTTTGTATTGGTGCTGAATGGGGATTGAGAAAAACTACTACCGATTATATGGATGATGTGAGTACTACTTATGCCGATCCTGTGGTACTTGCTGCTGAAAATACTCGTATTGCAGAAATTTTGGCTGATCGTTCAATTATAAATGTTGGGGAAAATGTTAATAATACCGGTTTGCAGAGAGGCAATTCGGTAACAAAAGACTGGTATTCTTTTGCAGTGGCCTTTATTACAGTTAAATTCAAGACAGGGGGAAAAGGTTCTTGTCCTGCATATAACAAACATTACAATTTCAAAGAATATTTCAAAAAAGATTGATTGTAATTCAAAATTAATAGACACCTATTGTTACTATTCAGATATTGAGTTGATAGGTTGGGCAACTGGTTTGGTTTAATGTCAAAAGGTTGAGCAGCTGGTTTGGTCAATGGATTTTAGTTATTGGTTTAAAACTTTAGACCAATGACTTACAACCTAACAAGCAGCCCAACCCATCAACTGATTACCTCATTAGATATGTGTAATGAGGTTTTTTTATAGGCTTTCAGAAGTATGAGTTTAAAAGAAAAAATAAACATATCGAAATTGCCCAAACATATTGCTATTATTATGGATGGTAATGGCCGTTGGGCAAAACAAAAAGGCAAATCACGCACATTTGGCCATCAGAATGGGGTTACTGCAGTTACGGAAACTACTGAAGCTGCTGCCGAATTAGGAATTAAATTTCTTACGCTTTATGCTTTTTCCACGGAGAACTGGAGCCGGCCTAAATTCGAAGTAAATGCTTTAATGAAACTACTTGTAAAAACAATAAATAAAGAAACCAAAACACTAAATAAAAATAATATTCGTTTATTAGCCATTGGCGATCTGAAAAGTTTACCTGGTAATTGTTATCAGGAACTTCAGGAAGCGATAAACAACACGGCAGGAAATACACGCATGTCGCTTGTCCTTGCCTTGAGCTACAGCTCAAAATGGGAAATTGTGAATGCAGTGAAACGTATTGCCGACTTAGTTAGCAGAGAAGAAATTAAAATAAATGAAATTAACCAGGAAATGTTTAGTCATTATCTTACCACTCAGGGCATTCCCGATCCTGAATTACTGATAAGAACAAGTGGAGAATACAGGATAAGCAATTTCCTTTTATGGCAAATCGCTTATTCCGAATTGTCTTTCACCACTAAGCTATGGCCCGATTTCAGGAAGGAAGACCTGTACAAAGCAATCATTGATTACCAGAGCCGTGAAAGAAGATTTGGGAAGACGAGTGAACAAATTAAGTAGCAGCGGCAGTAAGAAAAAAGTTTTAAAAAGCAAAATAAAATGGAAGAAGGATTTAAAAGTTTGAAAGTTTATAAATTGGCATATAAACTTGCAATGGAAATATTTTATCTATCAAAATCATTCCCTAAAGAAGAAATATATTCTCTTACTGACCAAATCAGAAGGTCATCTCGCTCAGTATGTACAAATATTGGCGAAGGATACAGGAAGAGAAAATATCCTAAACACTTTTCCAGTAAAATGACAGATGCCGATGGCGAATGCAGCGAAACAATGATTTGGCTTGATTTTTCAAAAGATTGTAACTATATTTCTTCGGAAAAACATAAAGAATTACAAGAACAATATTTAGAAGTAGGCAGAATGCTTGGGGGAATGGCTGATAATCCTGACAAATTTTTACCTAAAAACTAATTGCTGTTATTGTTTTAAAAAACTGCCGCTGCCACTGCCGCTGCCGCTTTTAGATAACCGACATGGGCTGAGTAGTAACATTAAATTTAAATGTAATGAAGAGAATTATTTTCGGGATTTTAACGACTTTCATTGTATATTCCATCCCCGGATACTCCCAGATTACGCTGACAGATGATTTATCAGGAATAGACTATGTTAGTCCCAAAGAATATGAGATAGGCGGAATCACTGTCTCGGGAGTGCAATATCTTGATAACAACGTGCTTATTACCCTTTCGGGTTTAACAGTAGGTGATACAATTAAAGTTCCCGGCGAAAAAATTACAAAAGCAATTGAAAGTCTTTGGAAACAAGGACTTTTTGAGGATATTAAAATTTCCGCCTCAAAAATTCAGGGAAACCTCATTTTTCTTGATATCTGTTTAAAAGAAAGACCACGGCTTTCCAAGTTCTCTTTTTCAGGTGTGAAAAAATCAGAAGCCGACAAACTAAAGGAAGAGATAAAACTTACAAGAGGTGATGTCGTAACGGATAATGTGATGATTACCACTAAAAATATCGTTCAAAAGTTCTTTGTTGACAAGGGATATCTGTTTGCTACAGCTGATATTTCAAAGAAAAAGGATACTACGGCTTCAAACAGTGTTGATCTCAGTATTGATGTGAAGAAAAATGGAAAAGTAAAGATCAATAAAATAAATATTTCCGGAAACGAAAGCCTTACAAGTACCAAGATAAGGCGGGCTATGAAAAAAACAAAGGAAAAACATTCCTATCGGGTATTCGCCACTTCCCGATTCAATGAAGATGATTATGAAGAAGATAAAATCAATGTAATTGACAAATTCAATGAATTAGGGTATCGTGATGCTAAAATCGTAAAAGATTCAGTGTATAAATTCGGGGCAAATACAGTAAATATTGATCTTGTCATCAGTCAGGGATATAAATACTATTTCAGAAATATTACCTGGATTGGGAATACCATATATACGGCAGAGGAGCTTAATTCTGTTTTAAAAATTAAGAAAGGCGATATATACAACCAAAAGGCCCTTGATGCAAACTTGTATATGAATATGGATAGCAGGGATGTGAGTTCTTTGTATATGGATGATGGATACCTTTTCTTTTCTCTTACTCCTGTGGAAGTTAATGTTCAGAACGATTCGATAGATTTGGAAATAAGGATATATGAAGGGAAGCAAGCCGTTATAAACAAAGTAACCATTTCAGGTAATACGAAAACAAATGATAATGTCATTATTCGTGAAATACGTACAAAACCCGGACAGTTGTTCAGCCGATCCGATATTATCAGAACACAAAGAGAACTGATGCAGCTAAAATATTTTGATCAGGAGAAACTTTCTGTAAATCCAAAACCAAACCCCGCAGATGGAACTGTTGATATTGAGTATGTGGTCGAAGAAACTTCATCCGACCAGGTTGAGCTGTCAGGTGGATGGGGGGCCGGACGAATTGTTGGCACACTCGGCTTGTCTTTCAATAATTTTTCGGCGCATAATATGTTTAAAAAAGGCGCATGGAGGCCTTTACCTGCGGGTGATGGACAGAAACTAAGTATTCGCGCTCAATCTAACGGAATTTATTACCAATCATACAATGTTTCCTTTACTGAACCATGGCTGGGAGGGAAAAAACCAAATGCATTTTCGGTATCAGCGTATCATTCAATACAGACAAACGGAGTAGCAAGAAGTGATCTCAACAGGCAATCCATTGTTATTGACGGTATTTCTGTTGAACTTGGAAAACGGTTGAAATGGCCTGATGATTATTTTACACTTTACCATGGACTCAACTTTCAACAGTACAGTTTGCAGAATTTTACTTCATTTTCATTCCAGAACGGCAACTCCAATAACTTTAATTACAGTGTTATTTTTGGTCGCAACTCTATTGATGCTCCTATTTATCCGCGTTCAGGCTCAGAATTGTCTTTGACAATTCAGGCTACACCGCCATATTCTCTTTTCTGGACAAAGGATATTGACTTAATGTCGGCTCAGGAAAAATATAAATGGATTGAATACCATAAATGGAAATTCAGCGCCTCGCTCTTTACTAAACTGGCAGGAAATTTAGTGCTTAGCACACGAACAAAATTTGGATTCCTTGGTTATTATAATTCGAAGTTAGGTCCGCCGCCATTTGAAAGGTTTTATTTAGGCGGAGATGGACTCTCTGGTTTTGCGCTTGATGGAAGAGAAATAATTGGAATGAGAGGATATGGCAATAATACACTTACTCCCAAAAACAATTCCGGTTATATCGGAGGAATAATATTTAATAAATACACATTTGAATTAAGATATCCTGTATCATTGAATGCAATGGCAACAGTATATCCACTGTGTTTTTTAGAAGCAGGTTATGCGTGGAGCGCATTCAAAGATTTCAATCCCTTTGATGTGAAAAGATCAGCAGGTGTTGGTGTAAGAATTTTCCTTCCTATGTTTGGATTACTTGGGCTTGATTGGGGATATGGTTTTGATGAAATACCGGGAGCGCCAGGTTCAAATAAAGGACAATTCCATTTTTCTATTAACCAGTCTATTGATTAAAATATTGTAATTATTTAGGTATAGGGAAATAGAGGTATAAGGTATAAGTTATGAGGTATAAAGGTATAATGGTATAATGGAAAAGACCTATAACTTTTACCACCCCTATACCTTTATAACCCATACCTTTATACCTAAATTGTAATAAAATATTTTTTATTAATAATTCATGAACTTAGCGTAGCGATTTCATGAGCGCTTTTAAAAACAAAAAAGTAAGCGAATAATTAATCAAGTTAAATAAAGGAGGCATCATTATGAAAAAATCAATTTTAATTTTTGCATTTGCATTTTTCTGTTTCATGTCGTTTGCACAGCAGAAATATGCCTTTGTTGATTCGCAGTACATTCTTGATAACATTCCTGAATATTCTGCTGCTCAGGACAAGTTAGATGAGTTGTCTGTAGAATGGCAACAAGACATTGAAGCAAAGTTTAAAGAGATAGACAGTCTTTACAAAAAGTTTGAAACAGAGGCTGTTTTGCTTCCGGAAGATATCAGGAAAAAAAGAGAAAACGAAATTATAACCAGGGAAAAGACTGCAAAAGCGCTCCAAAAACAGCGCTTTGGTAAAGAAGGCGATCTTTTTAAAAAACGCCAGGAATTAGTAAAACCAATTCAGGATAAAGTTTATAATGCAATAGAAGCGTTGGCAACGGAAGGTAACTATGGAATTATTTTTGACAAATCAGGTTCGCTCACAATGCTTTATACCAATCCTAAGTTAGATAAGAGTGATGAAGTGCTGGATAAATTAGGATACAAACCTGGTACAGTAAAGGAAAATAATAAAGATGAGACCAAAGATGACGAATAAGTTTTCATGAAAAAATATAAAATCTTTCGAATTATAGTTGAAAATTAAATGAATTGTTATAATTTCGCCCAAAATTAAAATATTAACTTATAAATTAATAATATGAAAAGAATAGTTAAAATTGCAGCATTTATTGTATTGGCTTTTTGTGCTATTTATGTTAGTGCGCAAGGGAAAACAAAAATAGGCCATATTGATTCGGACTCACTTTTAAAAATTATGCCGGGAAGAGACTCTGCGTATGTAAAAATTCAGAAAGAAGTAAAAGGTTATGAAGATCAAATAAAAACCATGCAGACCGAGTATGATGCCAAAGCTACGGATTATCAGACAAATTTATCAACCATGTCAGAATTGATCAAGCAGACAAAAATTGCAGAATTACAGGATCTGCAGGCACGTATTGAAAATTTTCAGAAATCAGCTCAGGAAGCTTTGCAAAAGAAACAAACCGAATTACTCCAGCCAATAATTGATAAAGCAAAGAAAGCTATTGAGGATGTTGCCAAAGAAAACGGATTTGCATATATTTTCGACAGCGCTATCGGATCTTTGCTTTATGTCGGTGGAGGGGAAGACATTATGCCTCTTGTAAAAAAGAAAATTGGAATAAAATAAATTCTAATATATGAAAAATTAAGCGCCAGACTTTTGTTTAGCGCTTTTTTTTATGCTATTTTTTTTCTTCCTTATACCATCCTGCATACATAATGTAGCTGTCGGCGATACGGTTCACCTGTCCTACTAATAATTCCTTATCAATAGATTTAACTTTTTTTGCCGGAACTCCGGCATATATGCTTCCTGATTCCACGACTGTGTTTTCCAGCACTAATGCTCCTGCTGCAATAATGGAGTTGCTTTCTATCACAGCATGGTCCATAATGATGGCGCCCATTCCGATTAATACATTGTCATGGATTGTACAACCATGCACAACTGCATTGTGAGCTATCGAAACGTTATTTCCTATAAATACAGGCGCCTTTTGGTAAGTGCAATGAATAACGGCTCCATCCTGGATATTTACTTTATTTCCCATTCTGATAGAATGCACATCCCCGCGAACAATCGCATTAAACCAAATGCTGCAAAAATTACCCATTACAACATCACCAATAA
>Ga0265296_1003144_pt1 | contig 15744 bp, 11 predicted proteins | sample MunlanPumphouse1_FD_189073 | JGI IMG/M metagenome (GOLD analysis project Ga0265296, IMG submission 189073) | Groundwater microbial communities from a municipal landfill in Southern Ontario, Canada - Pumphouse #1 | ecosystem: Environmental > Aquatic > Deep subsurface > Groundwater | place... | reverse complement strand
CGCGTGAGTACCCGGTCGGGAAGAAGCAGGAGGGGAAACCGCGGAGGACGATGACCGGCATCCAGATATTCTTCTACAAGAAGATCCATCTCCTCTACAACTCGCTCGATGACATGTACGTGAACGGGACGATCGGGAACCGGACCGCAGTGTTCCGTCAAGGCGGCTCGCAGGAGCCGGAGATCGAGCGCCTCTACCGCGACTACCTCTTCGCGACCGACCCGAAGGCGAAAGGGAAACCGCCCGAGCCGTTGCAGGCCGCGGACTACGCCGCGCTTCCGAAGAGCTACCAGTACGCGTACGCGCTCCTCCGGAAGCGCATGGTGCCGGGTCAGGAGATCCTCGTGCACCCGGACGTCCGTGCCGCGCTCGAGGTACCAAGCGACGCGGCGGCTGCGCGCATCGGGCTCACCCGCGAGCGCGAGGTGAACGACCTCATCACGAACCCGGCGAACCGGAAGGCCCAGCGCTCGGGATGGCGGTACGAGCGCATCAAGCAGGCCGTCGAGCCCGCATTCGTCGAGTTTCTCATGGCCGACCTCGAGCAACTCCCGCCGCCACCGCCGCCGAAAGCGGGGGGCGAGGACGGCGAGGAAGGCGAGGGGGAAGGCGGAGGGGATGATGATGGGGAAGGAGAAGGCGATGGACTCCCGTCGGAAGCGCCGCCCGAGTCAGGCGATGGGGAGTCGGAGGACGGCAAGGGAGAACCGGGCGAGCCAAAAGACGGCAAGTCAAAGCCCGGCGATGGGAAGCCGGAGCAGGGCGATGGGAAGCCCGAGTCCGGCGAGGGGAGTCCATGGGATGAACTCAATGAGAAGCCGGAGCCGATTGACCTCGAGACAGTCCGCGACTTCATCGCGCAGCAAGCGGCGAAGGCGGCGGAGGAGCGGGCGAAGGAGCGCGAGAGGGATCGCGGGAGGCGGCTTACGCCGGAGCAGCGCGATCGCGCCGCGCAGGCGAAGACGGACGCGGTGATCTGCGGCGACCACGGGATCAACCCGGCGCTCGCGCAGGAGTACCGCGCGCTCGAGCGCTCCGTCGCCCCGTACGAGCAGGCGCTCGCCGCGGTGTTCGAGCAGCTCATGCGTTCCATTGAGGAACGCCTCGTGCGGTTCATCGTCGAGGGATTCCGGAGCGGCAAGTTCAACGTCGAACGTTTCATCACGAAGTACGGTGCGGACATCGCCGCCGATAACCTCGGGGCGATCCCGTGGGACGCGCTCGACGTGTACGATCAGCGGGAGCTCATGAGCCGCCTCTCGCTGTATCCGAATCGCATTCGCCTCCGCCTCGTCCTCGACGGGTCCGGGTCCATGAAGACGGAGCGAGTGCTCGCGGTGAAGCAGCTCGCCGTGCTCTTCATGCGCGCGCTCTCCGCATTCGAGGCGACGGTGAACCTCCGGTTCCGTCTCAAGGAGCCGATCATGGTGGACACGGAAGTACGAATGTTCGGCGATCGCGGGAAGAGCAAGGTGGTGAAGACATTTCAAAAAGGAAAACCCGGGTACGAGGACGAGCTCGCAGATCGGTTCGCGGCAATCGGGAAGATCCACGGCGGGTACGGGTACACGTACGATGACGAGCCGTTCGAAGAAATTGCGGCGTCCATCACGCCGGACCTCACCACGGCTTTGAAATCCGGCCGCGCGAAGGAGTTCGCCTTTGAGGCGACCGATGGAGGATCGAGCGCAAAGCAGGAGACGCGGAATGCCGTTGAAGCGGTCGAGCAGAAGGGCGCGGTCGCGCGCGGGTTCCAGATCGGGACGCCAGACAAGAGCGAAATAGAGATTTTCGACGAGATTTGGGGCGAGCACGGCGCGCGGGTTCCACACCCGAAAGATCTCGCGCCCGCCGCCGCGCGCGTCCTCGCGGACGAGATCCGGAAGATCACGTTCCAGATTCAATACTACGAAGTCGAGGACGAGGAGTAGGTATGTCCGAACACCCTCCCACCTCTCCCGAGCACACTCCTCCTCCCGTTCCTCCCGAGGACGGCGTGGATCCGTCCCTCGACATCCAATCCCAAGACCTCTCCCCCGAGGTCCGTTCCTACGTGGACACGCTCAGGCAACAGGTGAGCGACCTCTTCAGGAAGTACGGGATCACGACCACAGGATTCAGGGATGCCGCTGCTCAACTCACCGCTCGCCAAGACGTCTCCATCAAAGACCTCGAACACTTCCGCGACATCAACCAAGCCCTCATCAACATCCACGAGACCGGAGCACTCCCTCCGGAAGTACGGGAATCCTGCCCAGTCACCGCCACGGTCCTCCCCCTAGAGGATAGCGCCGCCTCCTTCGAGGCCGGCCGCGAGATCACCCTCAACCTCCGTGAAGTTCTCGACTCCTCCCTCGCCTTCCTCGAATCCAAGGCCCCGCCCACGTGGTCCCAATCCCTCCGTGAAGCATTCCCCCACGGCATCACCCTCACCCCAGACCAACGCAAAACCATCGAACGCGCCATCGAGCACGGTTTCACCCACGCCCTCCTCATGCCCGGAGGAGACACCCAAGGGATCACGACCGTCGAAACCCAGAAGCCAGACCCCAACGACCCCACGAAGCAAATCACCGAGCGCACCCTCATCTCCCCGGATACTCTCCGTGCCACCACGAATCACCTCTTGAACACATGCAGCAACGCGGATGGAAGCCACCCGGTCCCCGGTCTCCCCAGTGGAGACGCAGACGGCCAGTACGAAGCGCCGTACGTGGGGTACGCCTTACTCGAGGCGCCCACGCTCCGCCCTGGCGCTCCATCCCGAACCCGTCCGTACCTCCTCCTCTACCGACCCGACGGCGTCCTCCCAGCAACGAAGGGCAAGGCCTACCTCCAGAGTTTTGAGATCCTCTTCGCCACGGCCCGCGACTGGAGTATCCCGACGCTCACCGGCTTCACGAACCACGAAGACCTCCTCATCCAGCGGAAGGAAGTGGAAACACGCGCGCCACTCACCCCGGAGGAGCGTACGCAACAGCACGGAGACCCCCGAGTCCACGGCTTCGACGCGTACGACGACGATGCCTCCAAGTCCCGTTGGGCATGGAACCTCGACTCGCGCGTTCCGGAGTGCTGCCCGCACGGCAGCTGGCGTCCGAGTGACCGGAGATCGATGCTGACCAATGGCACCGCGACGGTCCGGTTGCTGGCCCTCGGCGCGCGCCCCGCGGTCGTTGTGGAGCTTTGATCCGTTTTACCACCTTCAGAAAATCTGATATTCTGCATGTATGAGCTATTGCAGAAAATCAGAATATGACAACAGAGCCAACTTCCATCATACGAGATGTCACCACCACGGCATTCCAATACCTTGATTCCGATGAGGTATTGCTGTTCATCGGAGCACGACAGGCGGGAAAGACGACGATCCTTCGGCAGATCGAGGCGCGATTGCGTGAACGATCCGAGTCCGTGTACTTCCTCACGCTCGAAGACCCCGACTTCCTCGCGGCGCTCAACGCGTCGCCAAAGCGGCTATTCGAGCTCGTGCCGATCGGCCGGAACGAACGGACTACCGTGCTCATTGATGAAGTGCAGTATCTCGATGATCCCGCGCATTTCCTCAAGTACCACTACGACGTCAATCGCAGTGCGGTGCGGATCATCGCCACCGGTTCCTCCGCCTTCTATCTCGACGAGAAGTTCACGGATTCGCTCGCGGGGCGCAAACGCATTTTCCGCGTGTGGACGTGCTCGTTCCGCGAGTTCCTCCGTTTCCTCCGTCGCGATGATCTCTCGGTGCTCGATTTCTCGCGTGCGGCGGCAGTGCAGCGCGACGATCTCCGCCGCGCGTACGAAGAGTACCTCACGTTCGGCGGGTATCCGCGCGTCATCCTCGCGTCGATGGCGGAGAAGCGGATGATCCTCCAGGACATTGCGTACTCGTACGTGAAGAAGGACATCACGGATGCGCGCATTCGCTACGAGGAGCAGTTCTATAAGCTCCTGAAAATTCTTGCAGACCAGGTGGGGAACCTCGTGAACACCACCGAGCTCGCTGCGACGCTCGGCGTATCCCGCGCCGCGACCGAGCACCACCTCGCGGTCATGCAGCGGTCATTCCATCTCGCACTCGTACGACCATTCTGGAGCAATGTGCGCAAAGAGTTGACGAAAATGCCGAAGGCGTACTTCTGCGACCTCGGCCTCCGCAACTTTTTTGTCGGACGATTCGAGGGAACCGCGACGCGAACCGATCTCGGTCCACTCCTCGAGAACGCGGTGTTCCGTCAGCTCCTCGAGCGCGATGCGCATGACGAGATTCGGTTCTGGAGGACCGCGGATCAACACGAGGTGGATTTCGTTGTCGGCGAGCGCGCCGCGTATGAGGTGAAGGCGGGGTCGCGTCCGATGCGGCGTTCGCGCTATGCGGCGTTCATGTCGGCGTACCCGAATATCCCGCTCACATTTGTCGCGCTCGACGCGCCGACCGGCGGTGTACAGGATGCCCGTTCGATCATCGCTCCGTGGGAGGTGTAGCAGGTGTCATCCCCCCATGTCCGAACACCCTCCCACCCCTCCCGAGCGCACTCCTCCCCCCGTTCCTCCCGAGGACGGCGTGGATCCGTCCCTCGACATCCAATCCCAAGACCTCCCTCCCAAGGTCCGTTCCTACGTGGACACGCTCAGACAACAGGTGAGGGATATTTTCCAGAAGTACGGGATCACGACCACAGGATTCAGGGATGCCGCTGCTCAACTCACCGCTCGCCAAGACGTCTCCATCAAAGACCTCGAACACTTCCGCGACATCAACCGAGTCCTCATTGAAATCCACAAGACCGGAGAGCTCCCTCCGGAAGCACGGGAATCCCGCCCGGTCACCGCCACGGTCCGTGAGGACGCCCTAGCCACGATCCCCGCAGAGCAAGGGAAGGAAGTGACGCTCGACCTCCGCGAGGTCCTCGACTCCTCCGTGCGTTTCCTTACCGAGAAAGCCCCACCCACGTGGGCCCAATCCCTCCGCGAGCAGTTCCCCCACGGCATCACCCTCACCCCCGACCAACGCAAAACTATCGAGACCGCCATCGAGCACGGTTTCACCCACGCCCTCCTCATGCCCGGAGGAGACACCCAAGGGATCACGACCGTCGAAACCCAGAAACCAGACCCCAACGACCCCACGAAGCAAATTACCGAGCGCGAAGCACAGAACCCCGCCCTCCTCAGACAAACGATGGACCACCTCCTGAAGACCTGCGCTGTCGCCCCAGTCCTCGATCTCCCCATCGAGGAGCAGTACATAGCGCCGGACGTCTTCGAACCCGAGAAGACGAAAGTCCCCACCCTCCGTCTCGGTGCTCCCTCTCGCGCCAGCCCGTGCCTCCTCCTCTACGGACCGGGCCCAATCCCCGCATCCCTTAAGAACCTCACGTACCCCGACGCCGAAGCTACTTTCGTTCGTTTCTCCTCCGATTTCCACCTCCCCACGCTCACCGGCCTCACGAACCTCGAAGCAGAACTCCTCCAGCGGAAGGAAGTCGAGACGCGAGTCGCGTTTGATCCCGTCACCCGTCAAGCCCAGTACGGCGATGCGCGTCCCCACGCCTTCGATGCGTACGCAACCGACGCATCACAATCCAATTGGTCATGGCACCTTGACTCGCGCGTCCCGGGTGGCTGCGTCCGCGGTCGCTGGAGTCCGATAAACCGGCAAAGGAGTTTGAGTTGGGGCACCGCGTGGAGTTTTGATCTAGCGCGCGGCGCGCGGCCCGTGGTTGTTGTGGAGCTTTGAATCTTGAGATCATAGCATGATTTCCCCTCCCTCTCCGCGTCCCTATCGGGGAGAGGGAGGGCGAGGGAGGGAGAGGTGACTGTTGCGACGTTTTCTCATACCACCTTTCCCCCTCCAACTCCCCCTCTCCCCGGAGCGGAGAGGGGGAGGGACGGAGAGTGGTCGTGCGTATGAACGTTCGCGTGTTCACGGATGGTGGTGCTCGCGGGAATCCGGGTCCCGCGGGGATTGGCGTTGTCATTCAGGATGCGTCTGGAAAACAGATTGCGGCGTTTGGGGAGTACATTGGTGAAACCACGAACAATCAGGCGGAGTACCGAGCGATGATCGCGGCGCTTGAGCGCGCGAAAGCGCTCGGCGCGACCGAGGTGGATGCGTTCGCGGACTCCGAGCTCCTCGTGAAGCAACTCAATCGGCAGTACCGGGTGAAGAACGCGGGGCTCGCGCCGCTCTTCGTTGCTGCGTGGAGCATCGCGCAGTCATTTACGCGCTGCACGTTCCGGCATGTGCGACGCGAGCAGAACAAGGAGGCGGATCGCATGGTGAATGCAGCGATTGATCGGCGGGGGAGCGTGGAGGAGCAATAGCGAGGAGCGTGGTATGATGGGAGTGATGTCCGGTACATCATTCCCTTTCTACCGAGCGGTCATCGCGAGCGTCATTGCGCTCGTGTGGTTTGCGTTCCCGCGCACGGCGATCGCCGGTGCAGCGGACAACGTGACGGGTTGGGCGTGGAGCGCGGCGGCCGGGTGGATCTCGATGAATTCAACGAACTGCGAGGCGCTGAATCGCGGTGCCGACCCCGATCCGTGCGCGCTCGGCGGGAATGCGTACGGGGTGACTGTTGCGTCGGACGGCCGCGTGAGCGGGTACGCGTGGTCGCGCGTCGCCGGATGGATGTGCGTCGGGGTTGCGTGCACGGGGTCCGGCGGTGCGGCTCCGACCGGCGGGTGGTCGGCGCGGGTGAATGCGATCACCGGCGAGGTGACAGGGTGGGGAAAATTGTTGAGCATGGGGAACGGCGGCTGGGTTTCATTCTCCTGTGCGAACACCGCGACGTGCGCGACCGTCGCGTACCGGACGACCGTGAACGTCGCGACCGGTGCGTTCAGTGGGTACGCGTGGAACGGGCAGCGCGAGGGGACGGCGATCGCTCCCGCGCTCGGGTGGATCGCATGGGCACCGGCGTTCGGTGGAACGACGACGACATGGCGGCCGGTGCCGCTCTGCTCCGCGGGCGGCAGCGCGTGCCAGTCCGATACTGAGTGCGGTCTCTCGGGAGAGTTCTGCTGTCTCGGTGGCGCTGCGTGTGGGCGATGCAGCGGTGACGGCGCCGCGTGCGGGAGCAGCGCGGAGTGCGGTGCGGGCGTGCTGTGCTGCCGCGAGGGAGTTGACTGCGGGCAGTGCACGCAGGGCGGCACCGCGTGCGGCCGCGATGCGGACTGCCCGAACCGAGCGCAGGATTCTTGCTGCCCGTCCGGTGCCGTGTGTTCGCGCGGGAACGATGAGCGGACGGCGTGCGACATGGACGGGACGTGCTCAGCGGGGGAGACCGCCGCGGGGTGTCCGCTCGATTGCGGGAGCGGCTCGGCGCGCGGGCGCGCCTGCGATGGGGACGGTTCGTGCGAGGCGGGGGAAGCGGTGACGACCTGCGCATCCGACTGCGGGAGCGCCGGTCGCGGCGGATCGTGCAACAGCAACGGCGTGTGCGAGGCGGGTGAATCGCTCGGCGCGTGCGCTGCGGATTGCGCCGAGCGCGTGTCGGCGCCGCCCGTCGGCGTGTGCGCCGGCGGCGGGAGTCCGCCGGTGCTCTGCGTGGATGGTGGGCAGTGTGCAGTGGGGGCGGCGTGCGACGTCGAACTCGGGATTTGTTCGTCCACCGGCACCGTCTGCGCGAGCGCTGCGGCGTGTTCGGGCGGCGGGGACACGTGCGACCGCGACCTCGGTATCCGAACGGACATCGGCGTGCGCACCGACGACGCGCCGAACGGGACATCCATCCCGTGCGCGAATGATGATCCGGTCTGTCGGAAGATCATCGGGAAGTGCATCGGCGCTGAGCAGCTCTGCGCCGTTGATGCGAACTGTCCGGCCGGGAGCCGATGCGGGAAGCTCTACCTCCCGTGGGTGCAGACGCAGTTCGGATCGCTCTACAGCGGCGGAAGCGTCGGGAGCAGCCAGACGCCGCCGCCGCCGTCCGGGCAGTACAACGCGACGTTCTGCATCCTCTCCGGTGGCCCCATCGTGAACTTCGTGAGCAGCGAGGGGTGCGGCGGTGTGCGTCGGACGCCGTACCCGAAAGCCGGGCAGCCGCTCATCCTCCCGAAACTTCCGGCCTACGTGAGTACCGCCGCGCGCCTCGACGTCGCGGGCATCGTCGGCGGGCGGTACGGACGATTGACGCAGACGCTGCCGACGCTCGCGTCGTTCGTCGGCGGGTACCAGCTCGGCGGGAAGATTTTCTTTTCTCCCACCGGCGGCGATCACCGTCTCGGTGCGGCGGGGAAGACGATTCGGTTCGTCAACGGCGTCGGGAGCGCGAGCGGCGCCGGGCTCTTCATCATCCGTGGAGGAAATCTTTTGATTGAGAGCGACATCGAGTACGGCGGCGGGCAACTCGGGGACATCCGAGGCCTCGCATCGGTGGGGTTCCTCGTGCTCAAGGATCGCGTGCGTGATGCGGACGGGAACATGGTCGAGGTCGGCGGGGACATCATCATTCACCCGAGCGTGCAGCGGCTCGTCGGCGCGTTCTACGCGGAGGGCGAGATCCGCACCGGAACGACCGGCCGCGCGGCGAGCGATCGCGCGCTCGCGGTGTCCGGCGTCATGGTCGCGCGGAAGTTCCGCTTCGAGCGGCTCTACGCGAGCGCGAAACCCGCGGAGCAGATCACCGCGGATGGGCGCGTCCTCGCGAATCCTCCGCCCGGGTTCGGCGATCTCGCGCGATCGCTGCCGCTGATCACACAGACCGCGCCCTGACGAGCCGCAAGCCGACAGCTTCAAGCGGCAAGCTGGAGATATGATACGATGGCTTGTGGATAGTGGTGCGCTGTGAGCGTGTAGCTGTCAGCTCAGTATGGGATTCTTCTCAAAGAAACCAAGTGCGTACCTCGGCGTTGATATCGGCGCCGGTGGCGTCAAGGTGGTGGAGCTCCGCAACGACAAGCACCGCGCGCGGCTGTCCACGTACGGGTTCGCGGAGGCGGCGGTGATGTCGTCGAACCCCGCGTCGAACCTCGGCACCGACCTCGAGGCGATCGCGGGGACGATCCGCGAGGTGTGCGCGCGGGCGAAGGTGGAATCGAACCGCGCGGTGACGTCGCTCCCGATCGCGGCGGTGTTCAGCGCGATCATCTCGCTCCCGCACATGCCGGAGAAGGAACTCGGCGCCGCAGTGATGTGGGAGGCGAAGAAGCTCGTCCCGCTCCCGATCGAGGACATGATCATTGACTGGAAGCCGCTGACCGCGCTCGAAGCGGGCAGCGTCCCGAGCGGAGCGAGGGATCCCGGTCACCGTGGAACGGGAGCCATGCGCGTGCTCCTCACCGGCGCGTCGAAGCACCTCGTCCAGCAGTACGTGACGGTGTTCGCATCCGCGAAGATCGAACTCATCTCACTCGAAACCGAGGCCTTCGCGCTCATCCGTTCGCTCGTCGGCGACGACCCCTCCGTCGTGTGCATCCTCGACATCGGCGCCGCGCGGACGTCCATGGTCATCGTGGACGCGGGGACTCCGGTGCTGAGCCGGAGCATTGACGTCGGCGGCCAAGCGATCACGCGCGCGATCGGGGAGGCGATGGGGGTGGACCAGTCGCAGGCGGAGCAGATGAAACTCGACATGGCGGTCATGTCGGTCGGTTCCGCGACGGCCGGGCTGCCGACGATCCTCGCGCAAACATTCGCGCCGGTGATCCAGGAGGTGCGGTACGGCATGAACCTCTACCTCTCGCAGGAGGCGCACCGCGGCCGCGTCGTGGAGAAGGTCATCCTCGCGGGCGGGACCGCGATGCTCCCGACGCTCACCGAGTTCTTCGCGCGCGAGCTCAACTTGCGGGTGTTCGTCGGTGATCCGTGGGCGCGGGTCATCTACCCCGTGGATCTCCGTCCTGCGCTCGATGCGATCGGCCCGCAGTTCGCCGTCACCATCGGCCTTGCGATGCGAGAGGTTTCGTAGGTATGCCTCGCGACCCCTCGTTGCTCCCGGAAGACATGCGGAGGAAGGAAGAAGATGAGGCGGCGGCGAACGCCCGGGCCGCGGCTCCGGCGGTCGGTGGCATGGGCGAATTCCACATCCCGGGTGCAGTCGTCCCGAGCGCGGCACCTCCTCCCGCTCCGGCGGCGGTCACTCCACCACCACCTCCTCCGGCGGCGGTCACCTCTCCGCCAAGGCCGCTGGCATCAGTGCCCGCGCCGCTCGCATCCACACCACCTGCACCCACACCAGCGCGGAACGGGAACGGTCGTCGCAATGGGAAGCCGCGCGGCGCGAACGGCGGCGCGAAGCGAGATGCATCCGCCTTTTCTACTCCGCCGCCGATGCGAGGGAAGGCGTTCCGGGGGATCACGCTCATGCCGGGCGCGCTGCGGAATGCAGCGGCCGCATCGGCGTGGATTCCAGGGACGGCAGTCGCGGGCATCGTCCTCGCGCTCCTCCTCATTGGGGTGCCGTGGTTCATGCTCGAACAGCGGATTCCGGAGGCGCGGGCAACGGTGGATGCGCTCGAGGCGAGGAAGCGGGACGCGGCGGCGCGAGCGGCGACCGCGGAGCAGGACCTCGTGTCGTACCGGCGTACGATCGCGCGCGCGGGCGCACTCCGCGAGCTCCTCGCCGTGCATCGGTCCTGGGCTCCGTTCTTCCAACTCTTCGAGTCGCGGACGCTCCCGTCTGTTCGGTACGACGGGCTCACCGTGGACGTCACGGGGAGCGTGATGCTGCCGGTGACCGCGCCGAGCGTCCGCGCGGCGGCGGAGCAGATCCGCGCGTGGCAGGAGGCGGCGGGCGTGTCGAACGTGGAGGTGTCGGGAATCGCTTCCTCTACCGACGAGCTCGGCGTCGTCCGCGGTGCGCGGTTCGATGTGCAGTTCCAAGTTGATCCGAACACGTTCACGAGCACCGATGACGCACAGGGTATCGGGATTGAGTAGTTGGTATTCGGTGTGCCACATCACCCGTTCAAGATGCGAGATACTGAATACCGAATACTGAATACCGAATACTGATTGTTGGCATGCCGACCACACGCACTACCAGCACCGCGGCACCGGTCGTCCCACACGCCACGCTCCGCGCGGCGCTCCTGCCGTTCGCACCGGTCCTCGCACTCGCGATTGTTGTGGCGGGGTACGCGGTGATCCTCCGGCCTCGGATTGCGGTGCTCCGCGGCCTCCGCGCACGGGCAGCCGTCGAACGTGAGGTCGCGGACCTCGAGCGTGAGGTCGCGGCGCTCGCGAGCGCGCGGGAGACGTTCGAGGCGTCGTTCGCGTCGAAGCGCGAGGTCATTGACGCGGCGGTGCCGGGCGGGGAGGACGTCCCCGGGCTCTTCGTGGCGCTCGATGCGGCCGCGCAACATGCGGGGGTCCTCGTGACGAGTATGGAGGTGACGCGCGAGAAGGCACCGACGTCGCTCCCGTCGCTGCGCGGGAACTCGGTGCTCCTCATGAACGTCGCGATCCGGAGCGTGGACTACGCGCGGCTGAAGTCATTCCTCGGAATCCTCGCCGAGAGCCAGCGGCTCATGGATGTGCTCTCCGTGCAGTTCTCTCCGCAGGCGCTGACCGCAACAATTCGCCTGCGCGCGTATACGATTGATTGATCACGTATGGCGTACAGCCATGGCACGCGAACGCGCATGGTCATCGCGACGGCGCTCGTGCTCCTCTTCGGATGCGCGCTCATCGTGTGGGAGTTCACGCGCGCGCCGGGTGGTACGGCGCCTGACGCCACTCGCGTCGTCGGTGCGCGGTTCGATCCCTCGGCGGTCACCGACGCGATCGATCGTGCGGCGAAGCGCACGTTTGTTCCGCTCGCGCCGCCGGTGGTTCCGAAGGGACTCGGGAACCCCGCGCCGTTCCCCATCCCCGAACAACGGCAGCATTGAGGTATGCCCGGGTTGTCCACGCAGATCATTGATGCGCTGAAGCGCGATCAGAAAATTTCCGACCCGCAGGCGTCGGAGCTCGAAGCGTCAGCCGCCGCCGGCGGAGACATCGAGCGCACGCTCGTGGATCAGCGGATCGTGAGCGAGGACGAACTCCTCCGCCTCCGCGGGAGTATCCTCGGGTTGCCGGTCATCTCGCTCATCGGGCGCGAGATCCCGCCCGCGATCCTCAGCGTACTCCCGAGGAACCTCGCCGAGCGCTACCAGGCGATCGCGTTCGAGCGCGACGGGAACCGCGTGACGATCGGGTTCACGAACCCCACCGACCCGGCGATCGTCGAGGCGCTCGAGTTCTTCGCGCGCGACCAGCAGCTCTCCATTCGGTACGCGATTATCTCCCCCGCGAGTTTCCGCGACGCGTTCCAGAAGTACGAGGAGGGGAAGCGCGAGACCGCCGCGGCGATCGAGGCCGCGACGGAGAGGATCGCAGCAGCAGGCGGGGCGGCAGAGGAGAACGCCGCGGAGGAGGCCGATATCTCGGAGGCGGTGGAGAAGGCGCCGGTCTCGAAGATCGTCGCGACGGTCATCCGGCACGCGGTGGAGGGCGGCGCGTCGGACATCCACATCGAGCCGCACGGGAAGGAGTCGCGTGTGCGGTACCGCATTGACGGCGTCCTCCGGACGGCGCTCATGCTCCCCATTGCGCTCCATGCCGCGATCGTCGCGCGCATCAAAGTGCTCAGCAGCATGAAGCTCGATGAGACCCGCATCCCGCAGGACGGACGCATCCACATCCGCGAGGGCGGGCGAGAGGTTGACCTCCGCGTCTCGACGCTCCCGCTCCTCGACAATGAGAAGGTGGTCATGCGCATCCTCGAGACGACCGCGAAGGTCATCACGTTGAAGGACCTCGGGTTCCGCGACTGGCAGACCGCGATCGTCGAGCGATCCGTCCACCGTCCGCACGGGATGGTCCTCCTCACCGGGCCGACGGGCTCAGGGAAATCCACGACGCTCTACGCGGTGTTGAACCTCCTCAACGCGGAGGGCGTGAACATCACGACGCTCGAGGACCCGATCGAGTACTACGCGCGCGGCGTGAACCAGTCGCAGATCCGCACCGAAGTCGGATTCACATTCGCCGCCGGGCTCCGCGCGATCCTCCGGCAGGACCCGAACGTCATCATGGTCGGAGAGATCCGCGACACGGAGACCGCGGAGCTCGCGATCCACGCGGGGCTCACCGGTCACCTCCTCTTCTCGACGCTCCACACGCGCGACGTCCTCGGCGCGGTCCCGCGACTCATTGACATGAAGGTCGAGCCGTTCCTCCTCGCCTCGACGCTCATCATGGTGGCGGCGCAGCGGCTCGTCCGGAAGATTTGTCCGGACTGCCGTGAGGAGATCGCGGTTTCGCCGGAGGTCCGGAAGGACATCGAGCGCGCGCTCGCGTCGTTTCCGCGGGACGCCGTCCTCCCGCCGGAGGCCGCGGGGATGAGGATATTCAAGGGGCGAGGGTGTCCGAAGTGCAGCGGCTCCGGGTACCGCGGGCGGACGGTCATCGTCGAGCTCCTCGAGTTCGATGACGCACTCCAGCAGCTCATTGTGAAGGGGTTCCCCGCGAGCGAGGCCGTCGCGCTCGCGAAGCAGAAGGGGATGCTCACACTCCACCACGATGCGCTCCTCAAGGCGCTCGAAGGAATGACGACGTACGAGGAGGTGCTCCGCATCACTCATGAGTAGCGATGCGAATGCGGCAGTGACGCGCTCTGACATGCGCATGGGATTTGTAGATTCCCATCGCCAGTTTCATCGCCGAGCCCGAGCAAGGGAAGAAGGGCAGCATCCGCGGCCGTAGGGCTTTGCCCGCTGCGGATGCGCGGGTCGCATAGGGGTGAGAACCCCTGTGAGAGGATCAGCCGACCCTTGCGAAGCGGCGAGGCGGGGGGTCGCACAGGGGGCGGAGCCCTCTGTGGTGAGATTATGCGTTTTCGATACCGTGCGACCACGAAAGTAGGCAGAGCAATCCGCGGGACTCTCGACGCGCTCTCGCGCGGTGAGGCGGAGGAGTTGCTCGGGAAGCGCGGGTACCGGAGCGTGGCGATCCGCGAGGAGCCCGCGTTCCTCGTGAGCATCCAGGATTTCCTCATTCAGCTCCAGCGCCCGCGGACGCGCGACGTCGTCGTGTTCCTTCGGCAGTTCGCGGTCATGGTCGCGGCGCGGCTCCCGATCGCCCAGGCACTCCGTTCGCTCGTCACGCAGACCGCGAGCCCCGCCCTCCGCGCGGTCATCCTCGACATCGTGAAGGATGTGGAGTCCGGCTCGCGGCTTTCGGATGCGCTCGGCGCGCACCCGCGCGTCTTCAGCGCGTTTGCGGTGCACATCGTGGAGGCCGGTGAGACATCGGGCCGCCTCGAGGAGGTCCTCGGGTACCTCGCGGATCAATCCGAGCGCGACGCGGAGCTCGCATCGCGCACGCGCGGCGCGATGGTGTACCCCGCGTTCATCCTCAGCGGGCTCGTCATCATCTCGTTCATCATGATGACGTTCGTGGTCCCGCGATTGACGACCGTGCTGTCGGAGACGGGCGCGAAGCTCCCGTGGATGACCCGCGCGCTCATCGCGGTGAGTTCGTTTATGGCATCGTGGTGGTGGCTCCTCGCGCTCGTGATCGTGGCCGCCATCGGGACGTTCATCGCGGCGCTCCGGACGCCGCGCGTGCGGGAGTGGTGGGACGGATGGAAGCTCCGCGTGCCGATCATCGGGCCGCTCGGGCGCGAGATCGCCGCGGTTCGCTTCGCGCGATCGTTCGAGGTGCTCCTCCGCGGCGGCGTGGACATCGTGGACGGGCTCAACGTCGTCGGCGACGTGCTCGGGAACGCGGCGTACCGGCGGCTCATTGATGAGACGATTCGGGAGGTGAAGGACGGCAACTCCATCACGACGGTGTTCGCGGATTCTCCGCTCATCCCGCGCATGATGACGCAGCTCCTCGCCGCCGGGGAATCGTCCGGGCAGCTCGAGGAGGTGCTCAAGAAGCTGAGCAGCCACCATGAGCGGCTCGTTGAGCAGCGCGTCCGGAACCTTGTCACAATCATCGAACCGCTCGTCATGGTCATCCTCGGCGTCGCGGTGGGCATCATGGTCGCCGCGGTCATCATGCCGATGTACAATTTGACGTCGCAGTTCTAGCACGAGCATGCGTCTGGTAGCCCACCGCGAGGTGGGGGTTTGGGGGAGGCGCCGTTTGCGCATCCCCCACTGCTGCGGTGGGGGAGTTATTCGAGGGGGCGGAAGCCCCCTTGAAAGCGAAGCGCGGCGGCATCATGGTCGCCGCGGTCATCATGCCGATGTACAATCTGACGAGCCAGTTTTAGGCGTTAGACAGTAGGATTGCAGCTGGTCGCTTTGCGCTGACGCCCGATGCCTCGGGATGTGCTATACTATACGTGTGGATAACCTTTAGGAGACACCTCCTACTATGCGCACCCAAGCGAAACGTGGGTTTACGCTCATCGAGCTGCTCGTGGTCATCGCGATCATCGGGTTGCTCTCAACGCTCGCGGTCGTCGCGATGTCGAACGCGCGACAGAAGGCGCGCGACGCGAAGCGCGTCTCGGATATCAAGCAGATCCAGAGCGCGCTCGACCTCTACGCGACGGACAAGAATGGGTACCCGGGGGTGGAGGCTGCGCTTGAACTCGGGGGAACGGGCGCGGTGTGTTTGGACAACGCGACTGGCTTCAAGGGGTCCGGCTGCGCAGATCCCACGTACATGGGGTTGGTGCCGAAGAATCCGAGCCCGAACGGAACGGCGTACACGTACACGTCGCACGGCGATGCGGCGAATGCGATCGCATGCGCGACCGGACCGTGCGTGAATTACAAGTTGACGTTCACGCTCGA
>Ga0265296_1003143_pt1 | contig 15761 bp, 13 predicted proteins | sample MunlanPumphouse1_FD_189073 | JGI IMG/M metagenome (GOLD analysis project Ga0265296, IMG submission 189073) | Groundwater microbial communities from a municipal landfill in Southern Ontario, Canada - Pumphouse #1 | ecosystem: Environmental > Aquatic > Deep subsurface > Groundwater | place... | reverse complement strand
TGTTCCCAACCTGACGATCGGCCCCATGGTGTGCGAGGCGATCCGGCCACATGTGGATGTGCCCATCGATGTGCATCTGATGGTGGAACCGGTCGACGCGATCATTCCGCAATTTGCACGTGCCGGTGCCAATATCATTACGTTTCATCCGGAAGCGTCGCGCCATATCGATCGCAGCTTGTCGCTCATTCGTGAAGCGGGCTGTCAGTCCGGACTGGTGTTCAATCCCGGCACACCCCTCTCCTTCCTGGACCACGTCATGGACAAGGTCGACGTGATCCTGCTGATGTCGGTCAACCCCGGTTTCGGCGGCCAGAGCTTCATTCCGTCCACCCTGACCAAGCTGCGTGAGGCGCGACTGCGCATCGATCGCTACATGCAGGAAGGCGGTCAACACATCTCGTTGGAAATCGACGGTGGTGTGAAGGTTGAAAACATCGCCCAGATTCGTGCTGCCGGCGCCGACACCTTTGTGGCCGGGTCCGCCATCTTCGGCAAACCGGATTACAAGGCGGTGATCGACGCCTTGCGTCAGCAGATCGCCCAAGCGGATTCGGTTGCCGTATGACGGGCGCCGAGCACGCGATCAAAGCAGTGCTCATCGATCTCGATGGGACGTTGCTGGACTCCATCCCTGACTTGTCCGATGCTGCCAATGCCATGCGCATTGAACTGGGTCTGCCTGCCCTGCCCGTCGATCTGGTGACCACTTTCGTGGGCAAAGGCGTCGAACATCTGGTCAGGCGCACCCTGGTGGGCAACCTGACGGGCCCTGACCCCGAACAGGCCCTGTTCGAGCAGGCTCGGGCCATCTTCTTTCGCCACTATCATGCCTTCAATGGCAAGCGCGCGGCCTGCTATCCGGGTGTGATCGAGGGACTGCAGAGCATGCGGGCGCAGGGACTTCGCCTGGCAGTGGTGACGAACAAACCCGAGCAGTTCACCCTGCCGCTGCTCGAGAGAACCGGCCTAGCCCCGTATTTCGAAGCGGTGGTCAGCGGCGACACTTGCGCCCGAAAAAAACCCGACCCCATGCCGATGGCACATGCCTGCATGCTGCTGGGCGTGGCCCCGCAGGCTGCGCTGGCCATCGGGGATTCGGGCAATGACAGCCTGTCTGCGCAGGCGGCGGGCTTGCGCGTGCTGCTCGTTCCCTATGGCTACAACGAGGGCCACGATGTGCGCACGCTCGAAGTCGATGGTATAGTTTCATCGCTTGTCGAGGCGTCACATTGGGTGGCGCGTGCGAACAAGCCCAGCAACGAACTTCAGTCTGAATAGACGCATGATGACTCGACCTGCGAATCTGCAAATGCAAGCTGGCGCCTATTGGCGCTGGTGGCGTTTGTCTTCCGGGTGGTGATGATTCCTCTCCCGGCCGATGTGTGCAGCGACATCATTAGCCGATAGCAGCAACCCTATCTCCAAGCCCGGAACCAGACTACTGGCCGGGCTTTTTTGTTGAGCGCCCGGCACCCAACCGAATCGAAACATCACGCCTCACTACACAAAGACGCCGACAACATGACCGAAATCGAATTCAAAGCATTGGCCGCACAAGGCTACAACCGCATTCCGTTGGTCAAGGACACCTATGTCGACCTGGATACGCCGCTGGCCATTTATCTGAAGCTGGCACACAACACGCCCCAGCGCGGCCACATGAGCTGCCTGATGGAGTCGGTCGTGGGTGGTGAGCGGTTCGGTCGCTATTCGTTCATCGGTCTGCCCGCACGCACGGTCATTCGAGCCACGGGCCAGACAACCGAAGTGCTGACCGATGGCAAGGTCGTCGAAACCCACCAGGGCGATCCGCTGGCATTCATCGAGGCCTACCAGGCCCGATTCAAAGTCGCCCTGCGCCCGGGCATGCCGCGTTTCGCAGGCGGCCTGGCCGGCTACTTCGGCTATGACACCGTGCGCCACATCGAAACCCGTCTGGGCCCCGCAGTCAAACCGTTCCCACCCGGCATGGGTGAAGGCACGCCCGATCTGATGCTTATGCATGTCGATGAACTCGTCATTGTCGACAATCTGGCCGGGCGCACCTACCTGATGGTGTATGCCGATCCCTCGCGCCCCGAGGCCTATACGCGTGCGCAGAAGCGGCTGCTGGAACTGCGTGCCAAGCTGCGCAAGCCGCCCGAGCTGCCCTACAGCCTGGCCAGCCTGCAGACCGAGGCCAGACGCGATTTCAAGAAAGAAGATTATCTGGCTGCAGTGGCCAAGGCCAAGGAATACATTGCCGCTGGCGATCTGATGCAGGTGCAGGTCGGACAGGTCATCGCGATGCCGTTCCGGGATGCGCCGGTCTCGCTGTACCGCGCGCTCCGTTCGCTCAACCCCTCGCCTTACATGTACTTCTGGAATTTTGGTGACTTCCAGGTCGTGGGCGCATCGCCGGAAATTCTGGTGCGCCAGGAGTCTGTTACCGAAGACGGCCAGACCAAGTCGAAAGTCACGGTGCGCCCTCTGGCAGGCACCCGCCCGCGCGGCAACACGGCAGCAGAAGACGCCGCGTTGGCCCAGGAGCTGCGAGAGGACGTGAAAGAGATTGCCGAGCATGTCATGTTGATCGATCTTGCCCGCAACGACGTGGGCCGGATTTCCGAGACGGGCAGCGTGGAGGTGACCGACACCATGGCCATCGAGAAGTACTCCCATGTCATGCATCTGGTGTCAAACGTGACCGGCACCCTCAAACCGTCGATGAGCAGCATGGATGTGCTGCGCGCCGCATTTCCTGCAGGCACCCTGACCGGTGCGCCGAAGGTACGGGCCATGGAAATCATTGATGAGCTCGAGCCGGTGCGACGCGGCATTTATGGCGGCGCGGCCGGCTACCTCAGCTATGGTGGCGAGATGGACGTCGCCATCGCCATCCGTACGGGCGTGATCAAGAATGGCACCTTGTTCGTGCAGGCGGCTGCGGGCATCGTTGCTGATTCCGATCCTGAAAAGGAATGGGCGGAAACCGAAGCCAAGGCACGTGCGGTCTTGCGCGCCGCCGAGCAAGTGCAGCTCGGCCTTGATGAACCCATCTGATCCGGAATGTTCGCAGGCGCCTTCACCGCGGCGCCTGCGACGCCAACACTCATCGTAATGGCTTGCTCGAGAACCAGCCGTACAGGCCGATAGCCGCGTAGCACAACCCCGGCACGACCAACGCCATGGCAAGCGACGTCAGGTCAGCAGCAAGTCCCATCAGCGGCGGCACGATGGCGCCGCCGACAATAGCGCAGCACAGCAATCCCGACCCTTGCGCCGACCGGCTGCCGAGCCCCTGGGCGGCCAACGCAAAGATGGTGGGAAACATGATCGAATTGAACAGCCCCACTGCCAGGATCGCCCAGCCTGCCCAGGCGTTGTGCGCCGACATCGCAACGGCGATCAGGGTGATGACAGCGACTGCGGCGCAGGCCAGCACCTTGCCCGGCGCGACCACCTTGAGCACACCGGCACCAATGAACCGCCCGACCATCGCGCCACCCCAGTAATACGCCACGTGCTTGCCTGCCGTCGCGGCGCTCAGGCCCAGCGTGGACGCCTGCATCAGAAAATTGATCAGGATGCTGCCCAGCGCGACTTCCGCGCCCACATAGAAAAACAGGCAGGCCGCGCCCATCGAGAAGCGAGGAAGCTTGAGCAGGCCGAGCGCCGAAAGCGGGTTGGCGGGCTCGGGCCGCGTGTTGTCTGGCAGTTTTCTTCGATGCTGCCAGACCAATGCGGCGATCAGGAACAGGGCGGCGGCGATGCAGACATAGGCCGTACTGATGACTTGTGCGCCTTGCGCCAACGAGGCTTCGGACGGAGTCGTCAACGCCGAATCGGCGTCGTCACTCAGGGTACCCAGTATGGCAATCGCACCCAGATACGGGGCGACCGTGGTGCCTAGCGAATTGAACGCATGCCCGAAGGTCACCCGGCTGTGCGCCGTGTTCGACGGCCCTAGCAACAGCAGCAGGGGATTGGCCACGACCTGAACGATGGTGACTCCCCCCGCCAGCACAAAGAGCGCGCCCAAAAAGGCGACAAACAATTCCGCCTGCGCCGCGGGAATGAACAGCAGGCATCCCGCCGCCATGGTGACCAGCCCGATCACAGCGGCCTGCATATAGCCCAGCCGAGAGATCAACAGGCCGGCGGGGATGGACACGATGAAATAGGCGAAGAAAAATGCCGACTGCACCAGCATGGCTTCGGCGTAGGACAGCTCGAACAAACTCTTGAGCTTGGGAATAAGGACATCGTTGAGGCTGGTGACGCCACCGAAGATAAAAAACAATAGGAAGACTAGTGCGCTCAAACGGCGAACGTTGTCCGCGTGTCGATCCGGCGGCGCAGAGTGTTTCCGGTGGGTGTCATACATTTGGTTGGCTCCTTCATCCCTTTTGCAGGGGATTCGATCGATCTGGCGTCTCGCCCAGGTAAATCGGCAAGAATGCCTGGTCACGCAGGCATCACCCAGACCGTTTCGCGGCGTTCGCTGATGCGATCGGGGCGACTTTGCAGGCGCATCTCCCTACACTTCGGGCATGAAGTCCCGTTTCGAGCCGATCGCCGTCGAGCCACACACCTCATGGACCCTGCTCGACAGCCCACTCACGCACGACAGCCCGTTCGCGTGGCACCACCATGCCGTATGGGAACTGAGGCTGACGCTGAACAGCCGAGGCTTTCGCTATGTCGGACACGACGTGGCGCCTTTCGGCGATGGCGACCTGGTACTGGTCGCGCCAGAAGTGCCCCATTGCTGGTGTTCCGCGTTACGCGTGCGCGCCGCGCAACACCCTATGGCGCGAGTCATCTGCTTCTCGGACACCTGGGCTCGGGCATTAGCTCGGGTTTGCCCGGAAATGTCGCCGCTGCAAACCTTGCTCACATGGGCACAGCCTGCAGTGCAGTTCAGCCCTGCCGTGGCAGACGGTGTACGTCCAACCATCGAACACATGGCTGATCAGGACGCGCCCGCACGTCTGGTCTCGCTTCTGCGCGTGCTGGAGCAGCTTTCCCGAGATGCTGATGCGCAACGCATCGGCGCAGCTGGCGTGTGTCGTCGCGATCTTCCCCTGTCAGCCGATGTGCGTGTGCGTCGTGTCCTGGATGTGATGCATCGTCGCTATGCCGAGGCGCTGCGGCTGGCTGATCTGGCAGCCATGGCGTGCATGAGTGTGTCCGCTTTTCATCGCGCCTTTCGCAAGCACACACAGTGTTCTGCGATGGGTTACGTCGCGAGGCTGCGCATCGGGCATGCATGCAGGCTTCTGCTGCATACCGACAGGACCGTATCGCGTGTGGCAGAGGACGTGGGCTACGGCTCACTGGCCCTTTTCAATCGCCAATTCAAGGCGCTCAAAGGTTTGCCACCCACGGCGTTCAGGCGCCAGAGAGGGGCTCTGCCGCCGCCACCTGCGCATCAACACGCGTTTGCTGGATGCGCTTTCGCAGGGCAATGCGTGCATTGCCTGCAATCGAGCTAGCCGGTCGCGAGCTCGGCGACGCTGCGTAGCCGCCCGGCATCTTTCGCCGGTGACATGCCGAACATGCGGGCATAGTCGCGGCTGAACTGCGACGGGCTTTCATAGCCGACCCGGTATCCCGCAGCCGCAGCATCGATCGCCTCCGAGACCATCAGCCTGCGAGCTTCCTGCAGTCTCAACTGGGTGCGAAATGCGAGTGGACTCATCGAGGTGACCGCCTTGAAGTGCGCATGGAACGCGGAGCGGCTCATGCCTGCGATATCAGCGATGTCATCGATCCGGCAGCTTTCCATGTAATGGGAACGCAGCCAGGCAATGGCCTTGGCGATCTGATTCAAGCGGCTGTCCGCCCGTGCCATCTGACGAAGGATGCTGTTGCCGGTGCCGGTCAGAAGGCGATAGAGGATCTCGCGAATCACCAAGGGCGCCAGCGCTTCGATATCGCCTGGCCTGTCCAGCAGGCTGGCAAGCCGTACCGACGCATCCAGCAACTCGGGAGTCGTTTCGTTCAGCGCAATGCCGGAAGACAGCACTGCCCGGTTTTCTTCCGGCAAGGGGTAACGAAGGGCGAGGTCGCTCAGTTCGACCATGTCGAGATCGAGCACCAGACAAAGATAGGGTGTGGACTCGCTCGCTTCGATGACTGATCCCATCACGGGAAGATCCACCGATGCGATCAGGTAGTTGGCTGCATCATAAACATATGCGGTGGTACCCAGCATCGCTTGCTTGCGGCCTTGAGCGACCAGGCACAGCGTCGGCTCATACACAACGGGCATCGGCATTGTCGGCGTGCCTGAGCGAATCAGCCCAACCCCGGGAATCGGCGTGGCATGTATGCCGTCGCTTCGCGCGTGTCGGCCCACTATGTCGACAAGCTTCACAAGGGAATCCATGCCTGCTCCATCATGTTGGGTTTTAAGCGGTTCGAGGGTCGGCCACTCGGATGATCGTACAAGGAATCAGGACGATCCTGCTACATCCTATGTCTGCCTCTGGGACACACTTGTACCCAACAAGTTCCCACCCATCGACCGCAGATGGGGAGTTCGGCAACGAGATCACGCGCCATCCAGGCGAGATGATTTTCGACGCCGATAGTCAACAGGAGACAGGCATGACAACGGATGTCCCAGGGCCTAAGCTTTCGCGTCGAGAATTCAACAAGACCATGGTTGTCGGCGCGGCCGCCAGTGCGGGGTCAAGCTGGATGGCCTTCGCCGAAACCTCGCCCGCTGACGCGCAGGCCACCTCTGTCAATGCAATGGACGTCGTATTCAACGTCAACGGCCAAACGCGTCGCCTTCTGGTGGATCCGCGCACGACCTTGCTGGACGCGCTGCGCGAGCACCTCGGCCTGACCGGCACGAAGAAAGGGTGCGACCACGGCCAGTGCGGGGCCTGCACAGCCATCGTGGATGGCAAGCGGATCAACACCTGCCTAAGCCTTGCAGTCATGCATGAGGGCAGCGAGGTGACGACCATCGAAGGCCTGGGAAGTGTCGATGATCTGCACCCGATGCAAGCCGCCTTCATCGCGCATGACGGCTACCAGTGCGGCTATTGCACGCCCGGCCAGATCCTTTCCGCCGTTGCGACGCTGCAGGAGATCGGTGCCGGGATTCCCAGTGCGGCCACGGTCGACGTTGCGCAGCCGCCTGCCGCCACCGCCGAGGAAATCCGTGAGCGCATGAGCGGCAACCTTTGTCGTTGCGCTGCCTATCCCAACATCATCGCAGCCATCACCCATGTTCAGAAGGGTCGCGGATGAAACCCTTCACCTACGAACGCGCGACCTCCCCCGCCCAGGCCGCCGCCATGCTGGCCGCGCGCCCAGGCGCACGCGTTATCGCCGGCGGAACCAATCTGCTTGACCTGATGAAACTCCAGATCGAAGCGCCGGCGCATCTGGTAGATGTCAACGGCATCGGACTCGACCGGATTGAACCCATTGGCGCAGGCGGTCTGCTCATAGGGGCGACAGTGCGCAATACCGATCTTGCCGCGCACGAGCTCGTGCGCCAGCGTTACGGGGTGCTGACGCGCGCGCTCGTTGCCGGCGCGTCCGGGCAATTGCGCAACCGTGCCACCACGGCAGGCAACCTGATGCAGCGCACGCGTTGCCCCTATTTCTACGGTACGGCCATGGCCTGCAACAAGCGGGAGCCGGGATCCGGCTGCGATGCGCGGGAAGGCGTGTCCACGCACCTCGCCATCCTCGGCACGAGTGCTGCCTGTATTGCGACACACCCTTCCGACATGGCCGTGGCGATGCGGGCGCTCGACGCAGTCGTTCACGTGACGGGCACCTATGGTGAGCGACGAATTCCGATCGCCGACTTCCACCGCCTGCCCGGCGATACGCCCGAGATTGAAACTGACCTTCGCCCGGGCGAGATCATCACCGCGGTCGAGCTGCCAGCACCGCTAGGCGGCAGGCATGTCTATCGCAAAGTCAGAGAGCGGGCCAGTTACGCCTTCGCGACCGTATCGGTTGCACTGGTGGCGCACATCGACGGGAGCCGCGTGGCCATCGAACGCCTCGCTTTCGGCGGGCTGGCAGCAAAACCCTGGCGCCTCGAGGCTGCCGAGCAACGCGGCTTCGGTGCACCGCGAGACGTCGCGCGCGACGCTGCAACGGTTGCGCTCCAGAGCGCCCGTCCGACCGCCCTTAATGCGTACAAGGTCGAGCTCGCACAGCGCGCCCTGCACGCCGCACTGATCGACGCACAGGAGCAGACCCGATGAGCCGCCTTGATACGACACACACGGACACCCGCATCGTGGGCCGCCCGATCAACCGGCTCGATGGCCCGAGGAAAGTGACCGGCGCTGCCACCTACGCCTATGAAAGAGCTCGTACCGGAGAAGCGCTGATCGGCGTATATGCCACGGCAACGATCGGCCAGGGCGAGATAGCCACGCTGGACACCCGTGCGGCGCAAGCCATGCCCGGCGTGCGTCTGGTCATCACCCATCGGAACGTGATCGAACACGGCACCCTGGACGCAGGGAATCCTGGGTTTGCAACCCGCGTGCGTCCCATCATGGCGGGCACACGCATCCACCATTTCGGCCAACCCATCGCGCTGGTGATCGCCGACACGTTTGAATTGGCGCGCGATGCCGCCTGTCGCATCGTGGCGACCTATGTGAGCGCGCCGGGCATGTTCGCTTATGCGCAGGGCAACACTATCGGCGAGCCGGAACGGGCCAACGCCGGTTTTCCTGCGGCGACCGACCGTGGCGACTTCGACGGCGGTTTCGCTGCGTCAGCCTTTCGCGTCGATCGAACCTGCGAAACGCTGCCTCACTATGCACAGCCGCTGGAACCGCACGCCACACTGGCTCGATGGGAAGGCGAGACGCTTCACCTCACCACCAGTCATCAGACACTGCTTTATATCAAGGTCACGCTCAAAGCCTCCCTGGGTCTTGGCGAAGAGAACCTGATCATTTCCGCACCGTTCGTGGGAGGCGGCTTTGGATCGAAGCTTGCGATCCATGCGGACCTGATCGGCGCCGCCGTGGCGGCGAAGATGACGGGATTACCGGTAAAAGTCTGCTTTACCCGCCAACAGATGTTCAGCCTCACCGGCATTCGGCCCTGGCACTGGCAGCGGGTAAGGCTTGGCGCAGACGCCCAGGGCAGGCTGACTGCAATCGGGCACGAGGTATTGCTCTATTCCAACGCCCGCGATCCGTTCGTCGAACAGACGGCAACCGTCACGCGCTCGCTCTATGCAGCGCCGAACCGCCTGACGCGGCACCGCGTCACCCACCTGGACCTGCCCAACGGCGAGGCGGTGCGCGCACCGGGGGAGCTGCCCGGGCTGCTGGCCGTGGAAACGGCCATGGATGAACTTGCCGAGGCGCTGGACATCGATCCGGTCGAGCTGAGGGTGCGTAACGACACCACCACCGACCCGGAAAGCGGCGTGCCGCTGACCGGCCGCAGCCTGACCGAGTGTCTGCGCCTGGGTGCCGAGCGTTTCGGCTGGTCCGATCGAGCACGTCAGCCACGCGCTCGGCGCGACGGGCAATGGTTTATCGGCATGGGCGTGGCTTCTGCCATCCGCATGCATTTCCAGGGTGCAACGGAAGTGGAGGTTGCCGTCACACCGGCGGGCCGCATCGAAGTGCGTTCCGATCTTACCGATATCGGAACCGGCAGCTACACCATCCTGGCCCAGGTCGCCGCAGAGATGACCGGCGTCGATATCTCGAACATCGACGTGGCCCTGGCCCATAGCCGATTGCCCGCAGGCGGCGGATCAGGCGGCTCGTGGGGCGCATCGAACACGACGGCGGCATTGCATGCGGCTTGCCTGGCACTCCTGGAACGGGCCGGCGTATCGGCGGGGACGGATTTCGTGCGGGAGGCGCTCGCGATTCACCCAGCAGGAATATCCGCACGCGGCAGTCTGCCGTCGATGGCGAATAGCCCAGACTGGCACGAAAAATCACGCCACACCTACGGGGCGCATTTCGTCGAGTTGGCCGTGCATGGCTTGACAGGCGAGGTCAAGGTTCGCCGCATGCTAGGCGTGTTCGCAGCCGGGCGCATCCTCAACCCCAAAACAGCCCGATCGCAGTTATTGGGCGGGATGATCTGGGGGCTTTCCGCCGCACTGCGCGAAGGTGCAGAAGTGGATCCACGGCATGGCAATGTCGTGAACGCAGATTTGGCGGAATACCTGCTGCCGGTTCATGCCGACGTGCCCGATATCGACATCGTGATGCTCGACAGACCCGACCTCGATGCCAATCCTGTGGGGGTGAAGGGCGTCGGCGAGCTTGGGGCATGCGGCTCCTCGGCCGCCTTCGCGAACGCGCTCTACAACGCCTGCGGTGTGCGCGCGAAAAAATTCCCGGTACATCTGTCAAGCCTGCTTTCAGCCATGGCGCAATGAGGTCTATAACCGATAAACAATACAGGCCACGGCGTCGACAGACGTTGTGACTTCACGCTATACTTCCGGACATCGTCCGCACGCCTGATGCTCAAGAAACGCATCAGATCGCTTGCAGGCTAACCCCAGGATTCATGCAGATGATTTGTTTCGCGACGTTCAGCCTTCGCTGGTGGTGGCGCTTCTCCTAGAAGCGGCACGTCGCTGCGGCATTGCGCCGCGCCTTGCCGCCGGACCGGTAAGCAAGGCTGATACACAGATCGCTCTCCGGCACGGCGGCTCCAGATTCCAAGGAGATAGCCTGTTGCCACACCACCTCTTTTTCGCAACACCCCCTCAGTCACCCTCACCGCGTGTGGGATACGGCTTGGCCGACGTCGTCAGGCATGCCGTGCAGGCTTGCGTGACGACGCTCATCGCGCCATTGGCGCACCCCTCAGCAGCGGGCCCTGGCTTCTCTCCCCCTTCCGTTTTTTCCTGCCATTCATCGGCTGCACCCTTGTCCGTCCATGCCCCACGCCGGGCACCCCGATTCTTTATCTACGAGAGGTTAATGTGAGCAAGCTCCTGATGATCGACAACTACGATTCGTTCACCTACAACCTCGTGCAGTACTTCGGCGAACTCGGGCAGGATGTGCAGGTCGCGCGCAATGACGAGATCACGCTGGACGAGATCGAGGCCATGCAACCTGATCGCATCTGCGTGTCGCCAGGCCCTTGTTCGCCTGCCGAGGCCGGGATTTCGGTGCCCCTGATCCAGCGTTTCGCCGACAAATTGCCGATCCTGGGCGTGTGCCTGGGTCATCAGGCCATCGGCGCCGCCTATGGGGGCGATATCGTGCGCGCCCCAAACATCATGCATGGCAAAACGATTCGACTCAGCCATGACGCCACCGATCTGTTCACCGGCCTGCCATCGCCCTACACCGTCATCCGCTACAACTCGCTCACCATCGCCCGTGACACCCTGCCCGACTGCCTGACTGTTACGGCCACGGCAGAAGACGGCGATATCATGGGGGTGCGCCACAAGGTATTTCCGCTGTTCGGCGTACAGTTCCACCCCGAGTCGGTCCTGAGCGAGCACGGCCATGCGCTGCTGCAGAACTTCCTCGACCAATGAACAGCGTGCCGAATTGAAAGCCGAACTTTTACCTGCTCGCGAGAATGCCGTCATGATCACTCCGAATGAAGCCCTGGCGCGATGCATCGATCATCGTGAAATTTTCCACGACGAGATGCTGCACCTGATGCGCTTGCTGATGCGCGGCGAGATGTCGCCGCAGATCGCCAGCGCCCTGCTGATGGGCCTGCGGGTCAAGAAAGAAACCGTGGGTGAGATTGCAGCCGCTGCGCAAGTCATGCGCGAATTCGCCACCCCTGTGAAAACCGGCATCGAAGACGATTTGCTGGACATGTGCGGTACGGGTGGCGATGGCACCCACACCTTCAATATCTCTACCACCGCCATGTTCGTGGCTGCAGCCGCCGGTGTCCCCATTGCCAAGCACGGCAATCGCAGCGCGTCGTCCTCGTCGGGCAGTGCTGACGTGCTGGAGGCGCTGGGTGCCAACCTGACGCTGACACCCGATCAGGTGGCGCAATGCATCAAGCAGACCGGCATCGGATTCATGTTCGCGCCGGCACATCATGGCGCCATGAAGAACGTGGCCGCCGTGCGCAAGGAGCTGGGCGTGCGCACCATGTTCAATATTCTGGGCCCGCTGACCAATCCCGCTGGCGCCCGGAATCAGCTGATGGGCGTGTTTCATCCCGACCTGGTGGGCATTCAGGTGCGTGCGCTCGAAAGACTGGGCTCCAAGCATGTGCTTATCGTCCACGGCCGCGACGGGATGGACGAAGCCTCGCTGGGGGCAGCCACACTGGTGGGTGAACTCAAGGATGGTGCAGTGCACGAGTACGACATTCACCCGGAAGACTACGGGCTATCCATGATGTCCAATCGGTCCATACGGGTGTCCAATCGCGAAGAGTCCCGCGAACTCGTGCTGGAGGCACTGCAGAATGTTCCCGGGGTTGCCCGCGACATCGTGGCCTTCAACGCAGGGCTTGCCATTTATGCTGGCAATCGCAGTGACTCGATCGAAGCCGGCCTGGCATTGGCATTCGAGGCGATCGCCAATGGCTCGGCACGCGCCAAACTAGAAGAATTTTGTGCCTATACCCGGAATCTGAATACATGAACGACATACTTGCGAAAATCCTGGCGGTCAAGGCCGAGGAGGTCGCGACTGCGCGCCAACTGCGCAGCGAATCGGAACTGCTGCGTGAGGCACGCGCCCGCCGCGACGTGCGCGGCTTTGCCCAGGCCATCGAAGACAAGATTGCAGCCGGGCAGCCCGGCGTCATTGCGGAAATCAAGAAGGCCTCACCGTCCAAGGGCGTGATCCGCGAGCATTTCGTGCCGGCAGAAATTGCCGCCAGTTATGCCGCCCATGGCGCGGCCTGCCTCTCGGTGTTGACCGACGTGCAGTTCTTTCAGGGCAGCTACGATCATCTGCGTCAGGCACGCGCTGCCTGCGCCCTGCCGGTGCTGCGCAAGGACTTCATCATCGATCCCTATCAGATTGCGCACGCCCGCGCGCTGGGCGCAGATTGCATCCTGCTGATCGCTGCCGCACTGGCACCTTCGGGGCTGCGTGAACTCGAGGCCTGCGCCATGGAGCTGGGCATGGACGTGCTGGTGGAGGTGCACGATGCAGCTGAACTCGATATTGCACTGACCCTGAAGACACCGCTGCTGGGCATCAACAACCGCAACTTGCGCACATTCGAAACCCGACTGGAGACCACGCTCGAGCTGCTCGATCGCATTCCAGAAGACAAACGTGTGATCACCGAGAGCGGGATCATGACGGCGGATCACGTCCGCATGATGCGCGGCCATGGCGTGGATGCCTTCCTCGTGGGCGAGACGTTCATGCGCGCGCCCGACCCCGGACAGGCGCTCGCACAGTTGATCGCCTGATATGACCGAACACCTCCCGATCTTCGAGCTGGCTCAGTCCGACCCCGTGCTGGACAAGGCGACGTTCAAAACGCAGGAAGCCGCGTTGCGCACAGCATTGCTCAGTGCGCAATATCAACAGCTTGCACAAGGACGGCAATCCCTGTTGATCGTGGTTGCCGGCATCGATGGTGCGGGCAAGGGCGCGACGATCAATCTGCTCAACGAGTGGATGGATCCACGGCACATCCGCACCCTGGCGTTCGACGAGCCTGATGCGGTCGACCGTGAGCGTCCGCCCATGTGGCGCTATTGGAACGCGCTGCCCCCGAAGGGGAAAACGGGAATCGTGTTCGGATCCTGGTATGCCCTGCTGGTGCGGGAAGCCGCGCGCAAACGCCCGCGCCCGGAACGCATCGAACGGCTGGCCATGGCCATTCGCCGCTTCGAAGCGATGCTGGCTGCCGAAGGCGTACACCTGCTCAAGCTGTGGTTTCATCTGTCGCGTTCGGCGCAGGCCGACCGACTGCAGCGCCTGTTGGCCAGCGAGCGCACGTCCTGGCAGGTCACGCCCAATGACCACAAGGTCTACAAAAAATACGATCGACTCTGCCTGGGCGGCAGCGCAAGCATCGGGCTGACCGATAGGGCGCACGCCCGCTGGCACATCATTCCCAGTGCTGACGACAACCTGAGATCGATCCAGACAGCCGAACGCGTACTCGAAGCGCTGAAATCCAGACCTGCCCGCGTGCAGCCCGAGCCGGCAGTCGCGCCGCCCCCACGGGTGGCCGTCGAAGACCGCCTGAAAGTGAATGTGGTCGAGGAGCTGGACAAAGACGAGTACGACACGCAAATCGCCCTGTGGCAGGGCCGGCTTGCACGAGCCGTGCGCAGCGATGCTTTCAAGCAGAAATCGCTGGTACTGGCGTTCGAAGGACAGGATGCGGCCGGCAAAGGCGGTGCCATTCGACGCATCGCCAATGCCCTGGATGCCCGGCAATACGACATTCATCAGATTGCCGCGCCGACGGCTGAAGAACTCAGCCGCCCGTATCTTTGGCGCTTCTGGCATCGACTGCCACGCCATGGACGCGTCGGCATCTTCGATCGATCCTGGTATGGGCGGGTGCTGGTCGAACGTGTCGAACAGTTCGCCGCCCCCAGTGCCTGGCGTCGCGCCTACGAGGAAATCAACGATTTCGAGACTCAACTGGCGGCCAACAATGTCATCGTCGTCAAGTTCTGGCTGGCCATCGACGCCCAGGAGCAACTCACCCGCTTCCAGGCACGCGAGCACTCGCCGTTCAAACGATTCAAGATTACGCCCGAAGACTGGCGCAATCGCGACAAGTGGGATGCCTATGCCCGCGCGGCCAACGAAATGTTCGCGCGCACCGACCAGCCCGATGCCCCCTGGCACGTGATCGCGGCCAACGACAAGCGGCACGCCCGACTGGCCGTGCTCAAACACACTGTTCTGGCACTTGAACATGCAATCTGAATCCTGCCCCCTGTGTACACAGACCGGCGGAGAATTGATATGGCAGAACCCGAGTTTTCGCGTGATTGCCGTCGCCGATGTCGATTACCCGGGCTTCACACGTGTGGTGTGGACCGACCACGTGGCCGAAATGACCGATCTGGAAGACCCCCAGCGCGCCACGCTCATGGCTGCGGTCTATACGGTGGAGTCCGTGATGCGCCGCCTGCTCGCGCCGGATAAGGTCAATCTGGCGGCATTCGGCAACATGGTGCCGCACATGCACTGGCATGTGATTCCGCGCTGGCGCGATGACCGGCACTTCCCCGACCCCTACTGGGCGGCACCTCGCATCTATCCCGGACAGGAGCCTGCACACTGGCAGGCACGCCTGGCCGAACGTGCGGCAAAGGTCAGCGCCTATCACCGCGCGCTCGCGTCAGCCCTGGACAGTCAGTGCAAGGACGCCTGCGCATGAGTGAGGACCTGAGCCTGCCGGATAATCGGCTGCGCCAACCGATCGCCGAGTTGCTGGCAAGCCTGCCCCACGCGTGGCGCGAGGTACTGGACGAACCGGCGGTGGCGGCAGAGCTGACCCGCGTCACCCGCTGTGTCGAAGCGGCGATCGCAGCGGGTGTGACCGTCTACCCTGCAGATCCTTTCAAGGCCTTGCGCACGCTCTCGCCCGAGCGCACGCGTGTCGTGATTCTGGGGCAGGACCCCTATCATGGTCCGGGCCAGGCTCAGGGCCTGGCGTTCTCGGTGCCCGATACCGCCAAACGCCCGCCCAGCCTGCGCAACATGTTCAAGGAACTGGCCCGCGAGTATCCTGACCACCCCCCCATCACGGGCAACGATCTTCAATCCTGGGCCGATCAGGGTGTGCTGCTGCTGAACACATCGTTGACGGTTGAA
>Ga0265296_1003142_pt1 | contig 15761 bp, 17 predicted proteins | sample MunlanPumphouse1_FD_189073 | JGI IMG/M metagenome (GOLD analysis project Ga0265296, IMG submission 189073) | Groundwater microbial communities from a municipal landfill in Southern Ontario, Canada - Pumphouse #1 | ecosystem: Environmental > Aquatic > Deep subsurface > Groundwater | place... | reverse complement strand
TGGAGCGCACCCAGGAGGTGCTCTATGTGTTAAACGAGCTTTACCAGAAAAAACAAATCCCTTATATGGACGTTTATATAGACAGCCCTCTTGCCATCTCGGCTACAGAAATCTTTGTAAAGCATCCGGAATGCTTTGATGAAGAAACTATAAACAAATTGCGTGCCGGCAACCATCCGCTGGACTTCCCCGGGATGCACTTCAGCCGCTCGGCTGAAGAATCCATGCGTTTAAACGAAATTAAAAGCGGCGCTATAATCATTGCGGCCAGCGGAATGGGACATGCCGGCCGCATTAAACACCACCTGCGCCATAATCTCTGGCGTCCAGAAGCTCACATTGTGTTTGTGGGCTACCAGGCTCAGGGTACCACAGGGCGGCTCATCGTAGACGGCGCCAAACGCGTAAAGATTTTCGGAGAAGAAGTAACCGTAAAAGCCAATATTCACACCATCGGAGGATTTTCTGCCCACGCCGACAAGGACGGACTTCTTAAATGGCTCAGGTATTTTAATCCAACACCCTCTGCTACTGTGATTATCCATGGAGAACCCAGCAGCTCACTGGCCTTTAGCAATTATGCCAGTGAAGAACTAAATATCTCTCCCATTGTCCCACAATTGGGAGAGATAATCGATCTGGACATAGCTATGGGCAAGTTCAAGAAAGAAGGCATTGCAGTTGAGCCGCTGGAATTCAATGCCGAATTGGACATTACATGGGAAAAGCTGGACGACATTATAACCCGCATTGGAGACATTGAGGATATTCCTGATTTCAAGATGCGAGAAAGTCTGACGCCCAAGCTGCGGGAAATCAATGAAAGGCTGAATGAAATCAGAGAGCATCTGGCTGGGAAGGAAGTATAAGACGCTGCCCTTTATCGGCAAAAAGCGGCTGCAGTGCCGGCCATAAGGTTTTTAACACCTGAACCGCTAAGGCACTTGTGAATTCATATTGTGAGGCATTTGGGCCTTCCACGTGGACAGTAACAATCCCAAAGAATCTGTCTGCGTAAAAGACAAAAGTACTGGTGCGATTGATGATTTTTGAGCTGACAACCCCTGCAGCACTCCGGAAAGTTTCAAACCGGTTGTCTCCAGTACCGGTCTTCCCACCTATATCAGCGGAGGTGCCATCGGAGAGGGTAAAGGTATTTTTAATCCTTTGAGCAGTACCCCTTTCCACTACTTGCCTTAGGGCGTCTTTCAAAGATCGAGCCACTAAAGGAGACATGACCCTTTTCTTCGTATCAGGGGGTTTGCTAAGATGGGTTTCATAAGGGGTATCCTTCCCAAAATGCAGCCCTTTGATACTGACCATTGGTTTATAAATTCCCTCATTGAGAATGATACCCATGAACTCTGCTAAATTTACCGGCCGATCAGCTGAGCTGCCAATTGCAGTTGCCAGAGAAGGGACAAGTGTTCCAAATGGATATCCCATAGACCTCCATGTTCGATGAATCTCGGCAAATGCCTTTCGTTCAAGAAGCCTTTTCATCCTGAGGTTTTGCGGGTGGTGAAAACGGGTTTTGAATATCCATGAAGAAGACAGCATCCGGGCATCTTTGCTCTCTTCCAACACTTTACTCCATAGTGCCCTAGGATGGTCTTTCAGATAGAAGACTAACCAGACCTCAAGGGGATGCTTTCCCAGAAGGTAAGCCTGATCAGTGAGTTGGTACGACTTTCCTTGATAGGCTCTAAACAGCTTATTGAGTGAAGTGAGGTTTAATGCCTTTTCCTGGAAATACGACTTTGCCGCTGTTGCTAACTGTTCCAGGGTAGCCTCCGGATTTTCCTTCAGGTAGAGGATAACCCAGTTCCTCAGGGGATGTTCGGAAGATTGGCAGAGTATTGCAAAAGACTCTTCATAGGTCTTTCCAGCATATATCCGGTAATATTTTTTGAGAAATTCGACAGATTCCAGTTCCATCGCTTCTCTTAAAAGAGGTAACCGTTCAGGATTGTTTGTTTCTGAAAGCAGGGCATTCACATCATAGCCAAGATTTGCCGTATAATAGTCAACCACTTCCTTCATCAGCCGGATAAAAACAAGATTCACCGATTGGCAAAGCCCCTCTTCAATTGTAAAGAAACGATTGTTCTGATCCTTATTAAAGTTCATAAACGTGTGCATTCCGCCCCCTGTGAAAAAACTCTGAGGATTGCCGGAAATGCTCCTTTGCAGGCTAGCCTTCAATACCTCCTCTTGCGTAGCCTTTGGGTGATACAACAGATAATCCAGAACCCATTTGGATAAAGGGTCTTTGACCTGCGTCTTCTTCCTCAAAAGGTCGCTTTGGTCTTTCTCTGCAAAATAACCATAAAGTTGATCAATAACCATCAGATAAGAGGCCAGGGTTCGAATTTTTGCTGTAGAACCCAACTCCAGCTTTATGCCGGTAGTAATATTGAGAGGTTTATTCAGGGTATCGGCCTGAATCCTTAAAAGATTTCCCTCCGGATGGCTTTCAAAAAGGGCAAAGCTGTATATCACTTCTCCAGGATCCCCTTTTTGTAACAGATAGGGGGCTAAAAATCCATTTTCCCCTAAGAACTCAGGGGAGTAAAGAGAATTCAAGATGTTATTGACTTTCTGCTGGACATCGAAGTCAAAGGTAGTATCAACCTCCATATCCAATCGATCCAGTTCATAAAGTGTCTCAATACCCAGCAGATTGAGTAACTTTATACGGATAGAGTCTGTCCCTTTTCGCTCCACGAGGGATAGAGGGGGAGGGATAGGTGCACCGCGCCTGAATTCTAAGGGGGTTGTCAGTGCAGCTTTTTTTAAAGCGACGCTAATGATTCCGTCTGTTTCCAAAAGGCGAAGATACGTATTCACTGTTTTCTCCAGTATAGTGTGATCCTTTTGGAGATACAAGGATGGATATCGTGTGGCAATGATGAGCGAGAGTGCCTCTTTAAGTGTCTTTGCCTTTCTATAAAGCATATCCTGATCCGTTTCATTCATTCGTAAATCAGACATTATCTGGTCTACATCTTTACCGAACCATGCCCACATCCCCTTGCCAATCCCGTTAATTTCACCGTACCCTTTAGCGGCCCCCAATGGCATTCCATTAAAGTATTCCCTGACAATTTCTTTGCGGGTATCGATGGTATTGGGTCCTTTCCGGTATGCCCACAAACTTCCTCCTATTATTTGTCTTATCTTGTCCATAGCACCACTGGTCATACCCTTGCTTGAGTGTCTGAATTTTACCATTTGGGTTACCAGGGTACTTCCCCCTATTCCAGCTGGAATCCCAAAAAGCTTCTCGCCCAGGTACCTAAAACTCGCTAAGCTGAGGCGATCCCATTCAATGGCAGGATTCAGGAAAGGATGTTCAAAATCGAATAATTCCCGGTTTTCCCTGTGAAGCAGAATCTTTATTAAAAGTGGCGGTATGGATTTAAATGAAGGAAACTGTTGGATGTTCTGGTTAACGTGGTAGGCTTCAGCACCATCTTTATCATTTAGTCGTAATCCCGGATCGTCCCTTCTATCATAAGGGATTGGTATGCCATTTCTGCCGAGAAAGAGGGCCGTCTTCGATTGTCTTGCCTGTAAGGTTACTACATAACCTTTCTCTTTAAGCCGCTTTTGAAAGTTTGGTAAATGTGTATAGCCTCTGGAGATGTCAAAGGGACCATCCAAAGGGAAGGAAATCTCCTTGCTCTCCCCTGCCTGAAGTCTCCAGGTTGCGTTCTTTGAGTACCGGGAAAAGACAACTGCTTCCCATGCGCTTGTCCTTATTTCATAAGTTATTGCGAGAACTACCGCCGAAGCAAGGAGAAAAATTAAAAAAATCTTACCATATGACCTGAGTCTCTTTTTTTGAGGAGATCCCTCCCCCCCTGAATTATCAATAGTAATTTACCGCCACCTCTTCTTTCTCTTATATCTCTGATAACCTTTTACTGACTCTTCCAGCTTTATTCCTAAGTAGAATTCCTTCACATCATCGTTTTCCAAGAGGACCCTTGTTTCATCGGATAGAACAATCCTGCCGTTTTCCAGGACATAACCATAATTTCCGATGTTAAGCGCCATCCTTGCGTTCTGCTCTACCAACAGGATGGTGATCCCCTCTTTATTTATGGCTTTAATAATCTCGAATATCTCCTTTACCAGTACCGGAGATAAACCCAGAGAGGGTTCATCCAAAAGGAGAAGTTTTGGTCTGGACATCAAGGCACGACCTATGGCCAGCATTTGTTGTTCCCCGCCGCTGAGGGTCCCTGCCTGTTGATTTTTCCTTTCCTTCAGTACAGGAAAGTACTCAGAGACCCGTTTGTAGTCTTTCCTGATCCCGTCTTTGTCCCTTCGTGTATATGAACCCATCTTAAGGTTCTCAAAAACTGTGAGTTCAGGGAATATCTCCCTCCCTTCAGGCACATAGGATATGCCAAGACGGACGATATCCTCTGTATCCATTCTGTCTATCCTTTTACCCATGAATTCTATAGTCCCCTTTTCAGGTTGGTCTTCCAACAGCCCCATTACAGTTTTAAGGATGGTGGTCTTTCCAGCACCGTTGGCCCCGAGGACGGTTTTTATATCACCTTCTTCCATGTCTAGGGAAACACCGCGAATGGCATTGACAAATCCATAACTGGTCTCTATGTTTTTTACCTTAAGCAACCGTATCTTCCTCTCCTAAGTATGCCTTTAAAACTTCTTTGTGATGTTGCACCTCTGAAGGCAGCCCCTCAGTTATCTTTTCTCCATAATTGAGGGCAAGAACCCTGTCAGAGACATCCATAACCAATTTCATGTCGTGCTCTATCAAGAGTATGGTTATGCCAAAGTCCTCCTTTATATCCTGAATCCATATCATCAAATCTCCTTTCTCCTCCAGATTCATTCCTGCTGACGGCTCATCCAGAAGCAGCAGCTGGGGTTCCAATGCCAATGCCCTTCCCAGCTCAACAAGCCTCCGAGTACCAAAAGGAAGATTTGCAACCGGTTGATTCCTGGCAGACTGTAGATCAAGAAAATCTATAATACGCTCCACTACTTCTCGATTAGCGACCTCCTCTCTTACCACCTTTCGAGTAAAGAAGGCACTGTTTAAGATATTGGTATTCATCTGACAGTGCCTTCCTAAAAGAAGATTGTCCAGGGTGGTCATGTGGGAGAACAATTCAATATTTTGAAAAGTACGGGCAATCCCCTTTCTGGCAATTTTATGGGGTTTGCATCCTGTTATATCCTCTCCTTTAAATATTATTCTACCCATATCCGGTTTATAAATCCCGCCAATACAGTTGAAGAGGGTCGTCTTCCCGGCCCCATTAGGGCCAATAATGGAATATATAGAATTCTCTTTTACCTGAAAACTGACATTGTTCAAAGCCTTCAGACCACCGAAATGGATAAGTAGGTTCTCTACTCCGAAGAAAGGCATGAAAGGCTCCTCTTATTCATTTTACCTCTAACCAATCACTGATTTTTACGGCTTTGCCCTTTACACATTTTCCTAAGAATACAGACCGCTGGCCTTGCCGCTGATTTGCAGCAAATGTGATATTATGACCGATACCACCGTTCCAGTTTTTTATTGTCTCCATAGCATCAACAAACTTCTCCCGGGTCAGATCACGTCCGGCACGTTTGAATCCCTCTATCATCGGCTCAGCAAAGAGAAATCCGGCATAGAAAAACATCCCCCATCTTTCCTTGGGTGCGAACTCATCATGAGCCTTTTTGTACTTGATCATAAGGGGGTGTTTAGAGTCGGGAAGTTCGGCAAAGCAATCAAATATTACACCCTCCCACAATCCCTTTGTTATATCATACATCATCGCTGCATCGGATAGGGTACTGGTAGTCATCCATACGGGGTTAAAGCCTATCTTTGCTGCTGCCCCCATAGTCATAGCAGCATGTTTGGGCAAGAGCCAGAGAATTACTATGTCCGGATTGGCCATCTTTAACCTCAATACCTGAGAACTAATATCGGTATCCAGAGGCTCTACAGAGACCTCTTGTGCTAATTTAGCGTTGTATCCTTCCAGTGTCTTCTTTGCACCCATCAGACCCTCTTTGCCATAGTCATCATTCTGATAAAAGAAAGCAATCTTTTTCTTTTTGAGGGTCTCATAAGCGTATGTAGTTAAAATAGTTGCTTCATCAACATAATTGGGATAGAGGGCAAAGAGATACCTGGTGGGTGGATTTGCCCATCTGCTAGAACCCGATGCCGGTCCTACCCATGGAATCTTTTGATCATTTAAGTATCTTTTAACTGCCATACCCGTAGCTGTTCCCACACCGCCTGCAAAACCGAATACTTCGACCCTGCCAACCAGCTCCTTAACAGCAGCAACGGTTCTGGGTGGTTGGTAAGCATCGTCACGGATATGGTGTATAAGCTTCCTTCCATGGATTCCGCCTTCAGCATTCAGCATCTTAAAGTAGGTTTCAGTGCCTCTGGCAACTGCCCCCCACAAGGCTGCCGGGCCTGTCTGGGGGCTCCACTGACCGATCTTGATGGTATCCTCGGACACACCAACCTCAGATGCAATGGAACGACCAAAAAAGAGGGTCAAAGAGATGAACAATATCAAAATAATAAAACTTTTTTTAAACATATTTACCTCCTTTCTTTTAATTCTTATGTAACTTTTGACATTGCTTTCTTGCTCGCACTGAGCAGATAACGTCCAAGGCCAAAAGAAGTGCGATAGCATTTGGATGTAATCTTTTAGCCTGTGTTATCTGCCTGTAGCCGGTAGTCAGCAAACTTACAAGCTAACCTTTCTTGAGATTTCATATTTTACTGGCAAAAGCCTTTCTAAATTGACATGTTTCGAGGCATCAAGGATTTCAATGCCGATAAGTCTTTCATCTTCACCTATATCCAGTACAACATCCTCAGAGACTCGTCTATTTATAACTTCCTGTTTCTTTTCATCTAAGCGGATATATAGAAGATCTGTCCTGTCATTATAGAGAACGTTCATTTTTTTACCCCTCCTCCCATATTCCATAAAATACATAGACAGTTACGGTCACAGCCATATTATCTTCGATAATATAAAATACTTCAATCCTTTTTTGTTCATAGTACTTACCATGGCGTTTCCGCTTGAAATCATATACTTTAGCTTTCCCAATACGCCCATGTTTAGCTGGGATAGGAAATCCCCTATTGATAACATCTACAATCTCTTTTTCATTTGTCCCTCGTTCCTCTGCTCGCTATAATGTATGTGGATCAATTTGTATCTGCATTTTACCTCTCTTTTCCTCTTTTGCTGGCTGTAGGCAGATAACGTTTTCACATCAGCACTCGGTGTGGATATTACACATTTGGCCGAAGATCAAAACGGACATCCACATTTAAGCTGAAAGTTGAAAATGTGGAAGATGTCGTCTCCATAAATGTTCTGACAGGCGGAGACGCCTGTCCTACTGCTTGCCTTTCCCTTTTTATGAAACTTTTGACATTAGTTCATCCTTTTAAACCTTTTTAACGTAATGTCTGGCCAAAAGCCCACTTGGCCTTATACATAGAACAATCACTATAATTGCGAATGCCACAACAGATTTGAACTCTGTTGACACATACCATCCGAAGAGGTTTTCAACCACCCCAAGAATCCCACCACCCACTGCTGCTCCAGGCAGGCTGGTCATCCCACCTAAAACTGCCGAAGCAAAGGCCTTTAATAAGGGGTCTATCATCATATTAGGGTCAAGTAAGGTAATAGGGGCAATTAGTACCCCGGCTACCGCACCAATAAGAGAGCTAAGCCCCCATGTCAAGGACAGGATTCTCTTTGATCGAATCCCCATCAGACGGGCCGCCATCTGGTTCTGAGCCGTTGCTTTCATGGCAATGCCCAATTTAGAATACCTGAAAAAGAGGAATAGGATAAGCATCAGGCTGATGCAGACTGCAAAAATCCAGAGATTTAACTGACTTATTATAATACCTTTTAGATTATAAACCCTTGTATCCAATATAGGAGAAGGAAAACTCTTGGTCTCTGCTCCCCATTTCCATCCGGCAAAACCATACAGAACCATTTCTGCCCCAAGGGTAATCACAATCAATCCTAAAACAGTGGGGTTTTTGGCAGGTCTGAGGAATGCAAATTCCACGAGCATACCCAGGAGCAGGGAAAACACAAGTGTTAGAGGAAAGGCAATAATAAAAGGTATGTTATAGGTTGACAAAAGGGAATATGCAAAGAAAGTGCTTACCATAGCCATCTCACCCTGGGCAAAGTTCAATACCTCAGAGGTCTTGTAGATAATAACCATCGCCAGGGCGATCAGGGCATAACAGCTTCCTATGGCTAAGCCACTAACTATTACTTGGAATAGTTGGGTTAACATAATGCTATTCTCTCCTAACTAATTAGCTTATGGTAAAAGCTCCAAGCGAGAACCAGACTCAGCACCTTGGTTTTGCCCGTGCCGGTCGCTCCGACGTATCCGCTGTCCCGCCATTCCTTCACTTTCTTGCGCAGTTGAGAAACCAGCGGTGGCATCAGCTTTTCAGAACTGGACTTCCTCAAAGCTTCGTCCGCCGGAAACCAGCGGATGGCCGGGTCGAGGATGGCGTAGGGAGATTGCGGAAAGTCTTTATGCAGGGCCATTATTTGTCCTTCCCTTCAGCTTCGGGGCGATCAGTTCCGCTCTTGTTTCCGCTTCGTTCATGGGTTGTAAACTCCAATTTTCCAAACACCTTTTTCACGGAAAGCCGGAATCGTCTGTCGGCGGGCGGCGTTAAGCAGGGTGTTGATCGATTTCCGGCCCTTTTTCGCGTAATCGGCAAGCGTGGTTATCTTCTCGCCGCGCAGATAGGTAATTCTTTTGTGCAGCGACTCCGTCAGAGCGAGGGTGACAATCTTCTCCATTGTTTTGGCATTTTTTGCTTTGCTATATTCATTAAACGAGGCGCAATAAACCCGCTTCTCTTTATCCCGAATGATGATACCGGGGAAACCCAAGCGCCTGAGCTGGAAATTGATGATTACCCGGCCCATTCTACCATTGCCATCGCAAAACGGATGGATCGTTTCGAAATCAAGATGGAATTTGGCGATCTTGTCGGTAAAGTAATTAATGTGGTCGGCGGCAAATTCCCGCAGAATTGTTTCCATCATTTGTACGACATGTTCAGGCGCCGGCGCGATATGGGTGCCCACACGGACGTATTCGCCCGTGGTGCGGAAACGCCCCGCAATCGCATCGTTGATATTGCCGATCAGCATTTTGTGCAGAAGCAGAATCATTTCCAGAGAAAGTTCCGCTGCCTGCGCTTTGCTTCTGGTATATTCCATCACCCGGGCGAGATTTTTTGCTTCAAAAACTTCCCGCACCGAGACGTGACGGGAAACTTCCATCTCCAGCAGAATGCGCTCCGTCTCCTTCAGCGTCAGCGTCGAATTCTCGATGGCGTTGGAATTGAAAACGCTTTCCGAGAGCTCGGCTTCATCAATAATTGCCAGTAAAGATTCTTTGCCCTGGGCAAGCCGGTCGTATTCGGCCTTCAGGACTTTGATAGCGTTTTTTACCGGATTTGTTGTTGCCATGGATAAACCATACCTGCTTAACGGGTATTTGTCAAAGCATCGTTAATTTAACACGAAACAGGCAGCAATTAACGTTTTTTATAGAACCGTTCCCTTTATTTGTCCTCGCTTTTCTTCTTTGCAGGCGTCTCAGCATTGCCGAGTCGCTTGCGCTGTTTGATCTCGATCATTTCGGTGACGTCAACGAAATGATCCTCAGTACGATACCCGCCGGTTGTCTTCGCCATTATTTCTTCTCTCCGTTCTTCCCCACGCTCACGTCCACAATTGTCATCGTGTCGTTGCCAAAGACGTCCACCACCTTGACCGCCAGCTTGCGCCGCCCCGGTGCGCATTCGTGATAGACGCTGGTCAGTTCCAGCGTGCGGTCTTTCTTGGTGCGGAAGGATTGCCACTCGTTTTCAAAGATGTAATCCCCGGTCCATCGCTCTTCCCATTCGCCGCCCTGCCCTGAGCCTGTCGAAGGGTCAGTCTTCACCCGGATGATCTCCCGCTTATTCTCAAAGTCGAAGTCCACAGACCAGTAATCAATCCAGTCCGTCCAGTTCTTGGTGAGCACTTCGCGGCTAACGATACCCTTCGCATCCTTGCTCACCTTGACGATCTGACCGCGCTCCACCACGATCTTGCTGGCTTTGTCCTTGAGCGTCGCCTCCGCGTTGGCAATCGAATCCTGCGCCGGAAACCAGCGGAGGGCCGGGGCGAGGATTGCATAGGACGATTCGGGAAAATTAGGATGCAGCGCCATCTTGCAAATCCTTTATCATGACACGGACAGTCCTTATCAGTTCGGGGATATCCTTTTTGCAGATATTGAATACCTGCTCGGCATCAATATCGAAATACCCATGAGCGATCACATTGCGCACGCCAATCACATCGCGCCAGGGGATTTGCGGATAACGGGCCAGCCAATCCCCTTTCGTTTTCGTGTCCAACTGCCGGAATGCCTCCCCAACGGCCACGAGAATCATGCAGATGCTGTCAAGATGTTCCAGGCCTGTCTCATCAGCCAGAAAATCATCGGGCGAGTGGATGGATTCGAAGCGGCGTGGAATCCGCTCCAGGGCTTCCAGCACGTCCTTAAGGCGGTCAACCGATTCCTGTCGGTTATACATAGCGGGCCTCCTGCAGAATGCGTTGTTTTAGACGCGGATTCATCCGCTCGCGCAACCGCACCACATCCACACGCCGCGCAAGGAGTTCTTCCAGCTCCTGTTTCATGCGTGAGGTGCGGAACAGGTTCGGTTCACTGGTTTCAAATACGACATCCACGTCGCTTTCCTCTTGCGCCTCCCCGCGCGCAAAAGACCCAAAAACGCCCAGGGAACTCAAACCGTACTCGGCCTGACGGCTTTCCTTGAACGTTCTGAGCCGGGCAAAGACACCCTCTGTCGTCATTACCGCAGTATTCATACGTTCACCTCTATGATCGTCATCGTGTCAGTACCAAAGATGTCCACCACCTTGACTGCCAGTTTGCGCCGTCCCGGTGTGCATTCGTGGAAGACGCTTTTCAGTTCCAGCGACCGGTCCTTCTTTGTCCTGAAAGACTGCCATTCGTTCTCGAAGATGTAATCCCCGGTCCAGCGTTCTTCCCATTCGCCTGCCTGAGCGAGACCGCTCGCAGTCAGGCCGCTCTCTTCGTTCTTCACCCGTATGATCTCGCGCTTGCTCTCGAAGTCGAAATCCACCGCCCAGTAATCAATCCAATCCGTCCAGTGTTGGGTGAGCACCTCGCGTTTCACAATGCCCTTCGCGTCCTTGATCACCTTCACGATCTGCCCTTTTTCCACCACGATCTTGCTGGCTTTGTCCTTGAGCATCGCCTCCGCGTTGGCAATCGAATCCTGCGAATAAAAGACTGAAAAGTCAGTCAACTCCATCGCCACACTGCCCACTTGCTTTTTGGAAGGGGGCTTGATGTGCGGCTTGACCTCGATGAAGGAGACATCGTGAAAGACCACCTGGTTCTTTTCCACCGCCCGCTTGTCGAAGACCTCAGCGGGGATGTACTTGGGCGCGATGTCAATGCCCGGCCTGCACTTTCCCCTGTCAACGCTTCGCCCATAACATTACGATTATAAACACATGACTCGGGGCCGATGTCGGCTCGCTAAGCCTTCACCGTATGAAACTTTCATTCACTTCTTCCCGCTGGTTTTAACCAGCGCACCCATTCATATTCCTTCTTTTCAGATTAATATGCAGTGTAAGTTTATTGGCAACAGATTCTGGGTCAGACAGCTCACATTCCCAAACAACAATCACTTCCCATCCGAGAGATTCCAACTCAGTCCTGTTTCTGTTGTCTCTTTTGATGTTGCCGGCAAATTTGTTTCGCCAGAACTTTACACGCGACTTCGGAGTGTAGGAATACTTACAGCCTTCATGGCGATGCCAGAAGCAACCATGCACAAAAACGACTGCTTTGTATTTTGGCATAATAATATCAGGTTTGCCGGGAAGATCTTTACGGTGGAGCCTGAATCTGTAACCCATTCGATGCAGAAGCGACCGGATTGCCAATTCCGGTTTTGTATTACCGGAGCGAATCCTGCCCATGTTCCAGCTTCGGTGTTCGGGCGTCAGTTTATCCATTTTTCCAGATCCGGCACACTGATCTGCTGTGACCTGATATGACCGACAAAGCCTTCGAGCGTCAGCAGTGAGTCCCGCCATTCCTTCGGAAAGGACGTCAGATAAGGGGCAGGCACAACGAGTTCAACATTGTTGTCCCGCATCTCCTGGAGCTGGTGACCTGAGACTCCCTGCTGAAGGGTAAAAAGATGCTTGGTCGTAATCCGGTTCGCCTCATTCAGCATCTGTCGCCAGCGGTCCTTACAGCATGTTTTTGAAGCCAGCATGTGCAGTTTGACAGTGGGAAAAGCTTGGTCATGGTAGGCCCGCCCGGATGGAAACAGAAAGTCGGGTTTTTTCCGATTCTCCGTAATGACCTGGGTTTCAAATGCAATCTGTTCATTACGAAAGATGGATTCCAGATTCAATTCCAGAGATGTTCCGGTTCTTGATTTCCGGCGGTTGGAAACAGAATGCGCATATTTGATAAATTCTTCGACGGAATCAAATCCATTCCGGATACTGGGAAGAACCTCCTGCTGTTCGATTTTCTCGAAAAGCTGAAATTCAAGCTCCCGGCGTTTCAATAACAGTTCATCGATGGAACGCTGCCAATTGACACGGGGCACAAGATTGACAATATGCTGGAAAATATCGCGTCCGGAAGGAAAGGTATTCAGCCATTCAGCGGGTATTGCGAAGTCGGGCAAGCCGGGTTGTTCGGCCGTTTCGGCGTATCGCATGATGAAGCGGCCAGGCTCCACTTCCTCCCCAAGCCAGCTCTCAATGGTGTTTTCCTCTTCAATCGATGAAGCAACCCATGCAACTGCCACAGACTCTGTCTGCGTACGCAAGACCGCAAAAATACATATGCTTCCGGTGTTTTCAGCGTCCTGCAATGGGTTTGCGCTGCCCCCCCATCTTGTCAGCCTGAACTCATCATATTTCTTTTTAAGCCCCTTTTCTGGAAAAAACTTGGAGTTGTAGTAAATCGCACGCAGCCCTTTGATGACGATATCAGCATTCGGTATGTAGCTTTCATCCAGAAAAGCGTCTGGATTGTACTTTTCTTTGGTGCAGATTTCAGGGAAGGTTCGTTCAAAGTAGGCCCGTGGCAGATATAGCCCTGCCTGATGACCTCCCGTGAGACCTGTGTCATTCCCTGAAAGACGTTTTACAACCCATATGAAATTGCGCCTGTCTATTTCTTCAAGAAATCTGGTGAGAGAAAGCGATCTGAATATTGTCTGTATGTCCATTTACCTGCCCCTCAAAATGTCCGCAATTAACCTCGCCGAAGCATGAACGGCAGGCACAACGACGCTATTGCCGATTTGTTTATAGGCCTGTGTGTTTGATACTGGGAACATAAATTTATCTGGATCGTACCCTTGCAGCAGCATAGCTTCCTGTACTGTCAGACGTCTTGGCCTGTCGTTTTTCTGTTCAACCAGGACTTCCGCACCGTCTTTATGATAACGAGCGGAAATTGTTCTTGTAACTTCACCTTTCTTTATTGGCAGGCGATGAATACCATAACCAAACCCGTTGCCCTGCTCTGCATGATACGCTTTATGTCTTTGCAGCGTATCCCAGGTGCCAGGTCCTAAAGTATGCCCATCAACCTTGTTTTTGATGATGGTTTTCAACTCCGGGTACACATAATCATCGGCAGGTGAATCAGGTATGGTAATATTTTCCTTTTCAATTTGCATTTGGGTGGGGTCAAATCCAATGATGAACAGCCTTTCCCTGTGCTGCGGCACCCATTTTGCACCATCAATAATTTTCCATGAGATTGTATATCCGAGCTGGTTTTCGAGGGAATGTCGAATGACTTCAAACGTTTTACCTTTGTCATGTGATAAAAGGTTTTTGACATTTTCCAGAAAGAATGCCTTCGGTCTTTTAATGCGCAAAATCTCTTTTATTTCGAAAAAAAGAGTCCCCTGTGTTTCATCTTCAAAGCCATGTTTTCTTCCTAATGAATTTTTCTTTGAAACCCCGGCTAATGAAAATGGCTGACATGGAAAACCTGCACACAAAACATCATGATCGGGTATTTCTGATTTAATGACTTTTCTGATGTCGCCATAGGGAAATTCACCAAAATTTGCTTCGTATGTTTGTTTTGCATACTTGTCCCATTCACTCGTAAAAACACATTTTCCTCCAGCGCCTTGAAATGCCAGACGGAAACCGCCGATGCCCGCAAACAGGTCGATAAAAGTAAAGGTATAGGTGGCTGGCGGAGGATAGGGCACATCATCAAACAGAAAATTCAGTCTCTGCTGGTATGTCGCCTGTGGTTCGCAAACGTAATTTCCATGAACCATTCCAGTCTGATTACTCGAGGAGCGGTGTATGTATGAAAGGCACTCATTACGCATTGCGTTGGTGAACAGCGGTACACTCAAGGCCGGGTTCTGCAACCAGTGGCTTACCGATGCGTTGATCTCCTCCATCTCCTCTTCACAAGTCCATGACTGACTGCGGAGAAGGGAAACCAGTTCCTGATGCAGTTTTTTTCTTTTCAATTTATGTTTTCTGCCTGAATTCATCTTTTCCCGGTTATATTAACATGGTTTCTGTATGCCAGTCGCCTGAGTTGAGCAGAGCCGATGCGAGGACAAATGTTTTGATGTGAACCGAAGGCAAGGCACCGGATTCTGACTTCGGGAATATGCCAGCGGTTCGCGCAACACGCCGTCAACATTATCAAATATAGTAACTACATATTAGACAGATTGAAATGTTTCATCTGGTTATGAATATAAAAGATTCGGTAATGAATATCAATCATAATAAATCATAGTAATAAATCAGATGGTTGACGAATAATGACGGAGAAATTCAAGCTGTAATTGCACCACCTGATATCCAGTAACAAACGGATAACTTGTCAAAACGTCGAAATACAAAGACGGATTTCATTTTTCTCTAACTCTCCGATCTAGAGGAGAAGTTTTTTCTTGACAACCGTAGGCGATATAGAGGTTAGGTCATGTACTCTCTATCTAAACCAAACAACTACTGTAGCTATCTCTGCTATGATGGTGTTGAAGGTTCTATCGGTTGCCTCTCATCGGTAAGGGATATCTCAACCAACTCTTTTGCAATTCCAGATTGGGCAATGAGAAAGTACAGGACATCTCGCGCTAACTTGAGAGAACGGGTTCCATACACTTCCTCTGGATTTCCATAGATATCGTTGACACTTGGGACGAGAAGACTTCTGGTTAGGTGATCCAGGCAAGCAACGACACGTGCTGCTGATGACGATGCATTTATGAAGCGGGCAACCATTTCGACCAAAGGATCTAAGAATGGTGGCAGAGCAGTTAATCTACTATCCGGAACTAGTTTTGCTACTGTATCGAAAAGGGCCTCTCTATCGCGTCGTTCCCTAGGACCTCCAAGGATTCGGGTAAGTACTCCATCTTGTAAATCGTCAATATTGCGACATGCTACTTCCCCTGTCAGGCGAATAATAGCCAGAGCGAGGTTTGTAGCTACTTGATGAGTGAACATGATTGCTCATCAGGCAGTATGCCCATATCGCAACACCATATCGCTGACAGGCAGTCCCTATATGGTCCAAATAAGTTAGCCGATCCTCAT
>Ga0265296_1003141_pt1 | contig 15767 bp, 17 predicted proteins | sample MunlanPumphouse1_FD_189073 | JGI IMG/M metagenome (GOLD analysis project Ga0265296, IMG submission 189073) | Groundwater microbial communities from a municipal landfill in Southern Ontario, Canada - Pumphouse #1 | ecosystem: Environmental > Aquatic > Deep subsurface > Groundwater | place... | reverse complement strand
GAATTTTATATTTACGAGATGCCAGCCGACAAATGGATTTCTGATAATAAAAAGATTTTTGGACCCAAAAAGGAAATAAAAAAGGAAGAAGAAAATATTTCAGACAGGGCAAGAAGAAAAGAGGAGAGGAGAGAAAACTATCTCTACCAAAGAGATTAGTTTATTTCGTATGCAAAGTTAAATAAAAAGACCGAAATATTATATTTCGGTCTTTGATGCTTACTAAAAAAATTTAACAAGAAGAACAGGCAACCTTTTCATTTAATGAACGCAGAGTGTTAACTATTATATCAATACATTCATTAGCGGATGGATTTGCTTTACCTGGTTGATACCACGGATGAGTAAGACCACTTGAAAGGTTAATGCGTGCGAGGGGCAGCTCATATTTAGCTTCCTCAAGAATACAGGCAACTTCTCCAGCATCTCCTCCTTGTGACTTGCCAACTCCGGGAATAAGCAAAGGTATATCCTTGCCGGCAAATATTTTTCCAAGCACTGAAAGTTCTTCGGGTGAGTTCCCAGCGGTTACCGCTCCAACTCCCGGTTTGTCTTTTGCCCAGTTAATTACATGCTCCGCCATCAATTCATACACAAAGCGATTATCTGCGAGCTTTTTAAGCTCTAAGTCAGACGCTCCCTTGTTTGTTGTTTTAACAAGAAGATAGGCACCCTTTCCTTTTTCGTTATTACAATATGAAATAAATGGACCAACTGAATCGCTTCCCATATATGTGTGCACAGTTACAGCATCGGCAAGCCATCTTTCGTAGCCGTAGCTTGCCCATTTCATAGAACTTGTTCCGATGTCACCTTTTTTGAAGTCAATACAAATGGGAACTAAAGGGAAATGTAACCCAATTGTACGCATAAGGTATACAAGGGATTTTGATCCAACATAATTTCCATTAAAAGGATCATCATGGTCTTGCCACCAGGCGAGATTTGGTTTAAACATAGCTGGGCTTATTTTTTTGAGATGGAGTTCCGTAAGTACAGCCCTCATAAATTCGCAAAATCCTGCAATTCCAGATTTTTGGTATTCTTCCGGAAGAGCCTCAATAACAGGATCAAGTCCCATACAAATGATGCTTTTAGTTTCTGAAGCAGACCGGCGCAATTGTGTAAGGAATCCAAATTCAAATTCGGTTTTATGACGGTCAAACCATCCTTCAGGATCACGCACCCAGTCTTTCAGGTTTTCATAATCTTCGTAGGAAAGTGAATCTTTCAGGAATGGCATTACATCATGAATAGTGATGAGCGAAGCAAGTTCAAGCCCAGCTTCAGTAAATTCTTTTTTTGACCTTTCCATTTCGTATGAAAAGATGGAAGCCAGAATAATTTTACTTGCGCCATACTTCTGTAGGATTTGGGCATTGGAAATAATACTTCCACCCGTTGAGATAAGGTCTTCAATAAGTCCTATAGTTTTTCCAGAGATGTCATCGTATCCTTCGATCAGTCTTTTTAAACCGTGGTCTTTAATCTTGGCATCTGGCCTGACATACCCGGAAGGTAAATTCATTTTTTCCGCTACTGTTTCAGAATGCGGAAGGGCTCCCACAGGAACACCGAAGACACAATCAATTTTTCCTGAAAAAAGTTCTTTTAAACTTCCAATAATTAATTCCCTTAAATCGGGATGTGAGGAACACTCTCTGAAATTACAGTAAATGGGAGATTTTATCCCCGATTTAAATGTAATTGGCTGTTTGAAGTTGGTTTTTATAATTCCATACTCCAAAATCAATTGAATGAGTTTTTTCTTCATAATCTTTTGGTTTTTATTGTTATCAAATTACTTTCTAAACTGGATTTTCCAATTTGTTTATTTGTGATTATACTACAACAAAACCTAAAAAATAGCAAGCAAATTTATTAGCTTAACACTTTTCGACAGGTGTAGGATTTGACAAGTGAACAAACTATTAAATTTATTTCGTATGTATCGTCAGATAAATATCTTCCAGTGCTTTTACGGCGTCGCCGGCGGCAATGTTGTTTTGATGATAGAGAATATTAGTGCAATCGCCAGCAGCCCAGATGCCGGGCGTTTCAGTTTTTCCCGTCCACGGATCAATTTTTATTCTATTTAGTTTATCAAGCGGAACTAAATCTTTCACAAAATCTGTATTCGGAATTTGTCCGATTTCAACGAAAATACCGGAAACTTTTAATTCTTTTTCTTCACCGGTAGCTCTATCTTTGATTAACATTCCATCAACGAAATTTTCTCCTTTTATTTCTAAGATATCTGAATTGGTTATAATTTTTAATTTTGGATTTTTAGAAAGTTTTTCTACTGTTATTTCATCGGCGCGGAAAGTGTCGCTTCGGTTTATTAGAGTTACTGAATTGCAATAGGCAAGCAATTGCGCGGCGCTTTCAAAAGCCGCATTACCTCCACCGATAACCGCAACATCCATGCCTGAAAACATTGGTCCATCACAGGTAGCGCAATAAGTTAAACCCTTGTGCTCCAATTTATCCGCATTTTTTACTTCCAATTTTCTGCGCTTACTTCCAGTCGCTATTAAAATTGTCTTTGTTTCAAATTCTTCTTCTGTGTCAGTTTTTATTTTAAATGTTTCCTTATTTTTAAAAACAGAATTAACTTTTTCACCTTCTTTTATTTGCAAGGTTTGCCCTTCGCCTGCATTAGCCAATACATGTTTTTTAAGATTTTCCGCAAGTTCCGCTCCGCCGATAGAAGGGGAACCAATCCAATTGTAAATTTTTTCAGAAACGACAGATTGCCCGCCAAATTCAGAAGTTATAAAAAGAGTATTTAAACGTTTCCGAGAAGCGTAAACAGCCGCCGCCGCGCCCGCCGGCCCGCCTCCTATGATTATTAAATCGTATATCATAATCTTTAGTTTATCAAAAAAATATTAAAAAGCCCTCTTTACAAATTAACTATAGTGTGATACTTTAGATAAAAGATTCAGTTTTTTGACAATAGGTTTAAGTTAATTTTGTTGGTTGTTCTAAGAATCTTTAAGGGTTTTTAGAAAAACCAATAATTATTAACTAAAAAACAAAAAATATGAAAAAGATAAATCTTATTATTGCGATGCTGGCAATGATAATAATCTGTACTATAAATACACAAGCACAAAAAAATAAAATGAAAGCATTGCCGGGGAATACGGTTACTCTGGAAACAGTAGTGGGGAAAATGATTTTTGTCATTGATAGTGCCAGTAGAAAGTTTGGCGTATTGTGGCATTTAGAATTTCCTCCATCCGTTAAGATTAAAAAGTATGAGTATGGTAATCGATCTATGGGAATAATTAGAGAAGTGGATGATACCGCTAGAACATCAAGATTTAATGTAATACATCCAAGTGGGCATTTATTTTACGGATGGTTTCATTTAAATCATTTCTACAAGACAGGTGTCAAACTCTATACTACCGAGGGAATCCTTATTCGTCTGATTATGAAAGGGAGTGGTAATGGTAGATATTTAAAGGTCTGGGTTGAACACTAAAAGAAATTATTAAAATGAAAAGCCCTGCTTATTGTGGGGGCTTTTTTTATTTCCTCTCCATTTAAAAAACCTTCTTTATAAGTTAACCATAATGTGATACATTAAGACGAGAATAAGTACTTTGAAATAAAGGTTTTAGGTTAATTTTTTGTTGTCTATTTTAAGCGCCTTTATGGGCTTTTAGATTAGACAATAAAATTCAATTACTAACCTAAAATATATCAATTATGAAAAAAATAAATCTTATTATTGCGATGCTGGCAATGATACTAATCTGTACTGTAAGTACACAGGCGCAAAGTATTACACAAGTACAAGTGCTTGTGGATAAAAATGGTACACAAATACAACAATTTACGAATAATGAAACGGTGCGGGTGATACAAATGATGAACTTATTCCTCCCTGATACGATAATAGAAAGGAAATGTATTCTTTTCTCATTTTCAGAAGAGAAACTCGGAATAAATGTCACATTCCCTAAATTTAAGTATGGGACCTTCTTCGATGCGGAGAATTTTTCATTCCTTAGCTATGACGAAAACCAGCTTCTTATAGTCTTGCCGGAAGAAAAAGACACCTTTATCGTTCTAAAAATCGGGGATGAAGATCTTAAAAACTTAAAAACGATATGCGGTAAGAAGTAAAGGTTTTTTTAACCGAAATTTGTGTTTATTAAAACACCAAAACTTAAAAAGCTCTAAATGTTCAGAGCTTTTTTTTATTTTCACTAGAACCTAGCCCCTAGAAACTAGAACCTAACTTTATTTCTTATTTCTTCTCAAAAATGCTGGAACGGCGCTCCAGTCGTCATTATCGTCATCTATGATTATCTCTTCTATGACTTCCGATTTTTTTTCTGTTTTTTTTGTGGAGTCATTATTATTCACATTCGGATTTTTTATACTATTGTGTATTTCTTTTTTAACCATTTGCGCATTTTCTTCCTTGAGCAAACTTTGGTTTCCGTTGGTGTTTCCGCTAAAGAGAGTTTTGCGGGGCAGATCGGTTGGAAAACTGGTGGCAATAACCGTGACTTTTAATTCGCCTTTCTTTAATTTTTCATCCCGAATCGTGCCGAAAATTACTCTTGCGTCCTTATCGATGGATTCTGTAATTATTTTAGCAACTTCGTGAATTTCATGTATTGTTATATCGTCCCCGCCGGATACGGCAAAAAGCACGCCCTTGGCGCCATTTATGGAGATTTCAAGAAGAGGCGAGTTAATTGCCTGAAGCGCCGCTTTCTCTGCCCGTTTTTCGCCCGAAGCGGAACCAATTCCCATTAGGGCTGAACCGGTATCTGACATAATCGTTTTAATATCCGCGAAATCCACGTTGATAATGCCCGGAGTAGTAATAAGATCTGAAATGCCTTCCACTGCTTGCCTTAGAACATTATCACAGCTGGCAAAAGCATCTTTGAAGTTCGTGTTTTTGTCAAAAATTTGAAGTAATTTATCATTTGGTATGACAATAATTGCATCCACTTCTTTCGCTAAATCCTCAAGGCCTTTTTCAGCAATCTTCATCCTATAACTGCCCTCAAAAAAGAACGGTTTAGTGACGACGGCGACAGTCAATATGCCCTGTTCTTTTGCCGAGCGAGCGACAATGGGAGCAGCGCCTGTTCCTGTGCCTCCACCCATTCCGCATGCGATAAAAACCATATCAGAACCCTTCACGGCATCTTGGATTTCAGATTTGGTTTCTTCAGCAGCCTTCTTGCCAATTTCGGGATTCATTCCAGTGCCAAGGCCTTTCGTAATATTTTTTCCGATATGAATTTTTTTCTCAGCCAAAGATTGGTGAAGGTCTTGGGTATCCGTGTTCATGCAAATAAACTCTACGCCTCTGACCTTGTTTGTGATCATGTGGTTAAGCGCATTTTTTCCGGATCCGCCGACTCCTATAACTTTAATGCGAGCAAAGCTCTCTATGTCTGGGTTTATTTTTGGCATATATTTTCCAATAAAAATTATTTTAGCTTATATAGGTCTATAATAGCAGAAAATAAAAAAAAGCAAAGCACTGAGAGGCAAGACTTCTCATTTATATCTACGGCATTAGCTGTTTTGTTATTGATTTTATCGTGTTTTTTAGGTCTTTAAAGAGATTTGAGAATGAACCTTCTGTATAGCCGTCATTATTTTTATCAGGTGTTATGAGGCCGAGAGCGGTAAACCATGACGGATCGCGGAGTTTTGTTTTTATGTTGCCAAAAACTTCGGTTGTGCCTACGCTGGAAGGAAGTTTCAGTATGATTTTTGATAATTCTTCAAGCCCGGGAGTATTTGCGCCTCCGCCGATAAACACAATTCCTGCTGGAAGAAGTTCATTTCTTTTTATTTTTTTTAAATGATTTTCGATTAGTTCAAAAATATCAGAAAGGCGCGCTTCAATAATTTCATCTAATTTTTTCTTCGGATATTCTGGAGAAATATTCCCAAGCTTAAAACTTTCCGCTTTTTCAAGCGGGATTTTCAATCCCAATGCAATGTCATTTGTAATATCCGAAGAGCCGATGGAAAAAACATGAAGCGACATAAGATATCCATTTTCAAAAACTGCGAGCGATACCGTCTCGGACCCGATATTTACCAAACCGGAGCCCACGATTTTTTGTTTTTCAGAAAGAGCCAAATGACTTCCGGCAACAGGCGACGCAACAACATCTACCGGTTCTATTTTAGCTTCAGCGATTATTGCCAGCAGATCTTCTAAATGCTGGCTGGAACAAATTACAAAAAGAGCTTTTACTTCAAGCTTATTTCCGTGCATTCCTTCTATTCGGCCTAATATTTCTTTGCCATCAAGTTTATAGGAAATTGGAAATACTTGAATAACTTTTTTATTTCCCAAATTCAAATTATTTTCACTGTCTTCGAGTGCTTTATTTATATCCAAGATAGTTACTTCGCCATTAGCTTTGGAAATAACAGCAGAGCCCGAACTTATTTCTGAACGCAAAGTTGTTCCGCTTATTGAAACAAATGCCCGTTTAATTTTTATGCCTGAAGATTTTTCAGCCATGGCAACTGCTTTTTTGACTGAAGCCACTGCATCGGCAAAATGAAATACATAACCATGGCGGACCCCTTTTGTTTCAGCCTCGCCTACGCCAATAATTTTAGGATTTTTTTCTCCTTTTAAAAATTCTCCCACTACAACTCTTGTCGTAGAGGACCCCACGTCTATTCCGATAGAAATATTTCTGATCATCCCAGTATTAAAATTTTAAGTTTTTATTTATAATGGTCATTTGTTTTAATCAAAAATTTAATACGGGATAAATATTTTTTCTCTGCTTTTTCCATTATACTCCCATGTCGCATTCCTTTCAAATGGAGCATTCCGTGGATAACTAAAAAGCCCAAAAATTGGCTGGAAGTTTTATCAAATTTAGGGGCATCCTTTCGGGCTACTTCTTTGCAAATTAAAATCTCTCCTTCATTCTTAGACAGAGGAAAGGATAAAATATTGGTTGCTTTGTCTTCACCGCGGTATCTTTTATTTAATTGGCGAGATTTTTTTACGCTAATAAAAGCGAGCGAGAGGGAATATTTCTTGCCCAAGATGTCATTTTTAATACGAGAAAAATCCATATTTATTTTATCTTTCCAAGTTTGCGGAGTTTTTCTATTTCCTTTCTTCGGCCTAAGCGTTTTAAGGCGCTCTTTTTTACCTTGAGTTTTGATTCCTTTCTTTCGTTATAGCGGGAACTTTTTACTTTTCGGATTATATTGGATTCTTGAATTTTACGGGAAAAACGGTGCAACACGCTTGCATTGTTTTCATTTGGATTTTTTGTGATCTCAATTACTGTTTTTGCCATTCCAGTATATTATCATATAAAAAATTTTTAGCAAACATGCACATTATTTTAATTAAAATAATGTGTAGGCATTTTGGAGGGTCTTCCAAATTGTATAAAAAATGGTATTGTTTATATATGCTAGAAAAATGGAATCCTCAATTTAATCCCAACAGAGAAACACAAGAAAAGACTGTTAAAATAGCCGAAGCTAAAGAACTTTCCAAGGACGAGAGAGAGGGGGTATTTTCAGATTCTCAAAAAAAATTAATTGATCAACTAAAGGATTTGGCGCAGAAACTTAACAGAACGCCAACCGTATATGATATTGACCAGGCTTCAAAAGAAGGCGCTTCGGCTAGTGCGCATGCTTTCAGAAGAGAATTTAATACTCTAAATGAGGCGAGAAAAGCCGCCAATCTTGTTGTGAACAGAGAATTTAAAAAGGAAAATTATGTAAAACCAAACCGCAAAGACAATTTTTCAATTGAAAATAGTGTTCCTGAAATTACTTCGCTTCTAGAAAAATTAAAACCAGAAAAATTTAGCCCATTTTGGTTAGAAAAGAATAACTTCTTTCTTTACAGAAGATTGGCTTATTACCTGCCAAGGAATGAGGAAAAACAAATTGATTGGCAACCTTTCATTAAACAACTTCCTAAAGAATGGCAAGAAAAATGGACATACAATAAATCATCTTCCCAAAGGTATAAAGACCCATCCTCTTTGGAGCAAGATATTTCAAGAAGGATTCAAGAATGTGTTTCAAAGACAGTAACAATTCTTGAAGAGAAAAAACCAAAACAATTTAATTCAAATTGGCTAGAAAAAAACAATGTATCGTATTATAAATTAAAATCTTTATTACCAAGAAATGAAAATAATCAAATCAATTGGAAATTGTTTGTTGAACAACTTCCAAAAGAATGGCAAGAAAAATGGACGTACTTAGGGTATGATAAAGATATTAAAGAGTACTCAAATGAGGGAGAATTGGGACAAATATTAAAGTCCTTCAAAGATAAACTTTATGTTTTGCCTTATTATTCAAATAATACAAAAGAAGATAGATGGATTGCAAACCAACTTGTTTGGAGAATAGTCAAACTTGCACAAAATGGCAATACAGATGCTCTAGCAACACTTGAAAAAGATTTACATCTTGTTTGTGCGGAGTGGATACAAAAGTATCCAGAATTACGTAGTTGGAAAATTGCTCCCCAAAAATTAAAAAAAATCATCAAAAGTTGTATATATAATTTCAAATATAAAGGAACTTTCTTTTCTTATCTTTTTGAAACTCTTAAAATGGAAAAAATAAGAATGCCAAAAATAGTAAGATATAAACATTGGATGAGAAAGAAAGATGATAGTGAAGAAGATGACCAAGTAGCGTAAATTTATTTACTTTTCCATAAAAAAAGGTTAAGATTTCAATATGGATAAGGCGGACAATTACATAACTGAAGAAAAGAAAAAAAAGCTGGAGGCGGAATTGAGTGAGTTGATGGGCCCCAAGCGCAGGGAAATTTTAGAGAATTTGGAATATGCCAAGTCGCTCGGCGATCTTTCAGAGAATGCGGAATATCACCAAACGCGCGAGGAGCAAGCCAAGCTTGAAGAACGTATTCATAAAATAGGACAGATTTTGGAGTCTTCACGAATTGTTTCCAAAAGCGGGGGAGATATCATTGAGGTTGGTTCCAATGTTGTTGTGCAAAAAGAAGGAACGAAAGAAGAAAAAACTTTTCAAATCGTAGGTTCAGAGGAAGCTGATACAGCTTTAGGAAAAATTTCCAATCGATCTCCGTTTGGCGAAGCGCTTTTTGGAAATAAAAAAGGCGATGTAATTTCTTTTAAGACTCCAAAGGGGGTGGTCAATTATAAAATAGTAAATGTATCTTAATCACCGCCACGGCGGGATAAAATGTCTTCAATTGATGAAATTAGGGACACAAGAATAAAAAAACTTGAACTTCTGAAAAAGAAGGGCATTGACCCGTATCCAGCCGAATCAAAAAGGGAACTTACTCTTGAAGAAGCGGTAAAGGATTTTGATAATTTAGAAAAGTCTGGCGAGATTAAGTGGCTTTCCGGAAGAATTATGTCTATCCGAGGACAAGGGGCAATAATTTTTTTGACTTTGAATGATGGTACAGCGCATTTTCAAGCTTTGCTAAAAAAAGATGCTATTGATGATGAAAAATTTAATTTGTTCAGTGAAGTGGTTGATATCGGCGATTTTATAGAAGTTCAAGGAAAGTTTTTCACCACTAAAAGAGGGGAGAAAACCGTAGAAGCCGGAGATTGGCGCATGCTTTCCAAAAGTTTGCGTCCTTTGCCTGAAAAATGGCACGGCTTGCAGGATGTTGAAGAGAGATTCAGGAAAAGATATTTGGACATTCTAATGAATCCTGAAATAAAAGATATTTTTGAAAAGAAAATGAAATTTTGGGAGACCACAAGAAATTTTTTGAAGAAAGAAAATTTTCTTGAAGTTGAAACTCCTAGTCTTGAAATAACTACTGGCGGGGCGGAAGCCCGTCCTTTTAAAACTCACCACAATGATTTTGACATAGATGTTTATTTGAGAATTTCAGTGGGAGAGCTTTGGCAGAAAAGATTATTGACTGCCGGTTTTCCAAGAGTTTTTGAAATTGGCAGAATTTATCGTAATGAAGGAACTAGCCCGGAACACCTTCAAGAATTTACCAATATGGAATTTTATGCGTCTTATATGAACTTGAATGAAGGGAAAAAATTGGTCAGGGACTTGTATATAAAAATAGCTAAAGAAGTTTTTGGAAAAACAAATTTTGAAACAAGAGGCCATAAATTTGATTTGGCGGATGATTGGCAGGAAATAGATTATGTTGAAGAAGTGAAAAAACAGACAGGAATCGATGTCTTGGAAGATTCAGAGGAAAAAATGGAACAAACGCTTAAAAAATTAAATGTTGAATTTCAGGGAAAGAGCAGGGAAAGGATGACGGATTCTCTTTGGAAATATTGCAGAAAAAATATTTCTGGTCCGGCGTATCTAGTAAATCATCCGAAAATTGTCGCCCCGCTTTCTAAAGAACATTCGGAAGACAGTCGAAAAACAGAAATGTTTCAAGTTATTATCGCCGGAAGCGAAATCGGCCGAGCCCATGCGGAGTTGAACGACCCTATTGACCAGAAGAAAAGATTTGATGACCAAAATAAATTGATAGAGGGAGGGGATGAAGAAGCGATGATGCCGGATTGGGAATTTGTGGAAATGCTGGAATACGGCATGCCGCCTAATTTCGGTTTCGGTTTTGGCGAAAGATTTTTTGCTTTTCTCATAGACAAACCAATTCGCGAGACGCAATTATTTCCCTTGATGAAACCTAAAAAAGAGGAATAAAAAAAGCCCGTGCTTGCACAGGCTTTTTATTTACTTTCTTTAATAGAAAATTTCACCACTTTTGGGATCCTTAAGAAGTTTTTTCCCATATTTTTTTGGGTCACTAATCCTCCGTTGGTTGATTTTTGTTTGTTCCCGTGGTGAGAGGATTTCATTTTCTTTTGTTGATTTTTTTCTTATTAGCCGTCTTACAAGAATAATGACTATTACTATTAAACAACAGCCAATGATTATTCCCAGAATTCCACCAGGAAAGCTTTCCGCGTAGGAAAGCATTTTTTGAATTTCCATTTTTAGATTCTTTGTAAATTATTAAGCATTATTGCATTTTTCAAAGAAGTTAAAGCCCTATCCATATACTTTTCGCCATTTTTCTGTTGATTTTTTGTCAACCTATTTTTTTTGCTGTAAAAATGAATGAAATATCTTGAATAGACTTTTTCTGCATCTTGTCCAGTGGCATCTACTGTCGGAGTTGTTTCTGTATTTTTCATGTCTTTTATATTTAGTTTATATTGATTTTTCAAATAAGTTTATACCTGTAGTATACAACACAATATAAAAATTGCAAGGAGTATTTAAAAAGTTATCCACAGGTGGCATTTGTGTGTATAACTAAATGGTTTACAATATATATCAAGTGGGAAAAAGTGGGAAAAGTGTTAATAACTAAATTTATGCTCATCGGCGAATACATACACACAATAGATGCAAAAAATAGAGTTTCTCTACCTTTCAAGTTCCGTAGAGAAATGGGCAAGAAAATTATTATCACTCCCGGACTCGATAGATGCTTGTTCATTTTCACTTTAAAAGAGTGGGCAAAAGTTTCAAAAAGACTTTCCGATCCAGATTCCAATTTGTCCTTTTTGAAAGCAGACAAAAGAAATTTTAATAGATATATGTTCGGCAGGGCAGTTGATGTTGAAGTAGATTCCATTGGAAGAATCTTGATACCGGATTTTTTAAAAGAAATAATCAAGCCTTCGAATAAAGTTGCCGTTATCGGAGTTGGGGACAGAGTTGAAGTTTGGAATGACAAAGTTTGGCAAGCATGCAAAGAAGAAGGGGAAAAAACGGCTGGAGATTTAGCAGAAAAATTAGGCAGTGGGAAATAAGATGGAAAGTGTTCATAAGACAGTTCTTTTAAATGAAACAATAGAGAATTTGAATTTATCAGAGAATGCAGTTGTGATTGATGGAACATTCGGCGGAGGAGGACATTCACTGGAAATTTTAAAAAGATATCCTCATGCAAAAATAATTGCCATTGACCAAGACAGGGGCGCTTTTGAAAAGGCTAAGGATAAATTCAAAGGTTTGGAGAACAGAATTTCTTTTATAAATGCAAATTTCAGGGATTTAGATATAAGTAGTTCTCCAGTAAAGAATTTTGGAAACTTCGCCCTCGGAGACATAGGACAGGGGACCCACGTTTCTAAAAATTCTTTACTAGAGAACATAGATGGAATTATTTTGGATTTAGGTTTGAGTTCAGACCAACTAGAAAATTCAGGACGAGGGTTTTCTTTTATGAAAGATGAACCATTATTAATGACTATGAAAGAGAATCCGAGCTCGGAAGATTTAACAGCCAGAGATGTTGTGAATAGCTGGAGTGAAAAAAGTTTGGCGGATATTATTTACGGATATGGCGAGGAAAGATTTTCCCGGAGAATAGCCAAAGGAATAGCGGAAGCGAGAGAAAAGAAAAAACTGATGACGACTTTTGATTTAGTTGAAGTTATAAAGAAGTCAGTACCGGCAAATTACAGAAGAAGAAAAATGCACTTTGCCACAAAAACTTTTCAAGCATTGCGAATCGCAGTAAATGATGAATTAAATGCCTTGAAAGACGGATTGGAAAAAGGATTTGATGCTTTGAAAAAGGGAGGAAGAATGTCAGTGATTAGTTTCCACAGTTTAGAAGACAGAATAGTAAAAAATTTTTATAAGGAGAAAATAAAAGAAAAAAAAGCAATTTTAATAAATAAAAAACCGATCTTGGCGTCAGATAAAGAAATAAAAGAAAACCCGAGATCAAGAAGCGCAAAGTTAAGAGTTTTAGGGAAAATAACATGAAAACAATAGCAATAAAAATGAAGAGTTATGCGACAGGCATAAGTATCGCAAACGACAACGATCTGCAGAGAAAGATCCTGAATGTTTTGCTCGGGTCTTTGGCTGTATTTGCTCTTTGCTACGTTTTTCTTTTGGGAAGCATGGTTTTCAATATTGTAGAACGCAGGTCTCTTGAAGCTGATGCTCGTAATATTTCCAATGAAGTTGGAAATTTAGAGCTTCAATATCTTTCTATTTCTGATAAAGTTGATCTTTCGCTCGCCCAATCTATGGGATTTAAAGAGACAAGGCCGAAATTCGCGACTCGTAAGGCTCTTGGCAGCATAAAAGTCGTGAAAAATGAACTCTAGTTTTATTTCTAGAATAAATGTTTTATTTTTTTGTATTCTGATTTTTGCTCTAATTTTAATAGCAAAACTTTTTCTAGTGCAAGTTGTGCATAAAAATTCTTATTCTGAACGCGCAGATCGGCAATATTCCACGCCGTCATCCGATATTTTTGAACGCGGAACTATTTTTTTTGAGCGTAAAGACGGCCAGCTTGTTTCTTCTGGCGTACAAACCACAGGGTTTAAGGTTGCAATTAATCCTGAAAAAATTATCAAAGCAGAAGATATTTATAAAAAATTATCCGAAAAAATAATTCTTGACCATGATGAATTTTTAGCAAAAGCCGAAAAGAAGAACGACCCATATGAAGAAGTTGCTACTCATCTTTCTAAAGAAGAGGCAGACGCAATTTCAGCCGAACGGATTCCCGGCGTTTTTATTTATAAAGAGAAGTGGCGTTTTTATCCCGGGAATAATCTTGCTTCTCATACGCTCGGTTTTGTGGGATACAACGGAAATGAATTAAGCGGGCGCTATGGCATAGAAAGACAATACAACGATGTTCTTTCCCGGAGCAAGGATGATCCATATATAAACTTTTTTGCTGAAGTTTTTTCTAATATTAAAAAAAGCCTGTTTAAAAACGAAGTGCGGAATGGAGATATTCTGACGACCATTGAGCCTGCGGTTCAAGGGTTTTTAGAAAAAAAATTGTCCGAAGTTCGTGAAAAATATCAGGTTGATTCTATCGGAGGGATAATTATGAATCCGCAAGACGGGTCCATTTATGCCATGGCCGTTAAGCCTGATTTTAACCCGAATAACTTTTCTAAAATTGAGGATGCGTCTGTTTTTACCAATCCTTTAGTGGAAAATGTCTTTGAGTTTGGCTCAGTCGTAAAGCCTCTTGTGATGGCGGCGGCACTTGATGTGGGTGTGGTAACTGCGGAAACAAAATATAATGATAAAGGTTCAGTTATCGTTGAGAAAAAACAAATAAATAATTTTGATAAAAAAGCCCGAGGGCCGGGCACGACCATGCAGGAAGTTTTAAATCAATCTCTCAATACGGGAATGGTTTTTGTATATCAGCATTTAGGCAAGGAAAATATGCGCGACTATATGCTTTCCTACGGCATTAAAGATAAAACCGGAATTGATTTGCCGAATGAAACAAGCGGTTTAGTCTCCAATTTGAACAGTCCTCGTGAAATTGAATATGCTAATGCTTCTTTCGGCCAAGGTATTGCCATGACGCCCGTAGAAATGATAAGAGCTTTGGCTTCTTTATCCAATGGCGGAAATTTAGTTGTTCCCCATATTGTCAAAGCAATAAAATATGAAGATAGGACAGAAAAAGAAATGACCTATGCAACTTCTCGTGTAAAATTTTCAGAAGAAACTTCTGAAGAAATAACTCGAATGCTTGTGAATGTAATGGATAAATCGCTTAAGGGAGGTTTAGCAAAATTTGAAAATTATAGCGTGGCAGTAAAAACAGGAACGGCGCAAGTTGCGAATAACGAAACGGGAGGATATTATGAAGACAGGCATACCCACTCATTTTTCGGTTATTTTCCAGCATATGATCCTAAGTTTATAGTTTTTCTTTATGCTATAAATCCAAAAGGCGTGCCTTATGCCGCTCAAACTTGGGCTGACCCATTTTTAGATATAACAAAATTCTTGCTTAATTATTACGAAGTTCCGCCAGATAGATGATTGTTATTTTAAATTTTTACAAATTTTAGGTCAAATAATATATTGTTTTTTGATTTAAAATAAGATAATATTAAAATATGACCGAAAAATTATCTTTAGAAAAAAAGAATGAATTACCTTTCAAAAGTATTGAGATTCCCAAGGAAGAACTTAAAATTGTTCAAAATATTTTTGAATTTTCAGATAAAATTTCTGACGAAGGCTGGGATGAAGATAGCGTTTATGCCTATTCCAATTCTAAGTTTACAGTTGAAGAAATAATAGAAAGAAGAACTAATGAACTAAGCGCTACTCTTAATACTTTACCAGAAGATAAAAAATTTGAATTACAAGCAAAAATACAAAGAGAAGCCGAATATGAAAAACGCAAAGGTGATATTGATTATGAAAATGCTCAATTTAAAAGACTAACACAATTTATAGAAAATCAACCGATCTGGAAATATAAATTTAGTACTAACCGTCCTTTTCAGCTTGGACAATATCATGAATATAATTACAAAGGCGACGCTTCAGAATCACAAAAAGCGGACTCATTGTATTCTTATGCAGGGCAAGGAAGAGATTCAATATACTATGTTAGTTATTCAGGTTTGTCTTTGAGACTTAAGAAAGATCTTTTAATGACTAATGGTCTTAAAAAAGTATTACAAAAACCACAAGAATTGATTTTATTTTTCAATAAAAGGGAACAACAAAGAAATGATTTAAAAGTAAATGAATCTTTTGATGATATTGAAGGTTTTAATTCTACAGATTTTCCAGCGGAAGTTATTTCTTTTGAACCTAAACTTGGATATAACACTGAAGAATTTACTAAATTTGATTTTTTCCAAGATATAAATTCTAATTATAAGTCAAATATTGAGGTGATAAGAAGTAATGACAGAGTAATTGTAAAAAATTACGATAATACACATACTGGACATCAA
>Ga0265296_1003140_pt1 | contig 15771 bp, 15 predicted proteins | sample MunlanPumphouse1_FD_189073 | JGI IMG/M metagenome (GOLD analysis project Ga0265296, IMG submission 189073) | Groundwater microbial communities from a municipal landfill in Southern Ontario, Canada - Pumphouse #1 | ecosystem: Environmental > Aquatic > Deep subsurface > Groundwater | place... | reverse complement strand
TTTCTTTTTACTTTTGGTTGTTGTTCTTTCCTTGCTCATCGCTTTCTATACATTACCAAGGGCTCACATTACGCTTATCCCGAATCAGGAGCGAATGAGCAACAATATGATATTTGACATTCGCGACCAATCCCGACAAGTCGCTGAAAGCGGCAATGTTATTTCCGGAATCGTAAAGAAGGTTGAAATAAAATCCGAAAAGAAGATCAATTCCAGCGGCACGGAAGTCATCGGTAAGGAAGTTTCAGGAAAGGCTGTTATTTATAACAATTACAACAAGAATCAGCCCCTTGTCGCATCAACACGTCTTTTGAGCGCGGACAATAAATTATTCCGTATCAGAAACACGGTTAACGTTCCGGCTGGCGGATCAGTGGAAGTTGAAATTTACGCCGATACTGCCGGCCCCGAATCGGCGGTCGGGCCAACAAAGTTCAGCATACCAGGATTATGGGCGGGATTACAAGACAAGATCTACGGCGAGAGCAAAGAAAGCATCGACTACCGGCAAAAAGTTAAAAAATACATCTTGCAATCGGATATTGACGATGGAGAAAGGGAGTTAAAACAGCAGCTTTTAAGCGACGCGAAGGCGCAAATAAACAATGAGTACAAGGATTTCAGTGAGATCATCTACAAGATTAATGAAGATACGGTTGCCAGTAAAATCGATAAGAAAGTCGGAGACGAAGTCGAGGACTTCGGCATGACAATGTCGGCCGAGGTTTTGGTGGTGGCATTCAACGAAGACAAAACGGCCGTTTTAGCCAAACAAAAATTCATTTCCGCGCTTAGCGAAAACGAGGAAATGGTTTCATTTGATGAGAAAAATATCGTTTATGCGCTTAACAGCTACGACGAAAAACAAGGGTCAGCCAATGTGAGTGCTTCCTTTGAAGGGAAAACCAGCGTTAAAAACGATTTTGACATAATCGAAGTTGATAAGATTCTCGGTTTGAATAACAAGCAAGCGGAGGCATATCTTAAAGATATTAAAAAAATTGCAGGCTATGAAATAAAATATTCACCGTCTTTTATTAAGAAAATGCCAAGTTTAGTTGATCGCATCAAAATTGAGATTAAAAAATAATACTTCTTTATATAATGCGGTTTTTAAAGAACTTATTTCATTAAATAAGTTCTTTTTTTGCAAGAAAAATATCCAATATTGCGTATAAAATATATTGACAAAAGTGTTTTTAAAATTTTTTTAAATAAAAAAGCTAATATTATGAAAAAAATAGCAGTTATTATGCTATTTTTTGCACTTATCTCAGTAGGATGCGTGCAAAAAAGTAGCATTTCCAAAAAAGATTTTAACAATCCAAGGGATTTTCGTCGTCCGGATTTCGGACAGCCGGACAGGAAGGCTGATGTATCCGGTATCGTAAAATCAATTGCGGGAAACGAAGTAACTATTATCAGGATTGAGAGGCCACAAAGAAACAGCGACCAGGCAAATGGTGAAAACAATCTAAAAACAAGAAACACGGAAAGATCGGCGCCGGCTTTTGGCGGACAGCAGGGCGGGCGCATACCCGGAGCCGGAAATGGCATGCGCAATCGAGGCAGTTTGAGCGAAGACGAGCAAAAGGCGATGCTGGAAAGACTAAAATCAATGAGCACGGGAGAGGAGGCCGTGAGAATTCCCGTTGGCATCCAAATGTTAAAACCCGATACGGAATCAGTCGAGAAGCCGGAGATGATTGAGGCCAGTTTAAGCGACATAACAAAAGACAAGATGATCAGCGTTTGGCTGGATGAATCTGCATCTAGCACGAAAACAGCATCTTTTGTCATGATAACCAGATAAAAATATGAGCGGATCAATTATTGAGGCAAGTAAAAAAGCGAAAAAAAGTGGAATAGCCGGCTTTCTTCAAAGAAAAAGCATGATTGCGGGTATATTTTTATTGATTGCGGCAATTGCCGGAGCTTATTATTACAAACAAAGGCAATCAAGCGATAATCAGGATTCAGCCGTCAAGATAAATTCAGCAACAGTCAAGAAAGCCGACTTGCAGATTGCAATTGAAGCGGACGGGAAAATTGTTTCCGAGGATGGCGTTGAATTGTCGTTTTCTGTGAGTGGCGATACGCTTGAAGTCCGGCAAGTATTCGTAAAAGAGGGAGCAAAGATCAAGAAAGGCGATAGAATTGCCTCGGTGCGGACCGATGATTTGAATTATGATTTGAATAAGGCGTATGCCGGCTATCAATCTGTCCTCGCTAGCTACAACGAAAAGATCGCCGGAGCAAGTGAAAAGGAAATAGCGTCCGCAAAAAGCGCTATTGAACAGGCAAAAATCAGTTTGGAGCAATCAAAAATCAGCCTGGAAAAAACCAAAAAAACTGCTAACGACAATATCGCAAAAGCCGAAGATGATATGGAGGAAGCGCGTGAAGATATGGAAGCGAATAAAAACGATGCGGCCAGCCGAGATGTCAAAGATGCATACGCCGCTTTGGTTGACGTGGTCAAAGCGGCCGGAATCAGCCTGGAAAGCATCTTGGTCGATTCAGACGAAATAATCGGCGTTGATAACAGGGTGATAAATGATGAGTTTGAAGCCAATTTAGGCGCAAAAGACGCTTCGGCTTTTTTATCGGCAAAAAATACTTATGAATTGGCAAGTTATTCGCAGAACGAACTAAATGATGCGATAATCGGATTATCGCGAAATAGCCGGTATGCCGAAATAGATGAAAGTGCGAAAAAAGCCGAGAAGGCTCTTGCGGCTTTTGAAAAACATCTTTACGAAATGCAAAAAATGATTGATGCGACCGTAACATCATCTTCTCTAAGTCAAAACGAGTTAGACGGATTCAAGGCGGCTGTTTTAGCGAATCGGAGCGCGGTTAATTCGAAAATAACCTCGCTTGACAGCGCGTTGCAGGTGATCGAAGATGCCAGAGAGAATATCAGCGAATATGCCGAGGATTACAGCGACTCGGTCAAGACGCTGGCTGACGCGAAAGAAGATGCGAAACAGGATATTGCAAATTCACTGGCGTCAATTTCCGCTAAAGAGCTTTCGCTTGCCAATGCTGAAAATGATTATGCCGATCTTTTGAAGCCGCTAACCGATTCCGAGTTGGCTTCAGCGCGCTCATCGCTTACAACCGCATCAATCAGCCTGGACAAAGCGAAAAACGATTTGAATAAGGCTGTTCTTATTTCACCGATTGACGGGGAAGTCGCGCTTTTGAATTACAAAGCCGGCGATATCATTTTGAGTAGCGAAAGTAAATCGGTTGCGGTAATTATTAATAACGATACATTATTCGTCGAGCTTGATATCGAAGAAGCTGATATCAGCAAGCTGAGCGTAGGACAAGCCGCGGAAGCGTCGTTTGATGCCTTGGACGGACAGGAGTTTTCCGGCGAGTTGATATATATTTCGCAAACTGCGGAAACAAGCAACAACGGCATTGTTACATATTTGACAAAAGTCGCATTAAATGAAACCAAAGATTCAAAAATCCGCGAAGGAATGACCGCGAGTGTCAGATTTATTACCGCCGGCGTTGCCGATGTTTTGCAGATTCCCGTCGCGGCCGTAAAGAATGTAGGCGGCAAGCCTTCGGTCCGCCTGCTGAATGGCGAATGGGCGGTTGTCGAAACCGGATTTACGGACGGCAAAAGCGTTGAGATAAAAAGCGGCCTAAGGAGCGGCGATAAAATAATCTTTTAAGGCGCTTAATATTGGATTCATAATATATGAAAACGGAAACCATAATCAAATTAAACGACGCTTGCAAGTCTTATTATCTTTCTAATGGCGATGAAATCCCCGTTCTAAACGGGATAAATTTAGAAATCCGATCCGGAGAATTCGTAGCTTTGATGGGGGAGTCCGGCGGAGGAAAAACGACTCTCTTGAATATAATCGGCTGTCTGCATCCTTTGACGAGTGGCGAATATTTTTTAAGCCAAGAAAATATCGGCGAAGTGCGTGACGATTTTACCCTAGCTTTTATCCGCAATAAAAAGATGGGCTTTATTTTTCAACAATTCAATCTATTTTCCCGCTTAAGTGCGCTTGCAAACGTCGCTTTGCCCGCTCTTTATGCCGGAGAAAGCCGGAAGAGCCGGGAATTACGCGCCAAGGAGCTTTTGGATAGCGTCGGTTTGGGTGAGCGGCTCGGGCACAGGCCCACCGAGTTGTCCGGCGGACAACAGCAAAGAGTTGCGATTGCCCGCGCACTTGTTAATGATCCCGAAATAATATTGGCGGACGAACCGACAGGCGCGCTTGATTCCAAATCAGGACGCGAAGTGATGGAAATTTTTCTAAGCTTTAAAAAACGAGGAAAAACAGTTGTAATGGTTACTCACACAGCTGAAGTCGCTAAGTATGCGGACCGCATAATATATCTGCGTGACGGATTAGTTGTTGACAACGATTATAAATTAAAGGGAAATTATTAACATGATTATCGAAATAATCAAAATGGCTTTTGAATCGCTTTTGGCAAAAAAAACCAGGAGTTTTTTATCTATGCTTGGAATCATTATCGGCGTTTCAACTGTCATTGCCGTTTTTGCAATAGGCCAAGGCGCTAAAAAAGCTGTTAATGATCAATTTGCTGGCCTGAGCGCGAAGTCAATCATGGTGATGGGCAATATGGGTCGGCCCGGTTCTACTGCCAGCTCAAAGCTTAAGATCGGTGACGTGAAAGCAGTCAAAGAAAAAGCCGTGCATATAGCCCTGGCAACCGGAATCGTTGAAGGCAGTGCAACGGCAAGCTATGATGGAAACGAGGAGTCTTATTCCGTAATCGGAACTGATTTGGATTTTTTTAAAATCGCGAATCAAAAATTATCCGCAGGCCGGATGTTCACGGATGAAGAAATTAATTCAAAAGAGCGCTTGGTTATTTTGGGAAGCGATGTGGCCTCTGAACTGTATTCCGGTAAAAGCGAAATCGTCGGAACAACAATCACGGTTAGCGGCAAAAAACTGGAAGTGATCGGCTATTTCGAAGAAACCGGTGGAAGCATGGGGCGCGTAAGCAAGGATGAAGCGATTTACTTTCCTTATCAGACAGCGCAGGGGAGTATTTTAGGGGATCGGGGCGGAAGACTTATGATCACTCTTGAAGCTGATTCGGTTGAAAATATTAAACTGGCAACTGAAGAGTTGACGCAGATCCTGCGCGCAGAGCATAGGCTCAAAGAAGATCAAGAAGACGATTTCCGCATAATGGATGCCGGCTCCATGGTAAGCGCAGCTCAGGATTCAGCCGCTTTGATGAGCACGGTCCTTACTTTGGTCGCGGCTATTACATTGCTTGTTTCCGGCATCGGCATTATGAATGTGATGTTTGTGACCGTTGCGGAACGAACCAAAGAAATCGGCATCGCAAAAGCGATTGGCGGAAAAAAAGGCGATATTCTAATGCAGTTCCTTTTGGAATCTATTATTTTATCGACGATCGGCGGCATTATTGGCATCATTATCGGTCAAAGCGCGATTCCGCTTATTGCAAAATTTGATTTAATGGCAATGTCTTCTTCAGCGAGCGGCCCCTTGCTCGGTTTCAGTTTTTCGGTTTTAGTTGGTGTGTTTTTCGGTTTTTATCCGGCTCTGAAAGCCAGTAAGCTTGATCCTGTCGATGCTTTGCGCAGTGAATAGGGCGGTATTTACTTTTTTTATTATTATGTTATTATACTAAATAGCCGCCGAGTTGGTGGTTTTTAGTTCATAAAAAAATAGTTTTACTACTATTGTAATATATTCGGGGATCGTCTAATGGTAGGACAACAGGTTTTGGTCCTGTTTATCGAGGTTCGAATCCTTGTCCCCGAGCATTGACCGTATCTTTAAAATTAGCTATGCTATCTATAGCTTATGCCGGCGTAACTCAGTTGGTAGAGTAGTGGTTTTGTAAACCATTTGTCGGGGGTTCGAGTCCCTTCGCCGGCTCATGAAAAACACTTTGTAATCAGCAAAGTGTTTTTTGATTTTTTTTTGATTCAATGCTATAATGATATTAAATAAAAAGTTGCTAATATTATTAAAAAAATGGAATTGGATCCTTATTTTAAGCAAGCGATTGAGAGTGGAGCATCTGATTTGCATTTGGTAGAAGGCAGTATTCCGGCCTTGCGCGTTTCCGGAGAATTGATAAAATTCAACGAAGAAGCTATTCCGTATGGCGAATTAAGGCACGCCGTTTATTTGAAATTAGATAAGAATACAAGGGAACGTTTTGAAAGAAAACGCGATATCGATCTTTCTATGGAGTTTTTTGACAGCCGTTTCCGCATTAATCTCCATTATCAAGAGGGAAAGATCGGCTTAACGGCGCGCCTGGTACCAAAGTTCGTGCCCTCCCCGCAGGAGATCGGACTTAATGAGACAATATATTCGCTCACACATCTCAAGGACGGCCTAATACTCATAACCGGCGCATCTGGCACGGGAAAATCAACGACATTGGCCGCAATGCTGGATATAATCAATACCGAGCGCCGTGCCCATATAATCACAATCGAAGATCCGATTGAATATAGTTTTCCTGATAAGCAAAGCATTGTCGAACAAAGACAGCTTGGGCGTGATACTGCGAGTTTTGCTGATGCCTTGAAATACGCCCTGCGTCAGGATCCAAACGTCATAATGGTAGGCGAGATGCGCGACTTGGAAACGATTTCTGCGGCCTTGACGGCTGCTAAAACAGGACATTTGGTTCTATCTACTTTGCACACCGCGACTGCGGCTGAAACTATTGAAAGGATTGTTGATTTTTTTCCACAGCAGAATCAGAATCTGATTACCGGTCAACTCTCATCGGTTCTGCGCGCCGTAATATCGCAACAGTTACTGCCCAAAGTCGGAGGAGGATTGATCGCGGCTCGCGAAATAATGATCAATAACAGTGCCATAGCCAATCTTATTCGAAATAATCAAATAGCGCAAATCGGCAACGCCATCCAAACGGGCGGTCAGGATGGGATGGTGACTATGAATAAGGCGATCGATGTCCTTTTTGATAAATGTCTGATCAGCGAGCAAGTTGCACGCAATCGCAAACGTGATATGGAAACGCAAGCGGCTTATTATTAATATATAAAATATGCTCCCGGAAAAATGGGCCAGCGTGGCCGGAAACATAAAAGATAATTTTCAAGTAAAAGATCACGGCGTCCTCCATTGCGAAGATGATGGCGGGACTGATATCGAATTCATTGAGTTCGAAGGTCCGCTCGGATTGATGCGCCTGGAGTTCGTATCGCGCCCTGTTGTATTGGATAAGAAAACCAAATATTCCAATCGGATCGGATCAGAAACAAAAATTGATTACATTTATAGTGATGAAGAAAAAAATCATATGCTGATTGCTTATAAATGGGACGAAACATCGGCTGACTGGATCGAGGTGCGTGATAACAGTTTGTTTAGTTAATGGTTAAGGAATTTTAATACCAGCCCGTCCTGCCGGCAGGCACAGCAGGCTGGTTCCACTCTACTGTTGGTAACCTTCGGGACTAACTTTAATATATGACTAATGACACTAAAATACTTATTGTCGGTGCAAGTTTCGTAATGGCTTTGTCGGTTTTTATGATTGTGAATATCAAGATAATACCGTCAGAAAAAGAAAACAAAAAGAATGCGATTAATTCCGTTATTGAAAAAATTCCGGAAAAAAGCGCATTAAGCCAAGAGGAGATAGTCGAATTGAAAGCTAAATACAGATCAGAGTTCTTTGCGGTAGCCGGCGAATACGATTCTTTACTTACGGGACAAAAAGAAAAGAGTCCGCAAAAATTGAGTGAATTAAAAGACAGGATGCTTTCATTGATTATACCGGAAGACTATAAAAAAGCGCATTTGGATGTTGTTTTGCTTTTTTCAAAAATGAACAGCCTACTTCTCGATGGTGAAAAGACTAAGATCGAAGAAGCCGCAAGTCTTCTGGATCAGGCAAAAATAAAGATAGATTCGTTGGATAAAGCATAAATACGCCAAAAATTTAAAGATTTGATTTTTTGCCGCGGTTCGGGATACTGGAATTTATTGATAACAAAAAAACTTACCCATAATATTGTTTAAAGAATCTATTGGAAAAATATGCGATACAATAAGCTGATTCCGATTTTATCTTCATTGATAACGCTGTTTTTTTTGGAAATATTCTTTTTTAATCCCAAGCTGGTTTATGTTTCGCTTGTTATTTTAATAATTATATATTTTTTTGCAATCAGGCAATTTGTCCTCGCAAGCGGAAGAAAAGATGGGATCCTAAGCTACTTGATCCTGCCTGTTTTGTTTTTGTTCGGCATAGCAATTTTCGGAATCCTTATTCCTAGCAAGTTTTTTGTGCAAATGCTGTTTTTTGCGGATTTTATTTTTGTAAATATCTATTTCCGAACCATTTATTATCTATTATTAAAACCGGGTAAATACCAAAAAAACACGCTGGAAAACATGTCTTCTTACGGTAATTTTCTTGCTGTATATTTTACAGCTTCAGGCGTTTACGGATTGCAGTCTTTTTTAGGAATAAATGTATGGGCCTTGCTTGCCTTTTTGCTGGTATTTATTACCGCGGTTATTTATCAGGTTTTTTGGGCGAATAATATTTTGACAAAATCTTCTTTTTTCTTTATTATTATTTTGCCACTGGCTTTTTTGGAAATTGCCTGGGCTATATCTTTTCTTTCGCTAAGCTATTACATTTCAGGGATGCTTTTGGCGGTGTGCTATTACGTAGCCATCGGACTGATACGTTATTATTTGATCGGACGACTGGATAAGCAGATAATAAAGATATATTTAATTTTCGGTTTTATCAGTATATTTTCCGTGTTGCTGAGTTCACGCTGGATTTAAAAATTATGGTTACAATGAACAGTAAATTAATCATCATTGCGCTTAGCGCGGCAATCTTCGGACTAGCCGGCGGGATTGCCGGTTCATTGATTGCGCGCGCATATATCCTGGAAAAGGCTTTTAATTTGCCGATTTTGAATGATATAAATTTGAGCGGCAATGCCGAAAACGGATCCGGGCTGACGATCCGTAATGCTAAAAAAATCGTAATTGAGCAAAACGACAAAACTGCAGAAACGCTGGCAGATGCCAAACGCGGAATCGTCGGGATATTTAAGAAAATCGATGCGAATAAAAAAGAAATAAAAACGGCTAAATCCAAAAATGCGCAGGGTGTTAGCTTGGAGCAATATTACGGCCTAAGTGATCAGCTCGGGCAGGGCATCATAGTAACTAGCGACGGTTGGATACTGTCAACGTTTTTGCCTGATGACTACGAGAACACGGCGGCAACCAGTGCAAAAGCATCACTTATTGATGCGTATGTCGTTATTTCGAATGATAAAAAGGTCTATGCGATTTCTGATCTTGCGACAGATTCTTTGAAGAAATACGCTTTTTGGCGCATTAACGCAAATGACCTGCCGGTAAAAAAATTTACTGATATTAAGGAAACAAAGAATGGCGAGCTGGCGATTGCGATCAATTGGAATGGAGATTCTTTCCTTTCTGCTATTGCAAGGCAGGGGCAGGCAAGCGGCAAGATTAAGTCAAGCGATTTTTTTAGCAAAGAGCTTATGCTTTCCGCAAATCCATCTGAGAATTTTAATGGTTCTTTTCTTTTTAATTTGAATGGCGAAATTATGGCTGTTATTGATAATACGGGGAAAATCGAGCATATCAGCGGAATTTTGCCGTGTTTGGACTGCTTATTCAAGAAAAAGGCGGTTTCGTATCCTCGCCTGGGTGTTAATTATGCGGATTTAGGGGAATTTGTCAATCCGACGGATAATAAAGAATTAAAAGGTGCCTTGATATATGCTGACCAAAGCGGAATCGCTGTTCAAAAAGGCAGCGCCGGAGAAGCGGTCGGTTTGAAGGCTGGTGATATCATCCTAAAAATAAACGGCAATGAAATCAATTTATATAACAGCTTATCGCTGGAAATCAGCCGGCATTCGATTGGCGAAGAAATAATTATAGAATTTTCAAGAGATAATATAATCAATACCGTAAAGGTTCGTTTGCGCTAAACTTGAAAATGAATTTGACCATATTCCAAAAAAAAGATAAAATCATATCATCGCTATATAGGTTTAGCTAATAATTTGGCTAATTTTTTTTAAAGAAATGAACAATATCCGAAACTTCTGCATTATCGCTCATATAGACCACGGAAAATCAACTCTAGCAGACCGTATGTTGGAAATTACTGATACGGTTGATAAGAGAAAAATGAAAAACCAGCTATTGGATCAGATGGATATCGAAAGAGAAAGAGGGATTACGATCAAGCTCCAACCTGTTACAATGGAATATAAGGGTTACGTTTTGAATTTGATCGATACACCCGGACATGTAGATTTTAATTATGAGGTTTCGCGCAGTTTGGCCGCGGTCGAAGGCGCGATTCTTTTGGTGGACGCGACACAAGGCATACAGGCGCAAACTTTGGCGAATCTATATCTAGCCATTGAGCAAAATCTCGCCATTATTCCTGTTGCGAACAAAATCGATCTTCCGGCCGCAGACAAGGAAAAAACTAAGCGCGAGCTGATCGGTCTTTTAGGGTGCCGTGAAGATCAGATAATTTTCGCTTCCGGCAAAACCGGAGAAGGAGTGTCGAATATCCTTGACTCCGTAATCAGCCAGGTTCCGGCGCCAAAGCTGGCTGAGCAGGATGAAAAGACGCGCGCTTTGATTTTTGATTCAAATTACGATGAATATAAGGGAGTTGTTGCTTATGTGCGCGTGATGGAAGGGGCGATAAAAAAAGGCGACAAAATAAGATTATTGGCAAGCAGAGCCGAAAGCGAGGCTCTTGATGTGGGCGTTTTTAAGCCGGCATATCTGTCAACCGGCATTTTGGAAAAAGGCAAGATCGGCTACGTGGTAACAGGATTCAAAGGCGTCAGTGAATGTCGGGTCGGCGATACCTTGGCATTGGAAAAAAATTCAGGTTCTCTTCTGCCGCTCAAAGGCTACGCCGAAGCCAAGCCGATGGTTTTTGCCGGAATTTTTCCTAAAGAAGGGAATGAATATCAAGAATTGCGCGAAGCTGTTGATCGTCTGAAATTAAATGATGCGGCATTAGTCTATGAACCGGAACATTCGCATGCGCTTGGTTTTGGTTTTCGTTGCGGATTTCTTGGAATATTGCACTTAGAAATATTCCAGGAGCGGCTTAGGCGAGAATACGGCATCGAATTGATCGTTACTTTGCCAAGTGTCGCGTATATGGTCTATTTGAAAAATGGCGAAAGTTTTATGATGCGTACTCCTCAGCAGTTTTTGGAGAGGGAAAAAATTGAACGGATCGAGGAGCCATGGGTCTCTTTGGACATTGTTACGCCTAAGGAATTCGTCGGCAGTGTAATGAACTTAGCTCAGGAAAAAAGAGGTATTTATAAAAATACGGAATATATTGATGAGACTAGGGCAATCCTGCATTACGAAATCCCGATGAGCATGATACTTACTGATTTTTATGATAAGATAAAAAGCGTTAGCTCCGGCTACGCTTCGATTAATTATGAGTTTTTCGGTTATCGAGAAGCTCGGGTAATAAAGCTTGATATTTTAGTAGCGGAAGACATTGTTGAATCGCTTTCTTCTATCGTTTATGAGGATGATGCACAGCGCCGAGGACGGGAAGTTGTTGCAACTCTCAAGGAAAGTCTGCCTAGGCAGATGTTTGAGCTGAAATTGCAGGCAGCAATCGGCGGAAAGATAATAGCCAGCGAAAGGCTTTCCGCGATGCGCAAAGACGTTACCGCAAAGCTATACGGCGGAGACGTAACGCGCAAGCGCAAGCTTTTGGAAAAACAGAAGAAGGGCAAAAAGAAAATGATGGTTGCCGGCAAAGGGAGTGTTGATATTCCAAGCGAAACATTTGTAAAACTTTTGAAAAAATAAATCAAAACAATGAAAAAAAGAACAGTCATAAAAATTGTTTGGACCGCTCTCAGCATAATGATTATTTTTACCATGGTTCTGTGGATAATCGGTCCCGCTTTTATGTAGCGCTTATGCCAAACGAAGAAAAAAAATGGCAAATCATGCCAGTGCTAGTCGAAGAGCGCCTGCAGGATTTTCCGCAATATGATCCGATTACTTTGCAGCTGGCTTATAACAGGGGGCTCTTGGAAAAAGAAAAATTAGCATTATTTTTTAATGAAAACGGCGAAAATGGGCTGAATGATCCGTTTCTTTTTCAAGATATTCTTGCGGCTTGCGAACTGATAATAGGTCATATAAAAAAAAGGAGTAAAATAACGGTTTTCGGCGATTATGACGCTGACGGAGTAACTTCTTCGGCGCTTTTGGTAGAGGTTTTGCGCACGCTCAAAGCCGACGCCGATGCTTATCTTCCTCATCGCGTTCTGGAAGGATACGGAGTAAGCAAGAGCGCGATTGATCTGATTGCCAAAGGCGGAACAAAGCTAATTATTACAGTTGATAACGGTATTCGCGGCAAAGCGGAAATTGAATACGCGAAAAGCATCGGAATAGACGTTATCGTAAGCGATCACCATGTTCCGCCACCTGATCCAGCCGATCTTCCTGATTGCTTGATTATAAATCCTGCTATGCCGGATGAAAAATATCCAGATAAAAATCTTTCCGGAGCCGGAGTGGCGCTCAAACTAGTCCAGGCCTTAGTAGAGAAATCAACTTTGGAAAATGTACAAAAAACGCAATTGATCCGCCAGTCGCTTGATTTGTCTGCAATCGGCACGGTTGCCGATTGTGTCCGCTTAATCGGTGAAAACCGGACAATCGTCAAAGATGGACTTGAAATTCTCAGCCGGACCAAGCGCCTGGGATTGAAAAAATTAATTGAAGTATCCAAGATCAACCTTGAAAAACCGATTGATTCTTGGAATATCGGATTTCAGATCGCGCCGCGCTTAAATGCGGCTGGACGAATGGACCATGCCAATACCGCATATCATCTGCTATTAACCAAAGATCTGTCGGAAGCCGAACGACTCGCCTCGGAGCTGGACAGAAAGAACCAGAACCGCCAGACGAATACCGAAGAGATTTTTAATGAAGTTTGTTCACAAGTGGATCCGCAAAATGATTTGATGTTGATCGGGATGTATAACTTGAAAAACGATAAAGCCAAAGAGGAAGAGGTGTGGAATGAAGGCGTGATCGGGCTTGTAGCCGGAAAAGTCGCTAATAAATATTTTCGTCCCTGCTTGGTAATAACCGAAACCGAAGAAGGCTATAAAGGCTCAGGACGCAGTATTCCTGATTTTAATCTGATAACGGCGATTGAAAAATGCGCTGATCTGTTGGATAAATTCGGCGGGCACCCGGCAGCCTGCGGATTCAGCTTAAAAAGCGAAAATATCGGCGCGTTCATCAAGCGTATCCAAGATATCGCACAAAGCGAGCTCTCGCGAGAAAACCTTAGGCCGCTTATCCAAATCGAAGCCGAGCTGGATCTTTCTTTTGTAAATCAAGAACTGATAAGCCGTGTTAAACGCTTTGAACCTTTTGGACAGGGGAATGACAGGCCGATTTTTGCCAGTCGCAGTGTCAGAATCGTTGATATCCAGACAATCGGCTCCGAAGCGCGGCATATCAAGCTTCGGTTGGCCGGAAAGAGTTCAGGCTTGATTTATGCTCTTGGCTTCGGACAGGCAGAAAGATGGAAGGACCTAAAGATAAACGATATGATTGATATCGCTTATCATACTGAGTTGAATGTTTTTAACGGCCACAGCGAGGCGCAGATAAAAATTATTGATATTAAAAAGGCACAAAAGAATGAAATATAAAAAGATAAAAATTTTTACGGATGGCGGCGCGCGAGGCAATCCTGGTCCGGCAGGAATCGGTGCGATCGCTTATGGAGAAGATGATGAAATAATCGGTGAAAAGTCCGAATTTATCGGGCGCGCAACAAATAATCAGGCCGAATATCGCGCCGTAATCGCCGCCTTTGATTTGATCGGAAAATTCGAAGCTGATGAAGTGAATTTTTTTCTTGACAGCGAATTGGTCGTAAAGCAATTAAAGGGGGAATATAGGGTAAAAAATCAAGAGTTGGCTCCGTTTTTTTTAAAAATACACAATCTTAAACAGAAATATAAAAAAATCTCTTTCACGCACATCAGGCGTGAATTTAATAAAGAAGCTGACCGACTAGCCAATGAGGCCATGGATCGTTCGGCCTGAGATTATTATGATGGAATTATTTAATTTATTGATAGATTTCAGTTCAGCGATCGGCTATTGGGGGATTGTTCTTCTGATGGCGATTGAAAGCTCTTTTATTCCTTTTCCTTCCGAAATCGTTATCCCACCCGCCGCGTATCTTGCGGCATTGGGCGAGATGGATATTTTTTTGGTTATTCTTTCCGGAGTCGCAGGCAGTTTGATCGGAGCGTTATTCAATTATTATCTTGCTCTGACACTGGGGAGAAAAGTGATATTTGCGCTAGCCGATTCAAAGCTAGCCAAGTATTTTTTGATTGATAAAGGCAAAATCGAAAAAGCCGAAGAATATTTTTTGCGCTATGGAAATCTCTCTACTCTAATCGGTAGGCTGGTGCCGGCGATCAGGCAGTTGATTTCGATTCCGGCCGGTTTTTCCAGAATGAATCTGAGAAACTTTTTATTATTCACAACACTTGGTTCAAGCTTATGGATTACGATACTTGCGATTTTAGGTTATGTTTTTGGCGCAAACAAGGATATTTTGGAAAAATACTATGCAAACTTGAAAATATTTGGTATATTGTTGGCGTTTGGATTAGCCGCATTTTTGTTAATCAAAACAAAGAGGGCGACAAAACCGTCTATCACAAAAGACTAATTTTTTCTGATTTTCTTGGCTTTGTCAATAAATAAAATCGCATCTAAATGGTCGATTTCATGCTGAAAAACCCTTGCCATCAGGCCGCTGGCCTGTATCGATTTTTCTTCGCCATTCTTATCGAGATAGCGGCAGATAATTTTTTTGCTTCTCTTAACTTGACCGAAGACTTTCGGCACGGAAAGACATCCTTCTTCGCCCCATTCTTTGGCCCACGAGAATTTGGTTATTTCCGGATTAAATATGTGCAAAGGACCCTCTTTCGTATTGATTACCGCTAAACGCAGATTCAATCCTATCTGAGGAGCGGCTAATCCGATACCGTCTTTTTCAAGCATAGTCAAAGCCATGTCATCACAGAACTTTTTTATTCTTATACTCAAAATTTCCTCTTTTTTTATTTTAGAAGATTTTTTCCGCAATATTTCATTGGGGTGGGTAACGATATTTAGTACTTTAGGCATAAATATATGAAAGATAATAATGGTTTTCAGAAAATCAGCGATTTTATCAGAAAAAAGCCTTTAAAGAAAGCCCCTGCTTATGAATGGCAGGACCTGGCTTTGAAAGTGATAAAGGAGCTTGATATTCCGAATGTCAAGCGGAGCTCGGTATTCAAGGCTTGCCGTGAAAATCCAAAAATGTTTATTGAGCAATGTTTAAACGATACGAAAGAGCTTTGCACAGGAAAGGAAAAATGGCGTTATTTTTTCAAGATCGCCAATCAATCCAATCAAAAAGAAAAATCCATTGACAAATATCCGACTCCGAAAGCGTCGTCATAGGAAAGCAATTTCGGTTGATAGTTGATTTTATCGAGTATTCCCAAAAGAATCAAGATTGAACGCAGACCGCATTCTCCGGCTTCACTAAGCAGATCCTCGTCCATGTTAATTATTTCTTCAATTTTGGATTTTGAAAGCAATTCCATCAATT
>Ga0265296_1003138_pt1 | contig 15782 bp, 11 predicted proteins | sample MunlanPumphouse1_FD_189073 | JGI IMG/M metagenome (GOLD analysis project Ga0265296, IMG submission 189073) | Groundwater microbial communities from a municipal landfill in Southern Ontario, Canada - Pumphouse #1 | ecosystem: Environmental > Aquatic > Deep subsurface > Groundwater | place... | reverse complement strand
CAAGTTCCTTGCGCTCTGTCTCGGTCAAGGTCACCCGATAGCGTGGCTTCATAGCAAACCCTCCTTGAAGATTTGCCATGATTATATCATATTATGCGAAATAACTAACGGAACAAGGTACTAGTACTTACTTGATTTATTCAGCGTAATGGCTCCTTTTTCCCTTCGACAAGCTCAGGGCGAACGGGAAAAATGTTTCGTTTGTGGTGAGCCTGTCGAACCATGAACGCTTGGTATAACGCTTTTCTTTGTAAGCGAGTACTAGGTTTTCAATTTCATCAGTTCGCCCCAGGTTTTCCTTTCCAGAAAGCTGCCTGGCACATTGCTTTCCATCTCGCAGAACAAAGCGAACGGCATGGCAAAGCTCATGAGGTCGGCTTTCAACTGGCGTTTGATTCGCAGCCTTGCGCTTGGGTCAACGAGGCCGACCACGGCCCTGGGGCTCTGCCGCTGAGCTTCGGCAAACGGAAAGATGCCCAAGCTCTGACACCCGGCAGCCCAGGGTATTATCACATTTTCACTGCCATCCCGGTCATAGTTGGCCAGAACAACCAGGGCGGATAGTTGATCCGCATCGACAAGAAAGACCACAACCTCCGGCTTCTCCTTAGCGGTGTCTACATTTCTCAGTGGTTTGAAAACAACATACTTGGTTGGCAGATCGGTTATGGGCAGGTGCTCAACAAAACTTTTCACCCGTGCAGGGGATTTAGAATATCCCTCGCCGTGAACCAGGTTCTCGTAAAGATCGGCACGAACGTGCGGCTTCATCTGTTCGATCATCTGCATAGCTTCTTCCGATTGTTCATATCCGGATGACAGGAAATGGCAAAACCCCTCTACCCCACCGACAAAGTTGGCGTACTGGTTGCCAAACCCCAACCCCGTTCCTCCTCCGGGGCAACCAAAGGTATTGCGGTCGAACACCGCATCTCTCCCGCGCACCGCTGCCACGAGCATGGACATTACACAGCCAAACTTTCCATCACTGAACTGGACGGCATTTTCCGGCCTCTGATCGGTAGGGATTATGGCCACGGGCTCGTATTTGAGCGCCACTGCATTTGCGATTACGCTTTCCAATCGTTTCTCCTCCAGGGTTACTTGATCTTCTGATAGCTTCCGGTAAACGCAGCAGGCTTGCTGATTATTAAACCGGCAATTAAACAAACAACATTTCTTGCATGGAAATGCTCGTGCCCCGTGATTTGTATTTAGTTGCCGGTTTAATAGTACAAATTTGATGACCTGGTCATATGACACTTTCTCCGCAACGTTCGATTGCCTACCCGTCTCCAAAACACTATCAACAATCCCTTTTCAAACGATATACCTCGAAACCTGCCTGACCCAGGGTTTCTGGTATCTCTCGAACCGGATTCCGATCTTTGTTCTTGACATTCTCATCCAATAAATCCCAATCCTTCAAGCAATCATGTATCTTATTGTTATCATCCCTGGGTTCACCGAATTTCCAACCCCTTCTCTTCTTCTCAGCGCACCAACGCAGATGCTCCATTTTCGCCAGTTCTTCCACTTCCGTGTCTGAAAACTGCACCATCTTTGATATATCCCAATCTGTCGTCAGCTTAAACCAGCAATTGATGGCTTTCAGTTTGTCAGTTATTTGCAGAGCCTGCTCAATGTTGGAATCTATCAGGTCTTGGTCCAACTCTTCCCAATTCTTCTTTGAACGCTGTTTTTCAGGGGTAGCACTCGCTCGATTGTGTCGAAGATAATTCTCGTGAATGGTACGGCCCAAGATCTCGTAGGTGCCCCTCAGCACCACATCGGGAATACAGGTAGAATCGAAAAGCCCGAATCCTTTTACATCATGGAAAGTATCTGCCCCGCGATATTCGCCCTGCAACAGAGTTGCCAAGCCTGCTTCCTGACTCAGGCGCACTACAATTCGAACGCCTGCTTCCCTGGTGCGATAGTAAAGCTTCAGTGCAACCGCAAGAGCGGATGAATCATGGTCCAAGCAGACATATATCGTACTGACGTGACTGTGTCCATCCTGATCCAGAAGAAATCCTGCCCGCTCGAACTCGGTCGAGGAGAAATCCATATCTTTGGGCACTAGATCGCAGACATCAGTCATATTCGGATATCGAAAGCTAAGCGATTCTTTTTTGCTGGTTGCGTTCCGATCCACCATGGTAATCCTCAAACGAGCAGCTTTGTTGTCGGAGTTCCACCAGTTTCTCGCAGAATTCACCACGACACTTTCGCCAAAGCGGCCTATCCCGATGACACATATGTGTGATTCTGAACTCACGGCTCTGGATGAGTCGAAGGGGGGGGGTCTGTCCAGCATTACTCTGGCGCCGGTTTCGAAGACATTAAATAATTCCAGATGGAACGACTTGTGGTCGGACATGGCCAGTTCCTTTTCTCTGAGTAGATTGCAGAGTTGAAGGTCAACAATATGGATCACACATTCCAAAGCCATACCTTTGCGCTGGGAAGCCAATCCTCTGGAATGAACAGCGACCTCGGCATTGACTCCATCATCTCCGCATACTGATATGACATACTTCGCATTGTGTACTCGAGATTTACGCAAGACTGCTAGGTCTGAAGCGTTGCCTATGAGCACGATTGCTCCGTAATCTCGACACCCCCCAATGAACCCGTTCTTTTCGTCCTGCTCAATCACCAGAACATTTTCACCCTTTTCACAGAATCCTTGAGCCAAGATCAATCCCTTGCGGCCCAGCCCACAGATGACAACATGGTTTCTTAGAAACTTGGTGCGAAACATCTGGTACTGATCGTCAATGACCAATGTCAGGGCCTGTAATGCTGTGAATAAGGCGATTATTGGCGCCAGCAATCGCGCTGTCTGTAATTGCCAACCAATGAGGTTAGAGACTGAATTCTCTGGGAATGGGAAGCGGAGGTTGAAGAGTTGTAGCGTGCCGTATAAGATCTCCCAGATCGACATCTTCTGACCGCTGGCCTCGTAATAGTCCTTAAGTCCCCAAATGCCCAATACAAACGCCACGATCCATATGAGGGCTGTCAGAAGCCATTTGTGACTTCCAATCCATCGCGACAACTTCCTCAAGGATGCTATTTTTGCTGTGGAATGCGCAATGCTGGATACCGGTGCATCTGGTGCGTTCCTGTTTATGTGGTTGTTCATGATCATTCTCACAAGTGCGACGCTGAAGCCCTTACTCTTTTCCCTTGTATCTCGTATTCACGCCGGATGCCTCACATCCATGCAAAACGACCCTTTTCGACAAAACCACCTCCGGAAATCTAGACCATATTCAAAAAGGGAAGCTCCTTTCGGGATCGGTGTGTATGCGATTGTTGGGCTGGGTTCACCCGACTGAAATGGAGGCGTTTCGTCTTATCCGATAGCCGTCTCAAATCCGTTTTGTTCAAAGAAAGGCTGGAGTGTTAGTCCCACAGTCAAATGAATGTTTGGCAACTCTCGTGGTTGCCAATCCCTATCAAATATCACAAGCCGGCTAGTTGGCCTTTGTTGCGGAAGTGCCTTTGGGAAAATCGCTTTATAACGCATTCGAAACGCGTCATATTCGTCGTCCTCAAATGGCATGATAATGAGGAGCTTTAGAGGGTCAACTTGCTTGACTATTTGATCCATTTCCCATGACAACCCATCGGTATCGCCTGCCTCTAAGACAACCGCGGCGCTGGCTCTAATCCATTGTCCCACAACTTCCTGCCACTCTTCGTCAGGTACATACTTTTTTGCAGCTCCAAGGTCAAGGTTACGGAAATTCTGGTTGGGTCGGCCAATGGCTATGTATGGGCCCACCTTACTAAACACATCTGCGAAAAGCATTTGCTCATCAAACATGGATCTCTGACTGACGACTAACGCACGTAATATGGATCTTTTCCCCACAAAAACCTTCCCCCGCCTTGAGGAAAACAGGTAGTTACCAGCTGCGGTTCCGCTCTTGCGTGACAGCAAACTGCGCAATCGCATCGATGTGTAGTAGAAGCTCTGTGCCTTCGCCAATTCTTTGTTAAACGAGCGCAAGTATAGAATTGGGGGACGCGAATCGTTGGCTAGCACATCCTCAGCAGATGGGAACATTGTTGGCAGCGCTTTTGGTATGCGCCTTGATTCGATGTCGTTTCTAGTCGAAAAAAGGTGAAGTTCCCCAAGTTTGTAACAGGTATATCCGAAAAAAAGCACCATCCACCATGCAAGGAATGCACTTCCCATGACTTTGGGCACGTTCATGCCCACGACAGACCCCACAAATGGCAATGTTATCCGTATTGCTGCGCAGACGATGATGATCATGCCGATAAAAGTAAGTGCAAGCCATAACTTCTGCGCTCGAAGACTCGGCCTATGCTCACTACATCCGGCATTACGTTTCACATATGCGTTTAGAAGGCCAGCGAATATCAACAGAATGGCCCATACCAAATACTTGGCTGGATTACCCTTAAGAAACGTGATGGAGATAGCGTCGAGGGTCGGAGCCACTATCCAGCAAGCAGTTGCCCAGAAAATGGCACTTGAGGCTATCGTAATGAACGAATACTTGAGATACTTCATATGCATAAACTGATCACAACACGTGTACGAATCAGTTCAACTCGAACAGGTTTTATTCGGACAAGAAGCCATGTCGCTTGTTGATGGCCGTTATGAGGCCAAGCATGATCGCATTTTTGCATCTATTGATGATTGGCTGTCAAGTAAATAGGGTTCTTCGCCTCGTTGCTTTTCCCTGGCCTCATAACTGGTCGCGGAGCGTCCGAATAGCAATCACTATTAAACCGGCAATGAAACAAACATCATTTCTTGCATGGAAATGATCGTGCCCCGTGATCTGTATTTAGTTGCCGGTTTAATAGTATAACATACGAACGATTACGATGCGCAAAGCTGGGGCAGGTCGATTCCCAAAGATTCTCACCACGGTGATCTCATGGAAGTCTTTGGAGGGGCCGGAAGTCTGGCCGACGTGGACCAGTGTCAGTGGGCTGGGCAGAGCCCTACCATCCCGCGCTTTTCTAAGAGCCGGGCCCAAGTTTGGGCACGAACACATCACCTTTCCGTTCCAGCAGCAAAAGAGGCAGAAGGATTTCCCGCCAGTCATCGATGGCGCCGTTGACGCCTCCAATCTCAAGGCCGTCCTCAGCGTAGTATATTTCCAACTGATCTTCACAACATCCGCACTTGAGAAGATATCTGGGACACTTTTTGCCCTTTGCCCTTCTGTGATACACACGAATCTGCGGCTGCCGGAATCGCGAGGTATCGTAGAAGCGATTTAATCTTTTGAGGACCATCATGCCCCTCCTACTGTCTTTAGCAGAGCGGTGAGTTTAGCTACGCTGCACCCACCCTACTTTTTGTCATCACTCATCGCCCGCTCGAGTCCGTTGTTCCAGGCATCCGCCGCCTGTTCCAGCGGCAGGTCGATCATTTCTTTGACCACGAAGCGCTTGCCTCTGGCAAAGCCCAGCTTCTGCAACGGGACTTTCTGCCCGGCGGCAAGCTTTTGAAGCTTCTTCAGATTGGCCGGTTCCACGGAGACCACTACCCTCGATTGCGTTTCTCCAAAGAGCGCCGCATCGATTCTGGGGCTCGTTTTGACATCGCCCTCAAAGCCGATACCCCCGGCGATGCAGCTCTCAGCCAGTGCTACGGCCAGTCCGCCGTCGGAGCAATCGTGCGCCGATTTGATGATCCCTTCACCGATTGCCGAAAGCAGGCACTCCTGTAATCTCTTTTCGAACTCCATATCAATTGAAGGCTTGCCTGCCACTTTTCCGCAAATGGTCTCCAGATACTGGCTGCCGGCAAGATCGTCCCCGCTCTGGCCCATAAGGAAAACCAGATCGCCCTCATCCTTGAAGGACATGGTGCAGCGCTTATCGATATCCTCGATCAGTCCCAGCACGCCCACAACCGGTGTGGGGTAGATCGACTGGCCCCTGGTTTCGTTGTAAAGGCTGACGTTCCCGCTGATCACCGGAACGCCCAGCGCCTCACATGCCGATGCCATCCCGCGAATGCACTGTTCAAGCTGCCAGTAAATATCCAGCCGCTCCGGATTGCCGAAGTTCAGGCAGTCGGTAAGGGCCAGCGGTTTTGCTCCGACGCAGACCACGTTTCGGGCCGCTTCCGCCACCACAATCGCTCCACCGGCATGAGGATCGAGATAGCAAAGGCGGCTGTTGCCGTCGATAGCAAGAGCAATCCCCTTTCCGGTTCCTTTGATGCGCAGCACTGCCGCATCGCCTTTGCCAGGCGGCACCACGGTGTTGATCTGCACCTGATGATCGTACTGGCGATAGACTGGCCTCTTGCTGGCGATATTGGGAGAGGCCAGCAGTTTGAGCAGAACCTCCGCCGCTTGTTGAGGGCCCAAATCCGGGATGGAGTCCAAATCGAGAGTCTGAACAGCGTCCTGCCATTGGGGCCTTGTTCCGCTCAGCCGATAGAACGGCGGATTGGTCAGGAGCGCGATCGGCGCTTCGGCCACCACTTTATCGCCTTCCTTAATCCGAGCGATCCCGTCATCGGTGACATGTCCGATGATATCGGAGCGCAGGTCGTAGTGATCGAAGATGGACTTGACCCTGTCTTCATAGCCCCTCTTGACGATGACCACCATCCGCTCCTGCGATTCGGAGAGCATTACTTCATAGGGCGTCATCCCTTCGGCGCGGCGCGGCACCTTCAAAATGTCGATCTCCATCCCCTTGCCGCTTTTGGAAACGCTTTCCACTGTAGCGCTAGTCAAGCCCGCTGCGCCGCAATCCTGCATCCCAACAATCCAGTCTGTGTCCTTGAGTTCAAGGCAGGCTTCGATAAGCAGCTTTTCCAGGAACGGATTGCCCACCTGAACAGTCGGGCGCAATTCGCGCTCATCTTCAAAGGTTCGGGAGGCCAGCCCTGAAGCGCCGTGGAGTCCGTCCCGGCCGGTATCCGAGCCGACAAGCATCAGCAGATTACCCGCATCTCCCGCTTGCGCCGATACCATCTTCGAGGTCTCCAGAATCCCCACGCACATGGCATTGACCAGCGGATTTTCGGAATAGCAATCGGCAAAATAGATTTCGCCAGCCACATCCGGGATGCCCAGACAATTGCCGTATCCGGCGATTCCGGCAACCACTCCGCTGAAGAGGTGGCGGTTGCGTGGTACGCTCAGGGGGCCGAAACGGAGAGAATTCAAAAGGGCAATGGGCCGCGCTCCCATGGTGAAAATATCCCGCACGATTCCGCCGACGCCGGTGGCTGCCCCTTCGTAGGGTTCGATGGCCGATGGGTGGTTGTGCGACTCCACTTTCATCACGATGGCGAGCCCGTTGCCGATATCCACCGCTCCGGCATTTTCCTCGCCCACCTTGGTGACAACGCGAGTGCCGGTGCTGGGGAAAATCTTCAAAAGCGGCTTGGAGTGCTTATAGCCGCAGTGCTCGCTCCAGAGGGAACCCAGCATGCCCAGTTCGACGATGGTGGGTTCCCGCCCCAGTTGCTTCAAAATAAGTTGGTATTCCTCTTGGGAGAGGGCTACGACATCCAGGTCTTTTTGAGTGATCGGCATAATGGCTCCTTATCCAAAAACTGCTTTTAGAATAATCGTGACAATCATACCTGCTGTAGAGCCTGTTGCACAAACCTTTTTTTCAACCCCCTTCGTCCCCGAAACCCCCTCTAACCTATCCAATGAAATAGCCGTGCGGGTCAAACAGCCTTATTGTTGAGAGGCTATCTGGCTCCGGAGGGGCGCATTCTTCAATTTGAGGGGCGATTTTCAATTCCCATCCGCAGTTGTCTTTTGCCCGCTTTACCCGTTCCTTCGGGGTAGCCCCGTCGCTTGCGGGGAGAACCTTTGTAAGGGTGAACTCATCATCGGTTCCCAGCTTTTCAAAAACACCCATATCTGTGATCAGGGTTTTGACCCTCGTGCCCGGGCAAGTAATGAAAGGCACCCTCTCTATCAAGCGTCGCTTGTCTTGAGCCACAACTACCACCACCTCGCGGGAGCCGCTTGCAACATCGTTAGCGCCGCCTGAGCCGACAAAATACGTCTTGCCGGGGTCCATTGTTGAGTTGATATTACCATATTTATCGATCTGGGCAGCCCCCAGCACACCGATGCACTTATTGTTCGTGCCGGCAGCATGTATCCCCAGTATTTGCAGGGAATCGGTCATCATTTTTGCGGTGTGCAAGTTATCGATTTTATGTATTGAGGGATCGCCCGGCGGCGGGCAATACCCGAAAAATCCGAATTCGGCGACCAGTTCAACGGGGTATTGTTTCCGGCACAAAAGCTGATTGGCAAGCCAGGCTGCAATATTTGAGACACCAACCCCTGCCAGGATTACTCTGAGGTCATTGCGAATAACCCTGTCATGGATCTCGCGCGCGGCTTGCACAACCATCATTTCAGAGGGCTTGTGTGAGGTAGCAAGAATCTGATCTTCCGATATCAATCTGATCGCACTTCGCCACGCTTCCGGTTCGGCCCTGCTGTTCAGATATCGCAATCTTTCCGGCCCTAATTTCGCCAGATAGTCATCGTGTGTTTTACAACCCAGTATCCATTTGTTGACCCAATCTCCGGCAGTCTCATCGGTCTTGTAGGCATCGCGCAACTCAAGGAGGTAATCGAAGTCATCGAAGTAGGTAGCCAGTTCAGGCGCTCCCTGGTTCGTTATGCCGCGGGGGTGCGATCCGTATGGCGCTACTGCTACAGCCTTCACCAGATACCCTGGAACTATCACTCTGTGAGAGTGCTGTCTCACAAATTCGGATGACACGATTTTTTCCACAGTGGCCACTACGCCGTTCTTGCTTGCCAGAGCGCCCCACTGGGCTTCCGCTCCGGGACCGGTCCCGATGAGATTGCCATAAGAATCAGCCGCATGGGCATGCATCAGCGTAAGATCAGGATTAGCTGCGCTGACAAGGCCAAGCCTGCTGCCGCTGCCAAAAGGATCGTCTATCTCCATAAAAGACCCTTTGTTATGTTCCGCCATGCCACTTTGGAGCAACGAATTGGTAGGCATGAAAGGCAAACCCATAGCGCCGGCCATGAATCTTTCTACGTAAGTTAAGATCGACCAACTTTCAATTTCGATTTCTTTCTGCGCATAGGCTTTTCTGATGACTGCGTTCGGGCTTCCGCCCGGATAAGAATCGCCGATAAAAGCGGCAACGAGTTTCTTCACCAGTTTGCCGTAAACCAGGCTGATTCCATGCTGGTAAAACAGCATGCTGTACACCGTGAAGTCGGGCTTGGAACCCCAGAACTGCCGGGCAATTTCACATATCGCTGCGTTTGCGTTAGCCTGGCCCACACATAAGTGAAGGCTCATGCCCGGTTTGACGTTCTCGGCAATAGCCTGCTCCAGAGACATTACTTTGCTGTGCCCGGTGTTGTCGGGGCACTGGAAACGGCTGAAATCGATCATGACTACTCCAATATGTAAAGTTCCCCTGCTGATCAGGCTGTCCAAGAAGCTCTTTTTCCCTCACCCTCTGGCCCCCCCAAATGCCCCGTAGCGCGACCCTTCAGGGTCGCTTCCTGCGAAGCTAAAGCCTCTCGTTACATTCTGAACGGACTCCCCTCTCCCCAAGGAGAAGGCAAGTTACCCCCCTCTTATCCCCCTTTGAGAAAGGGGGACGAAGGGAGTTATGATTTTGGGGGACACCCCCAAGCCCCTGCCAGAGGGAATTCCCTCTGGACTCTCTTTTCGGACAGCCTGCTAAATCCCTCCCATCCTCCCTTTGTCAAAGGGAGGAGAATACGTTCCCCCTTTGAGAAAAGAGGATCAATCGGGGAACTCAGGTTATCGTTTGAGTATCAGGCAGGAGCAATTGCCCATGAGCCCCATGTTAATTGCCAACCCGGCCTTGGCATCTTTAACCTGCCGGGCGCCTGCCTCTCCCCTGAGCTGGCAGACGAGCTCGTAAACCTGCGCCAGACCTTGTGCCGATGGGACTTCACCAAAGGAAGCGACTCCGCCACTGGTATTAACCGGTATCCTGCCGCCAAGCTGTGTATCTCCCTGGCTGATAAGCTTTTCAGCCTCGCCGTATTTGCAGAGTCCCAGCTCTTCGTACCACAGCAATTCCAGAATGGTAGCCAGATCGTAAACCTCAGCGAAATCCAGGTCTTCGGGTCCCAATCCAGCCTCCTCATAGGCATTTTTTATGGCAATCTTGGCCATGCTGCCCATCGAGGCCGTGGTATCTTCCTTGACACAATCCGAAACCATCGATGCGCCTGTCTCGGGCTCAGGATACCCATAGCTTGCGCACGAAACCGCGCTCAGCAGCACCGGTTTTTTGTTGTATTTCTTGGCATCTTTGGCACGAGTGACGATTACGGCTACCGAACCTTCGCTCGTGGCGCATATTTCAAAGAGCTTGAGAGGCTTGACAACCGGCTGGGAATTCATCACCTGCTCCAGCGTGAAAACCTTTTTGTAACGCGCATTCGGGTTCAGCGAGCCGTGCTTGCTGTTTTTTACCTTCACCTGGGCCATTTGCGCTTCAGTTGTTCCTACTTCGTGCATCCGTCTCCGGGCCAGGAGAGCCCACCAGCCGGGATTGGTCAGCCCCACCAGCCTGAGACGCTGGTAATTCATGTCATAAATATCGTCGGAAGGCAATGCGGTGATGAACCCTTCCGGCGATTTATCGCCTGCCACGCACAAGACCTTGTCAACATACCCGGCAGCTACCAGCGCCTGAGCGACCCTCAAGGCATAAGCGCCGCTGGCGCAGGCGTTCCAATCATTGATGATAGGAATCCCTAAATTTCCCATCCATTGAGTTAGAGCGTTCCCTGCCGAAAGCCCCATTGAGCCGCTAAACCGGCTCACGGCAGAAACCACATAAGGGATATCCTTCCACTCCAGATTCGCGTCCTGGAGCGCCATATCTACAGCATATTGGCCCATTTGCACAAAGTTCTTCTCCGGCCATATTCCCCAGGGGTGCATTCCAGCGCCGACTATTGCAACATCTTCCATTTATCGCTTTCCTCCAAGATAACAATCGGTTACTTCTTGCTGCGTTTTTTGCTGGTGACGGGTTTGAATTTCCATGTCACCACTTCATTCCCATCCTTGTCTTCATAGAACCTCTCGGTTACAAGTTCCATCTCCAGCCCAATTTTCAAAGAATCAAAGGGAACGCCCGAAGCTACCATTCCCATAATCTTGATTCCTTCCGGAAGCTTCATTTCAGCAAGCGCGTAGGGTACAAATGGGTCTCTCGCCGGGAACGGGGGCGGTGGGGCAGCTTCCTGGATAACATAACTCCAAATCTTGGCTGTCCTGGAAAGAAGGACCTCCTCTACGTCTTTGCTCCGGCACCTGGGGTTGCGGCACATTGCCACTTTGGGGAAGAAATAGTCCCCGCACAACTTGCACCGGCTTCCAATGAGATGAGGCTCATCGCTGGGGAAAGTGAACCACGGAACAATAGGCACCTTTTTCTTTTCCATCATATCCTCCATCCAATACCATCAATATCGCACATTAAGAAAACCTTCGTCAACCCCACAAAAAAGCCATTCGGATGCTGCCCTAAACAGATGGTCTTAAGGAATTCACGAGCTAAGGGAGGCACAACCGCTTGACTTCACTTCTGAATTCCTTCAAAATTAAAGTGGCAATTTCGGCATGGCTCGGAAGGTGAGTATGAACATTCTGGAAGGAATCAGGGTTTTAGATGTCAGTCGATTCGGGGCCGGCCCATATTGTGGCTGGCTTCTTTCTCGATTGGGAGCGGAGGTGATCCGGGTGGAGTCCCCCCGCGGCGGCGGCGAATTCGACCGGTTTTTCGCCATTCGAAGTCCTCAGACAGGCTATAATACCATGTTCATGACCTGGGTCTCGGGCAAGAAATCGATCACCCTGGATTTGAACCAAGGGGAGAAGGCGCAAGAGCTCTTCCGCCGTTTGGTCGCGAATTCGGATGTGGTGCTGGAAAGCCAGGGGATGGAGGTCGCCGAAGCATGGGGCTTGACCTATGAGAAGCTCTCAAAGGTGAAACCGGATATCATTCTGGCCAGCAACACCGCCTATGGAACCACCGGGCCATATCGAAACAGGGTCGGGTTCGATTCCACGGGTCAGGCTATTTCAGGCGCAATGAGCGTCACCGGGACGCCGGATTTGCCGACGAAGAATTCCTTGGCCCACATCGATTTCATGACGGGAACGAACCAGGCCCTTGGTGTGGTGGCCGCATTGTTCCATCGCTTCAAGACCGGCAAGGGTCAACTGGTGGAAACATCGCTGCTGAGGACAGGCATCAACATATCGAGCTACCTCTTGGCGGAACCGGAGGCAACGGGAAGGCTAAGGGAACCCCGGCGTGTGGGAAGCCGCACCGCGTGGATTTCTTTTGGAGATATCTGCAAAACAAAAGACGGCAAATGGGTCTATGTGGGAATTGTCGGGCCGATGCTGAAGAGGATATTCAAGACGATGGGCCGGGACGACCTGGTCAACGATCCGCGCTTTGCCAGGGATCAGGATGCCTATGACCACCGTGATTTCCTGGACCCGCTCATCAAGGGATGGATAGAATCCAAGACCGCGGACGAGCTGGAGCACCTTGCTGAGACCATCCGTTTATCGGTCACACCTGTCCTGGACTACACCGAGGTGGCCGATAATCCACAGGTTCGGGCGGAAAAACTGCTGGTCCGGTCCCGGATGACGGACGGATCGTTTTCCATGAATGTGCCCTCCTTCCCGGTGAAATTCTCTGAGGACATGATCAGGGATGAGGGTGAAATGCCCCTGTTGGGAGAGCACAACGATCAGGTTTGGAAGGAAGTGGGAGGCCTCAGCCCTGAGGAAATCGCCCGATTCAAAAAGGAAAAACTCATCTAGCGACAAGGTTAGTTTGAATATCTCATGGAGGGAAGAATGGTTGGAATCGCTTCTTGTGGAGCATACTTGCCCGTACTGAGACTGGCCCTGCCCCCATCCGGGGAGAGGACGGTGGGCAACTACGACGAGGACAGCATCACCATGGCGGTGGAGGCGGCCATCGATTGTCTCAAGGGAACGGATCGAAATCAAGTGGACGCCGTGTATTTTGCCTCAACCACACCGCCTTACGCGGAGAAACAGTGTGCCGCGCTGATTGCTTGCGTGCTTGATTTGCAGAACAATCCGAATACGGTTGATTTCATCGGCTCCACCCGGTCGGCAACCATGGCCTTGAAGGCAGCCATGGACGCGGTCAAGGCCGGATCGGCCAAGAAGGTGCTGGTGGTGGCCGCCGATAGGCGCGTCGGTCCGGCGCAATCGGATATCGATAAGACTTCCGGTGACGGGGCCGCCGCCGTTCTGATCACGGATCAAGCCCCGGTAGCCATCGAGAACAGCTATTGCCTGACCGATGAATTCACCTTCAATTGGCGTAAGCCGGAAGACGAGTTCGTTCGAGGATGGGAAGAGCGCTTCATCATGACCGAAGGATACCAGCCTCTCATGAAAAAGGCGGTGGCCGGACTGCTCAAAAGCGCCGGGATGAAAACCGCAGATATCACCAAAGCCGCTCTTTACGCCCCCAATGCCCGCCAGCATCAGGCGCTGGTCAAGGATTTGAAGCTCGATCCCAAGGCCCAGGTGGCCGGAGGGGCGCTGCTGAGTTCGGTGGGCAACACAGGGACAGCTCTGGCCCTGATGATGCTGGTGGCAGCGCTCGAGGGTGCCAAGCCGGGCGACACCATCGTGATGGCCAATTTCGGCGACGGTGCCGATGCCTATCTGCTCAAGGTGAAAGCCAAACCTGACTCCAAGGGCAAAGGGATCAAAGGCTTCCTCCCGTCGAAGCTCATGATCTCCAACTATATGGACTATCTGCCGCTCAAAGACCTCCTTAAGGCCGAAGAAAAGGGTGAGCCGGCCGGTTCACTGACGGCTCTCTGGCGGGAGCGCCGCGCGGTTTACGGCTGCAATGGTGTCAGGTGCAAAACCTGCGGAACCCTGCAATATCCCATCCAGCGGGTGTGCTGTCAGTGCCAGACCAAAGACAACTTCGAGCTGGTCAATCTATCGGAAAAGAAGGGGAAACTGGTCACCTTCACCAAGGAGATGGGACCGAGTCCGGAATACCCCAGGGTATGGTCGGTTTCGGAGCTGGAGGGCGGCTGCCGGTTCTTCTGTGTCCTTGCCGATGCGGATGCCAGCAAAATGGATGAAAAGTCTATGGGCATGCCCGTCGAAATGACCTTCAGACGGCTCAGTGGCGGAAGCGGATTCCATAACTATATCTGGAAATGCCGGCCGGCCAGGGGTTAAAGGAGTAGATTCATGGAAAGTATTAAAGATAAAGTTGCCATCATCGGAATGGGCTGCACCAAGTTCGGAGAGAACTGGGATAAAGGGGCCAACGACATGATCGTTGAAGCCGCTTACGAGGCTTTCGAGGATGCCGGAATAGGACCGAAGGATATCCAGGCGGCATGGGTGGGAACCAATACTTCCGGCAAGGCCGGTTTCTGTCTGTCCTATCCCCTGAAACTCAAAGGTATCCCTGTCACACGGGTGGAGAACTATTGCTGCACCGGCATGGATACCCTGCGCAACGCCGCCTTCGGTGTGGCCAGCGGCATGTACGATATCGTGCTGGCGCTGGGTTTCGAGAAGCTGAAGGACCTGGGCACTGGCGGTCTGGTGGGCCAAGCCGGCGCCGAGATCGCCTACAGGCCCTCCATACAAGCCCCATCAGGCACTCCCGGCTCTTATTTCGGAATGGCCGCCATCACTTACTTCCAGAAGTACGGAGCGTCCCGGGAACATCTGGCCAAGATCGCAGTTAAGAATCATCATAACGGCGCTCTGGCTCCAAAGGCGCATTTCCAGAAGGAAATCACCTTGGATCAGGCATTGAACGCGCCCATTATCACCTGGCCGCTGGGCCTGTTCGATTGCTGCGGCGTCACCGACGGCGCGGCGGCGGCCATCATCACCACCAAAGAGCTGGCCAAGAAGTTCCGGCCGGACCCTGTTTACATAAAAGGGCTGGGGCTCTCCGCAGATACCATGCACCACATGTATAAGCCAGGCCACGACTATCTGCACTGGGATGCCACCGTCATGGCTGCCGCTGAAGCCTACCGGCACGCCGGAATCACCAATCCCTTCAAAGAGCTGGATTTAGTGGGAATTCATGACTGCTTCACCATCACCGAACTCATAAGCTATGAGGACCTGGGCCTCTGTCCGCGCGGGGAAGCCAAGAACTATATCGATAGCGGGGCTTTCGAGATCGGCGGAGAGCTCCCTGTAAATACCGATGGAGGGCTCAAAGCTTTCGGGCATCCGGTGGGTGCTACCGGTCTCAGAATGGCGTATGAGCTTTACAAGCAGTTCCAGGGCAAGGCGGAAAAACGCCAGTTGAAAGACCCGCAGATCGGGCTGGTTCAGAACCTGGGCGGACACCCTTCGGTGGCCACTGTGGCTATACTGGGCCTGTAGTCGGGCATAGGAAAGGATCGCAAGGCCCAAGGACCGCATGCATCGTTTGACGCCATGCCAGCAGGCGGATTTCTATTGGCACAGCTATAAGCCGGTGGAATGGTTTCTTGCGGTCGGCCTCGTCGAGGAAGCGATCCTGCCGAGAATTCCCGATGGTGACGGCGTACCACTTTATTGCCGCGAGACAGTTTGAGGACGGATATTTTCCAACTTCATGAGCAAACTGGATGAGTCGTTAGGCGATTTCCTGCCCGATCGCACACTCGCCGGAAGGCTGGCACAGGCCCTGAACAGCGCCTCTGGAA
>Ga0265296_1003136_pt1 | contig 15787 bp, 16 predicted proteins | sample MunlanPumphouse1_FD_189073 | JGI IMG/M metagenome (GOLD analysis project Ga0265296, IMG submission 189073) | Groundwater microbial communities from a municipal landfill in Southern Ontario, Canada - Pumphouse #1 | ecosystem: Environmental > Aquatic > Deep subsurface > Groundwater | place... | reverse complement strand
ATATAAACGCTGTATCTCTTAAATTTCCATCATTCCAGCACCCAGTATTTTGCTGATTGCCTAAAAGCCAAGTTTTTGAATTCGCTTTTTCAAGCGAAGATTCATAATAAAAAGGCCATAAAGCCAAAGCAGTATCATAATATTTATCTCCTGATTCTTCCCAATATAATCCCATTCTTTGTTTAATGAGTAATTCTGTTCTAAATTTCCCTGTAAGAAGATACAAAAATGATTCTGGGATATATGCTTTATTTAAATCGTTATCTATCATTGTGGTTAAATAAGGTATAAATCTTGAAACATCATAATCAAGAGAATATAAAACAAAAGTAGCCCACAAACTTCCCTCATAATTACAAACCCCATTTTGAGAAAAACAAGAAGAATCTACTTTTTCTGTTGTTGTTCCATTTGCTGCGGCAGAATGAACTGTCTCGGAAACATGAACTGTTGAAGAATCTTTTTTCTTAAACAAGAGAGTGGTTATAAAAGGTTTATTGCATGAAATTTTAATATCCTTATTGTAAATTAAGGGAGAAATTTTCAACCAATAATTATCCTGTGCCAAAGTTAAATAAGTTCCTGCATTTGAATTTATCTTTTTATCTTCTCCTATTAAAACTGTAGAAGGAGAACCAGAATAATTTATTAAACAGGATGTAGCGCTTGAACTTTCTATTTCTAAAAACCAATCCATATCTGTAGGGGTGCTATTTTGTGCTAAAAGCCAATTTTCTGCTTTTGTTGTGTTAACTTTCTCATTCAAAGCAAAAACTGCCTGTGCTGTGGGTTTTAATTTGCATCCTGATTTAGGCCAGCATAAAGAAGTTGGACTGGATATATTTTCTAACATCGTCGCATTTTGGCACTTCAAATTTCCAGTTGCTAAGAGGGAGAATACTTTTTCTTCAAATGAAAATCCTGTAGAACAATTGCTTTGATTTATTTTGCTCTCAACACAGGAATAAGCTTTTTCAACTTGCACATTTTCACTTGCACAAATTAATGAAATAGAAATTAAGAAAAACATAAACACAAAAATAAATAACACTTCTCTTTTCATTTTATTTCTTAAATAAGAACAACGAAATTTGCCCCGTTTTTCTTATAGATTGTCAAGCCAATTCTTGTTTATAAATATTTTTATAAAATTATTTTTTATTTTTATTCGGCTTGTAACTTTTCCTCACTAAATAATTTACTGGATTTTTTATTAATTTACAAAAATCATCTGGCTGGCAAACTCCCATCCCCTCATAAAATTCTTTGCAATTTTGAGGCATTATAGGTTTTTTTCTATAAGCCCATGAAAGTTGAGTTTGAATATATCCTTCTCTAAGGGGAACTTCATTTTTTTTATTCCATTCATAAATTCTTTTTTCCAATTCATCTTTGTCCATTCCAACAGAGCGAAACAAATTTATAAGAATAAACAAAGCTCGTTTTTTCCCATCAGACATCCCTTTAAGAATATTTTTCACGCAGGGAGGAAAATTAACATCCAATAAATTGTCTATTTTTATTGGTTTGAAATCGGCATATTTCCCTTTTAAAACTTCTTTATATTCTCCTGAAGAAATTTGATTATCCTTTGCCCAATCTAGAGCCTCACGAACAAGATCATTTGCTTCGTTTTCCTTTGATTTTGGCATGAATTCTTTTACCTTAATTTTAAGAGGGTTAGCATCTTTTAAATTAAAATTCTCAAGTTCTTCTTCATCCAGAACAATACTTGCCAATGCTGTTTTTTCATGAAGAGAATAGGGCATTCTAAATAAGTGCCTTGGAGAAACCATTATTAAATCTAAACCCATTAATTCAAATAAGTTAATTTCTACGTTTCTGGAAAAATTTTTTGGTTTATCCATTGAAGAGATATTGCATTTTCTACATTCATATATTTTCTCAGATTGCTTTATTTTGAACATTGTCCCACAATCAGGGCATTTATAGTCCTTTTTTTGTTCTTCAAATGTTTTTTTTGATTCTCCTCTATAACATTTTGGACAAGAATAATCTATTAACTCATACTCCTGAGCAAGTTCTTTACAGTTATTGCATTTAATTCCTCTTTTTATTTTTGTTTCTTTGAATTTATCTAATTCTTCTTCCGAAATTAATTTTCTCATCTCTTGTTCTGCCTTAAACCTTATATAAGAAAGGATCTTTCTTGGCAATTCTGGAAAAAGATCTTTTGTCTTTTCGCCTGCAATTTCTTTTGGAAAAGCTTTCCAAGGAAGAAGAATATGCAGACCCTTGGAACCCGAGAATTTTAAACCCCAATTTGTTATCCCGTGTTTTTTAAAAACATTAATTATTGCTCTAGCTGCTTTTTTACTAAATTCTATGTAATTGCAATCAATATCAATTAACAAATCCCATCCTTCTCTTAATTCATTCAACTGCTTTTCATTCATTCCAGTTTCAATTTTAAGAGGGTCTTTCCATATCTCTTCAGAACAATGAAAAGAAGTTGCACCTTTCTTAACTAATTCAAATATATCTCCAGGATATTCAAATACATCTGGACGCTTTCCAAAACCCTCAAAATATCTTGGGCATATTTCTCTATTCTTTGAGAATTCATATAAAACCTTTTGTATTTCCGGGCGGGAATAATACAAGTGAGTAATTTTCCTTATTCTCTCTTCTTTAATAGAAATATCTCCTGAATCCATAATTCAATAGAGAAATGGTATTTTAATAATTATTCTATATTAGACAATAGCAATGCGAGGCAATATCAATACTTGACAATAGCAATACTTAAAAAACGAAGCTATCTCCTATTCTGTATGAGAATTAAACTTGAAAACGCATCAGTCCTCTCAAAAGCTGTTGAATTAATATCTGAACTGGTAACTGAAGTAAAAATAAAGCTAAATGAATATGGATTGAGCATTACTGCAATAGACCCTGCAAATGTTGCAATGGTTGGATTGAGAATTCCAAAAAAAGCTTTTTCAGAATTTGATTCTGGGAGTGAAGTGTTGGGAGTGAATCTTGACAGCCTTAAAAGAATATTAAAAAGAAGCTCCGGACCTCTTGCTCTTGAGAAAAAAGAAAATTTATTGTATATACAAATGGAGGACAGAATAAAAAGAAATTTTACACTCAGTCTTATAGATATTGAAAGTGAAGATAAAGAAATACCTAACTTAGAATTTAGTTCAAGGGTTGAATTGCAATCGGAAGATTTAATAGATTCTGTGGAAGATTGTGGAGTGGTTGCAGATGCATGTTCTTTTATAATAAAGGAAGAAAAATTTATAATAGAAGCAAAAGGACTTAATTCTACAAGAACAGAATTTTCAGGAGATGAAGCAATTATAAGTGCAGAACCTTGCAAAGCAAGATATAGCCTTGAATATCTTCAAAAATTCATAAAGGCTTCAAAACTGGCCGAAAAAACAATTTTGAATTTTGCTGACGACCATCCATTGAGGATGGATGTTAAAACAGAGAATATGGAAATCTCATTTATTCTTGCTCCAAGAGTTGAAACTGATGATTAAGCAATGATTTAGTTATCTATAACAGCGAGGTATATTCATTATGTTAAGTGGATTTAATACAATGGATGGCTTTGAAAAACCCTAAGGGCTTACCGCAGAATAAGTTAGTAAATTTTTAAGCAATTGTCTACTATATCTCGTTGGAAAATATAGATTATTGGAAGAGAGTTTAATACTTTATTTTTAGGCTCGCCCTAAAAAGATTATTTTTTGTTTGCTAATAAAAACGATGTATAATAGTAATAGGATTGTATAATTAATAATATCGTCTATAATCCATTAAAAATAAATAATATAATAAAATTAGTCTTCTGTTACAGATAATAAAATTAGTCTTCTGTTACAGATAATTAAATTTCTTAAAAATATGGTTATTCAAAGTTGTCTATAATAACATTCTAATATTCTGCCCTCATTAAATATGCTGTTACATATAACTTATACTTCATATTATTGAATAATTTTACCGGATAATTATTTATTTTTAAACAATTAGTAATATATGCACAATTTGAAAATTGAGAAATAGATTAATTATATAAATTATATTTAATTATTTATTTTATGAAGAAAGATTACAAAAAAGATGTTGATTTCGTTTTTGAGCAAAATCCAGATTTAGCAAGAATTGGAACAAAAGAACAATATGAAAAATATTTAGAAACAATTTTTCCAGGTAGCAAGATTAAAGAAATTGTTTATCATGGGTCTCGTAGTAAGACTAAATTCGAAAAATTTAATCTAAAATTTGGAGGAATGCTTGGGAGGAATTTTGGTAAAGGGATATATGTTGCCCAAAACAGACATTGGGCAAAAGAATACGATGATAAAAAGAGGGGAGTAATTTGTTTAATTACAGATGTAAAAAACCCTTTAATTACATGCAATCATTATAATGATTTCCACGGAGTATATTCTATTCCTTGGGGAGAAAAGATTACTGAACATAGTGATTTTGACTCAGTTATCAATTATGAGTATTTAGATAGAGATGATTTGAAAAAGATAAATAAATATTTACTTGAATATACTGGTGAAAAAGAAAATAATGGTTTACCGGCCTATCAAAAGAATATAAGAACTAATCCTGAAATTAGAGAAATTGTTATCCCAAATCCTTCTCAGGTTAGAATACTAGGTTCAAAAAAAGATAAAAAAGATTTTTACAAATTTGTTCATGGAGAGAACAAATCTAAAACCCTTGAAAAAATCGTTTCAGGAATTTTTATTTTTTCTGTTCTTGTTGGTTTGTTTTTATCTGCTGGAAATTTAACAGGAAATATTATAGGGATATCTGGAACTGGAGGAAGATTTTTTGGTATTATTTTAACCTTATTTGGCATTTCTGGATTTTTTATACATAAAAAATTATCTAAATAAAGAATTAAACCTTTCCTAAAACTAAGAAATGTTTTTAAATAACTATAACCTTAAATGGAAATGAGTTTAAATAGAGAATTTGAAGAAACAGAAATTAAAAAGATAAGCAAAAGAATAAAGCCTCTTCTTAAGAAAAGAGGTGTGAAAAAAGCAGGCATATTTGGAAGTTATTCTCGTGGAGAGCAAAAAGAAAACAGTGATATTGATATTTTAGTTGAAATGAAAGGGAGTTTGCTTGATGTTATAGGGTTGGAAATGGAATTAAAAAAATTATTAAAAAAGAAAGTTGATTTATTAACTTATAATGGAATTCATCCTTCTTTAAAAAAACAAATACTTCATGAGGAGATAAGAGTGATATGAAAGATGAAAAAATATTTTTGAATCATATTCTTGAAAACATAGACAATGTGAATGAGTTTTCAATGGGACTTTCAAAAAAAGATTTTGAAGAAAATAAATTAAAACAGATGGCAATAGTAAGATGCATCGAGGTTATAGGAGAAGCAACAAAAAATCTCCCAATAGGATTTGCCAATAAATATTCTGAAATAGAATGGAACAAAATTGCAGGGATGAGAGACAAATTAATCCATCATTATTTTGGTGTTGATTTAGATAAAATATGGGAAGTTATAAAAAAGGACTTACCTATCCTAAAGAAAGAGGTTGAAAAAATATTAAAGGATTTAAAATGAACTATGAGTGAAAAAAAGAGATTAAAGAAAAGGGGGCAAGTTACCATTTTTATAATAATCGCTATTCTTATTATTGCCCTTGGGGTTTTGATTTATATGTTTTATCCCAAAATTGTATCTCAAATGGAGACTGAAACAAAAAATCCCTCGACATTCATACAGGAATGCATGGAAGAAACAATTCAGGACACTGTAGATATTATTTCTCTTCAAGGGGGAAGTTATGTGGTGAATGAAAGCGGGGGACGATTTTATAAGGGAGAGGATGAAGATGAGGGAACTTATGTAAGATATCTTTGTTACACCAATGAAGATTTTATTTCTTGTATAAATCAAGAACCATTTTTAACAGAACACATTGAATTGGAAATCCTTAATGTTATAAGTCTTGATATTGAAAGTTGTTTTAATTCACTTGTTAAAAGTTATGAAGATAAAGGTTATGAAGTTGATTTAAAAAAAGGAAATCCAGAAGTTCAAATAATTCCATATTCAATTTCAACAAATTTTAATCACACATTAACTTTAGTAAAAGGAGACTCAAGTGAAAGATATAAGAATTTTGAAATAAATTTAAACAGCAATCTTTATGATATGCTTGAAGTATCAAAGAATATTATTATATGGGAAATAAATGTTGGAGATTCATTGCCTGAAGCATATATGAATTATAATCCATATCTTAAGGTAGAAAAACATAAAAAAGAAAATGATATTAAAGTTTATGTATTAACAGATGAAAAGACTCAAGAGATTTTCAGATTTGCAACAAGAAGTTTTGCTGCACCGATTGGATTTGGAGAAATAATATTATAAAAAATGAAAAAAGAAATATTTTTGATTATTGGAATTTTTCTAATGATTATATTTGGGAATGCCCTTGTTTCTGCAGTTTGTTGTGAAAAATTAAAAAACAGCGATATGTGGTGCCAGAGTGTATCAAATCAAAATCAATGTGAAGGAAATCCATATTTTATTTGGAAAAATATACAAACCTGTGATAGTGTTCCCGAATGTTCTGGAACGTGTGTAAATGCAAATTCAGGAGAATGCAGTGAAAATACAGCTAAAACTCAATGTGGGAAATCAGGAGGAGTTTGGAGTGAAAAATCTCCTGGAGAAATTGATGAATGTCAAGAAGTTTGTTGTCTTTTAGGACAGGATGCATATTTTATTAACCCAACTGAATGCAAGGCAATGTTTACTCAAAATAATATACAGGGAATAATAAGAGAAGATATAACCTCAAGAGAGAATTGTGAAGAAATGAGAAGTAATCTTAAAGTAGGAGCATGTGTTGTAAGCACTCTAACTGAAAAAATATGTAACATATCTACAAGTCTTGATTGCACTGGAAAAGATGTTAAATTTTATGATGGATTTTTATGTACAGCTTCTATAGGAACTACCAGAATTTCTGATTGTGCAAAAAGTGAAAATACAATATGTAAAGACAACAAAGTATATTACAAAGATACTTGTGGAAATATTGCAAATGTATATGATTCAATAAAATATTCAAGTTCAGATTATTGGACATATATAAAAGATCCTTATAATTCAAATGATGTGTGTACTGTTTCTTCTTTGGGAAGCAAAAGTTGTGGAAATTGTGACCCAACTGAAAATACTGTTTGTAAAGATTATAAAGATACCACTTTATCAAAACCTTCAAATAATTTGGGAGGACTTGTTTGTGGAGATTTAAGTTGTAAGTATGAAGGAAAAATTTATGAACACGGAGAAAGTTGGTGTGAGGGAACTAATGGAACTTTTGAAATTGAAAGAGATTTAACAACTTCCAATATTTTCAAGTCAAACATAACTGCATTAAAAAATGTAAATAAATATAATATTCCTGGAAGCAAATATTACAAATTAGTGTGCTCTTCTGGAGAAGTTCTTGTTGAAGAATGTGGAGATTATAGAAATAGTGTTTGTATTCAAGGAAAAAATGAAGTTGGAAATATGGAAGCATCATGCACTTTTAATAATTGGAGAACTTGTTTTCAAATAGATACGAAAACCGAGTGTGAAGATCCCACTGCTCTCTGCAAATGGATTCCTGGATATAGATGGGATTCTCAAATTGTTTCAGAAGAAAAGAGAAAAGAAAGACAGGGTTCATGTTCTCCATTAGTTGCTCCGGGATTTGATTTTTGGAAAGGAAATAGTCAAGGGAATGGAATTTGCAGTATGGGATCTGCTCAGGAATATGCAATGTTTGAAACAGGCATATGGAGTAATAGAGATAATATGGATGAATGGCATGATAACACACTTGCGAATGATTGTATAAATGGATGTTATGCTCTCCCCGGATATGCAGAAGAATTTAATCAAAAAGCAGGAGAAGAAAAACAATATCCTGAAGAAATAAATTGTGTAGGTGTTGGTGGACAGTGTTCAATGTATGATATATTGACTGAATTTTATGATGAATCAGAATTTAACCTTCCAGCGTCAATAGGAAGTTATCATTTATCGGATAGAAGAGGACAATATTGTAATAAAGATGGGGATCAAACTCACTGGCTTACTGGAGCTATCACTGGAGAGAGTTATGATTGTACTCCAGGCGCAGGAAGTGAAGCAAAAGATGAAAGAAAAGAAAGAGATTATCCAATTTATTTAACAAACCAGGAATGGTTAAATGGAATTACTGAAAGAGCGCGTTCTTTGGGAGATTGTGGATATAAAGTAAGTATTAATGGTAAGTATAGCGATCCTGAAACAGAAATAATTACTGCAATATTCCAAAAAATGAGTCAGAAAGGAGCAGTTAAAGAAAACATTACTGTTGAACAAATTATATACAAAGGAGGAAAAGCTATTCAAGGGGAATTATATGAAACTACATTGCCTTATACAACAACAATTTATTCTTGTGTATCAGATTACAAAGGAATTTGCACAAGCGCAGATACTCCATCTCTTTGCGAAGGAGGAGAACAAAATGCAGATGCTACTTGTCCAGAAAAAACTGTATGCTGCGTTTACCCTGAATTAATTTAAATGTTAAAATGAAAAATAAAACTAATATAAAATACAAAAGAAAAAACAAAATAATTAACGGAAAGAGAACGATGGCAGTTTCACAAATATTAATTTTAGTAATTGCAACAATAGCATTTTCCTGGATGATTGGGGGTGGAATTGGGATGGTGGGTGCTTCGGATTTGGCTTGCCCAAACAAATGTGTTGGAAACATCCGTTATTATGACGGACAACTAAAAGCAAATCCAAATTTAGACAAAGTAGATGAATGTGAATATAAAAGTGAAACTTGTACTAATGGATGTTCTGCTGGAATTTGTAGTAACCCTAAGACTACAGATACTTGTGCTGGAGAATGTGTTGCTACTCAAAATTTATGCAAGGGGGAACAGGTTTCAGGTTGTACATGGCCAGAAGTTTGTTGTATAGATAGTGTTGTTGATGATACAAACCTTCCCAAGGATAATAAAATTCTTAATGGAGTAAGGACTACGGCTGAAACAGGATTGGCAGTAAATCAAGCTTATGAGACTATATTAAAAAAACAAGCAAGTGAAAAGTTGATTGAGGAGACTGCTAAAAAAGCCGCTGAAGAAGGAGTCAAAGAGGGAAGTAAAGGTTGGTATTCAAAGATATTTGGTAAATCTGCTACGGGAATTAGCAAAACCCTTGGTCATTTTATTAGTGCCTTTGTATGGGCTTCAGCAACATATCTTATAATAAATTATTTTGCTAAAAAATATGCAAGTCAAAGAAATGCAGGAGATATATCCTTAGTGGCAGGAATGGGAGCAATTGCTGGAATAATTACTGCAGTAATTATTGGAGAAATAAGTGCTGGTCCTGTCGGTTGGATTGCAGCAGTAATAACAATTGCAGCAGCAGGAATATATATGCTCGTCGGATATCAAATTTATTCAAGAGAAATATTTACTTTTAGAACAGGATTATGGCAACCTCCAGAAGGAGGAGCAGATTGTAATAAATGTAATTCTTTGAGAGTTGCTGGACAAAATGGATGCAGCGAATATGTTTGCCATTCTTATGGAGCAGCTTGTGATTGGATAAATAATGAAACAAAATATGAAACTTGTGTTGAAGTAAATATAGGAGATGTAGCTGCCCCTATAATAACTCCTGCAAAAGAAATTTATGGAGAGAATGTTTTCCCCAATAGCAATTATGATTATGCAACTTCTTCAGCAGGAGCAAAGATTATATATAATGGAGAAGGCGGAGCAACTGGAAAATGCGTTCCTGCATTTACTCCTGTTAAACTCGCTTTCAAAACAAATGAAAATGCAAATTGTAGAATAAGTATTGCGCCGGCTACGGGAACAACAGATGATGAAAAATTCAAAACAATGAAAGATATGGCAGAAGGAAGTGCACATAGTAAAAATCACACATTAGAACTCCCTTCAATAGTAACTGCAAGCGCAAGTTCATTGGAAAACGCAGGATATGAATTAACAAATAATGGAAATTACAAATTTTACATAAGATGTGAAGATGTTAGAGGCAATATTAACAAAATGGATTATATGATGTCTTTCTGTGTTCAACAAGGACCAGATACAAACCCTCCTAAAATAACTGGAACAAGTCCTGCTCAAAATGCATTTGAACCCTATGGAATTGATAAAATAGAAAATTTCCAAGTTTACACAAATGAACCCGCAGATTGCAAATGGGATTTTCAGTCAAAAGATTATAATTTTATGAATTATAATTTTAGTAAATGTTCTCAGAACATAGATGATAAATTAAGAGGATTTGATTTTGGATGCCAAGGAAATTTGACTGGATTTAAGAATGGGGTGGAGAATAAGTATTATATTGCTTGTATGGACCAGCCTGAATTAAAAGGAACTATAAAAGAAAATAAGAGAAATGCTGGAGCACCTTATGAATTAATATTAAAAGGAACAGGACAGTTATTAATTGAAAGTGTTAAAATAAATGGAAAAGCAAATGGAACAACGATTAAAGATTCCAGAGAAAATGTTAATGTGAAGATAGAAGTAATGACTTTTGGAGGAGCTGAAGAAGGAAAAGCAAGATGCAAATACAGCGAAGATAAAATAGCCTATTCTTTGTTTGATAACAATAATAATAGAAATTATATTACTCCAAATATTCAAAATCTTTATATGGAAAAAGGAAGTTACAAATACTTCTTACAATGCTTTGATGTTGCTGGAAACATAGCAAAGACAATGATAAATTTCAGTGTAGACGTCGATAAATCTTCCCCAATCGTAGTAAGAATTTACAAAGAAGACGATTATCTCAAATTAATAACAGATGAACCTGGAAAATGTGTTTACTTTCCTAATGGGGGATGTACATATTTATTTGATGAAGGAACATTAATGACTTCTCTCGAGGAAAAAGAATATTATGCTGAATGGAATATAAAAAATGATTTATACATAAAATGCAAAGACGAATATGGAAATATGCCTAGTCCAGATGAATGTAGCATAATAGCAAGACCTTTTGAGATTTTTGAACTTCAATGATTTTTATTTATAGAATTTAATTATCACGTAAGCCACCAATCTTGTTCTATTATTAATTAATGTGAACAATACATGATTTTATTGATATAATTAATTTCTAATTCTTTTAGGGAAAATTTAATTATCTGTAACAGTTTTGACATTATTATGTGTATATCCATTTCATCAATATAATCACAATACATGATTTTATTGATATAATTAATTTCTAATTCTTTTTAGGAAATATATAATTAATGTAGACAGTTTCAAAATTGTTATTAATCTATCCTTGCAGTTAATATAATTATACAATCTTTTGTGGCGAACAACTATATGGTTTTACTAAAATAACTTCTTTGGGAAATTATTTAATTATCCCATAAGCTAAAATATTGTCCAACTATTAACATTGATATTATAATCACAATATATTATTTTACCGCAATAACTAATTTATCTTTTCAATAGTTTATCATTAATTATTTTCTTCTCTCTTTATTCATAATAATGAAATCTTTATAAAATATGATTATTTATCTTCTTTATGAGAGAAATGGAAAAACTTAACGCAAAGAAGATAATAAAAGATATTGAAAATAAGAAAGATATTATTAGAAAAATTGGTGTTAAAAAGATTGGGTTGTTTGGGTCATTTGTCAAAGGAAAGCAGAATAAAAGAAGTGATGTGGATATATTGGTAGAGTTTGAAAAGGTTACTTTTGATAATTATTTTTTATTAAAAGAACTGCTTGAAAGACTTTTCAAGAGGAAGATTGATTTAATTATTGAAAAAGACTTAAGACATGAACTAAATTATGTAAAAAAAGGGGCAGAATATGCAAAAATATGAACTTTATTTAAATCAGATTTTGGAGAATATTGAAAAAATAGAAAGTTCCCTTAAAGGAAAAAATAAAGTGGATTTAGAAAAAGAGGGAATATTAAGAGACGCAACTTATATGAGAATCCAAGTAATTGGAGAAAATATAAATAAAATCCCCTCTAAAATAAAAAAGATATATCCAGAAGTTAAATGGGAAAGAATAAAAGATTCAAGGGATATAATAAGCCATGCTTATGTTAGAGTTAATATAAATATAATTTGGGATTTAATAAAGATAGAACTCCCAAAATTAAAAAAAGTTACAGAATACCTGTTAAGGAAATTAAAAGAAGAATAAATTAATTTTAAGAGAAAAAATAATGAATAAAAAGAGGGGTCAAATGCAAATATCTTTTGGTATGATTTTTTCTGTTATATTAATAATAATTTTCATAGCATTTGCGGTTTATGGAATAAGCAAATTTCTTGGAGTGAGCAGGCTTGCACAAGTTGAAAGTTTCAAAAGTGATTTTCAAGGCGATATAGATAGGGTTTGGAAGGGGAGTGGGGGTTCCGCTCCTGTAGAGTATTCTCTTCCAAATAAAATAAAACAAGTTTGCTTTGTTAATGATAACTATAGAATGTATTTTACTCCTTTAGATTTGGATTATGATGGAGCTCTTATTAAGAATGTTGATATGGCAAAAACAGTCGCGGGTTCACAAAGCAATCCAAAAAAACTTTGCATTCCGACTTTAGATGGGAAAATTCATATGACTATAAAGAAAACTTATAATGAAAATTTAGTGACGATTGCTGTATAAAATGAAAATTATTTAATAATAAATAAACTTGAGGGAGATAATAACTGAATGTTATCAAATGATAACAAAATATTAACAATGAAATGATAAAAAATAAGAAAGGTGCTTTGGAATTTTCATTTACATGGATTTTTGCAATTATTGCTGGGATGTTTATTCTTTTTTTAGCAATATATGGAGTTACAAAATTTATGAATATGGAAAGAAATACACAAGATGCAAAAACTGCTATGGGCATAGGGGTTTTAACCAATCCTCTTGAATCGAGTTTTGAAACAACTACGAGAACTATGATAGGCCTTCCTGTTGAAACAAGAATATATACTGGTTGCAAGAATCTTAGTGGCTTTTTTGGAGAGCAAACTATAAAAGTTTCTCAAAAAACATACAATGAATGGAGCACTGAAGGAGTAAATGTTAGTTTCCCAAACAAATATATATTTTCTGAAAATCCTGCTGAAGGAAAAAACTTTTATTTATTTTCAAAACCTTTTGAACTTCCATTCAAAGTTGCTGATTTAATATATTTAACATCTACTAAAGATAAATACTGTTTTAAAAATGCTCCAAATAATATTAAAAAAGAAATTGAAAATTTGATTGGCCTCAATCCCTCTGCAAATGAAAATTTCTTTACAAAAGATTTAGATTGCCCTGAAGGAAGTATAAATATATGTTTTAGCGGGGGAAACGATTGCAATATAAGAGTAAATGTAAATTCAAATTATGTTGAGAAAGATAGTAAAAAAATGTATTATAAAGGTGATGCTTTGATGTATGCTGCAATATTTTCAAATAAAAATGATTATGAATGCCAACTTGACAGACTTATGAAAAGAACAGGACAACTTTCTGATATATATAGAGACAAGTCAACATTTGTTTTTGAAAAAACAGGATGTGATTTTGAATTGGATTCTAGATTGGTTTTATTAAAAAACAATGCAGAAAATTTAGGAAACTCTGAAAATCTTAATACAATTTATAGTCTTGCCGAGGATATTGCCAGAGAAAATGATTATGGAGTGTGCAGATTATGGTAAATAAATCTGCTCAGATGAAAAATAAGAAAATTTTTCAGCTGCCCAATAAAAAAAATGGGCAGGGCATGAAATCAAAGATTTCGCCAGCTTCGCCTTTTGCAAAAAAGGCTCAGATGAAAATCCAGCAAATGTCTTTCATGCTTATTGCTGTATTTTTATTCTTTGCACTCGTTGGAATGATTATAATTACTGTAAAATTTTCTGGTCTTAAGCAAGATGCCACAGATTTGAGAGATAGAAACGCAATGCTCTTGGCATCAAAACTCGCAAACTCTCCTGAATTTTCGTGCGGAGAAGTTTACGGCAATCAAAAAACAGATTGCATAGATGAAGATAAAGTTATGGCACTTAAAGAAAACATAGGCAAATATGAAAATGTAGGTAAAAACACAAACTTCTGGGGAGTTTCAAATATAGAAATAAGAAGAATATATCCAAAATACGAAAATATTACATGCACTCCTGTAAATTATCCTAAATGTGATACAATAATACTGATTGATAAACCCATTTCTGGGTTTGATCATTCAAATTTTGTTGCATTGTGCAGAAAAGAGAAATACAAAGACGAAGTTGTAAATAAATGTGAAATGGCAAGGGTTATATTGTGGTATGAGGAGGTTAAATGATGAAAATATTAAGAAAGAAAATTAAAGGACAGGAGGAAATGGTTGGATTTGCCCTAATTATAATTCTTGTTGCAATTATATTCTTGGTATTTTTGTCTGTTTATGTTAAAAAACCTCAATCTGAGAATATTGACAACCCCGAGGCAAACAGTTTTGTTCAATCATTTTTGCAATACACGACAACATGTGAACAAGATTCAGAAAATATAACGATTCAAAGACTTATATCCAAATGTCAAGAAAGGATACCTTGCTCTAACAAAGATCCTTGTATAATCTTAAATAATACAATTAAGAGCATAATAAATGAAAGCTGGAAGGTAGGTCCAACAAGCTATGTAAAAGGGTATTCTTTAATTATAAATGTGGGTGATAAACAATTTTTAAATGTAACAAAAGGTGTAGTGACTAATAACTACAAAATAGGACAACAAGATATTCCCAATCCAAAAGAAGAATCTACTTTGGTCTTGTTCTATGCTTACACTTAAATCTTAATGTTAATTATTATATTGTCCACAACCAAAACGGGCCTGTGGCGAATTCTCTTTTTTGTCTTTTCCTCAGCAAGCTCTATGAATCCGAACCTCTCAAGAAGCTTTACATCGTCATTTACAGACTTAAATCCCCTCTTGAGCTTCTTAGCCAAGTCATATATAGAAACGGGTTTCTGCGTTTTTATAGTGTCAAGAATCCTTGCCTTTTCGTTGCTTAAAAGCTGCCTTAAAGCCAAAATTCCTGAAAAATTATAGCTATCTTTAGAGACATCGGGGGTTTTAAAAATGGAAAATGTTCCCTTGCTTTCTCTTATTGTTATTTCTCTTGTTTTGCTTTTTGCCATGTTTTTTTTCTTTTTCTACCATTGTAGGTTCTTTTTAAGAACCCCATTGCCGTCTATAAAATAATCTATTTCTATATAATTTGATATATATTTTATGCTTATCTATTAATAAATAATATATATTACAATTAATTACCCTATGTTAATAAATGTTTGTTTTAAGCAATATTTTAAACATACTTAAGAGTCTTCAAATATGTATTAATATGCTAATGACATCGAAAGGTTTATAAATAAAACCATAGAATTTATGCTTTAACAAAAAATTGGGGGTCTTTGGAAGGGCAAGCTTTTTAAAGCGAAATGGCTTTTGGTCTATACACCTTTCAGGGTGATCTTATAGGGAATAAGAGCCTTGTGAAAACAAGGAAAACCTTAAGACATTTTGATGGATTGGTTTCCCTATAACCATGAAATTGAAGTGAGAGAGGTTGTCATAGACAACATAATCATATAGCTGAAAGGAGGTTATAAAAATAATGAAAATTAATTTTAGAAAAATATCTGCAATCGCGGTTAGTGCATTAATG